>OCZT010001206.1_pt1 | contig 26778 bp, 23 predicted proteins | sample 1539031 | NCBI WGS metagenome assembly OCZT01 (sample SAMEA3539308, study PRJEB22396) | soil metagenome | biome: tundra; feature: field; material: soil | place: USA | collected 2010-05 | depth 0.15 m | reverse complement strand
GGCGACGCGGTGACGATCATGCCCGCAGTTTCCGGAGGCTGACCATGGCGGAGCGGGTGATCCTCACGATCGGGACACGGAAGGGACTCTTCGTGGCGGAGTCTGGCAAGGCGCGCGGCAAGTGGACGCTTCGTGGGCCATTCGGAAAAGGCGTAGCCGTGTACACGACGCTCGTCGACACGCGAGGGTCGAAGCCGCGCATCTTCGCGTCGAGCTGCAATCCGTTCTTCGGCATGAAGATCCTCCGCTCGAACGACCTCGGAAAGACCTTCAAGGAGACGAAGTCCGCACCGGCGTTTCCGCAGGAGGACGGCCGCGCGCTCGCCAACATCTGGTCGCTGGAGCCGGGTCCGGGGAAGAACGAACTCTGGTGCGGCGTTGAGCCCGCGTCGCTCTTCAAGAGCCACGACGGCGGCGATTCGTGGGAGATGGTGCCGGGCATCAGCAACCACGAGCACTCGCGCAAGTGGCAACCGGGCGCGGGCGGGCTGTGCATGCACACCATCGTCCGCGACGGCAATCGCGTCCACATCGGCATCTCGACCGGCGGGCACTATTTGAGCGAGGACGGCGGCGTCACGTTCAGCGCGTCGAACAAGGGAATCGGAGCGGGCTTCGAGCCCGATCCGTATCCCGAGTACGGTCAGTGCGTGCACAAGATCGTCTCGCACAAGGACGCGCCCGGCCGCCTATACATCCAGAACCACGGCGGATGGGACGATCGCCCCGGAATCGGCGTGCTGCGCAGCGACGATCACGGCAAGACGTGGCGATCCATCGCGAAGGGGCTGCCGTCCGATTTCGGGTTCCCGATCGTCGTGCATCCGCACGATCCCGATGTCGTCTACGTGTTGCCGCTCGAGGCGCCCACGCGCACGTGCCCCGGCGGAGCGCCGGCGGTCTGGCGGAGCGAAAACGGCGGCAACTCATGGAGCCGGCTCGCCAAGGGGCTGCCAAAGAAGGAGAGTTTCTTCACCGTGCAGCGCGACGCGATGGACATCGACGAACTCAAGACGCCTGCCCTGTACTTCGGCACGACAACCGGCCAGGTGTGGATGGGGCGCGAGGGCGGCGAGGAGTGGAGCTGCCTGTTCGATGCGCTCCCGCCGGTTCACAATGTGAAGGTGACGGTGGTGTAGCGGATCCTGCTGTTGCGCAGCTTCTCAACGACAAAGCGCCCATGCCGTGAAGGGATTGCGGCGTGGGCGCTTTGATCGAGTGGCCAGGGACGGGATCGAACCGCCGACACGCGGATTTTCAGTCCGCTGCTCTACCAACTGAGCTACCTGGCCAAGAGCGCGAAATCTAGCCGCCACACAGGCTTGGGCCAACCCTGATGCGCCGATTCGACCTGCGAGAGAAACCGCCCGCTCGCATCGGCCTGCTTCCAGGGATATTCTTGCAGGTCGTACCCGCTGCTCTCCACCGCTCGACTCCATCACCCGGTCAATCGAATGAACCTCGTGCGCCGCCTCCTCACAGGAGCGCTCGCGATCGCCCCGGCCGTCGCGGCCGCGCAGGGACAGAAGCTCAGCGTCCCCTACACGCTCGACTCCCTGCCGAACGGCCTCACCGTGATCGTGCACGAAGATCACGCCGTGCCGGTCGTCACCGTAAACATCTGGTTCCATGTCGGCTCCGGCGATGAAAAGCCGGGCCGCACCGGCTTCGCGCACCTCTTCGAGCACCTGATGTTCATGGGCTCGCAACACGCCGAATACCCGATGTTCGACCGCATGCTCGAGGCGGCCGGCGCGAACAACAACGCCTCCACAGGCAACGACGTCACCGACTACTACGAAGCCGGGCCATCGTCGGCGCTTCCGCTCATGCTCTGGCTAGACGCCGACCGCATGGGGTGGCTCCTGCCGACCATGGACAAACCCAAGGTCGACCTCCAGCGCGACGTCGTGAAGAACGAGCGCCGGCAGAGCGTCGAGAACCGTCCGTACGGGCTCGTCGAGGATCACCTTCCGCAGCTCGCGTATCCGGTCGGCCATCCATATTCGTGGTCGGTGATCGGCTCGATGGCAGATCTCTCCGCGGCATCCGTCGAGGACGTGAAGGATTTCTTCCGCCGCTACTACGCGCCGAACAACGCGACGCTCGTGGTCTCCGGCGACGTGAAGAACGCCGAGGTCCGCGCGATGGTGAAGAAATACTTTTCCGAGATCCCGCGCGGCCCGGCCATCACGCGCCCGGCTCCCGCGCCGTTCGTCGTCCACGACACCGCGGTGACGCTCGAAGACCGCGTGCAGTTGCCGCAGCTCCAGCTCACCTGGCACACCGTCAAGCAGTGGCATCCCGATGATGCCGCGCTCGACATCGCGGCGTCGGTGCTCGCCGGCTCCCGCACGTCGCGCCTCACACAGGCGCTCGTGTACAACAACCCGGTCGCCACCAACGTGCGCGCGCGCCAGGGCAGCATGCGCCTCGACGGAGATTTCTCCGTCGTCGCGACCGCCCGTCGTGGCTTCGGCCTCGACACACTGCGCAAGGTCGTCGACGCCGAGATCGGCAAGCTCGCCAACGAGGGACCGACCGCCCGCGAACTCCAGCAGGCCAAGAACGGCATCGAGGCGCAGTTCCTCCGCCGGATCGAGACCGTGCATGGCGTCGCCGATCAGCTCAATCGCTACTTCTACCTGAACGGCAAGCCCGATTCGTTCCAGGCCGACCTCGACCGCTATCGCGCGGTCACAGCCGCGGACGTCCAGCGCGTACTCAGGAAATACCTCCAGACCAACCGCGTCATGATCTCCGTCGTGCCCATGGGCAAGCCCGAGCTCGCCGCCAAGAAGGGAGTCGCCCAATGACCCGCAGACACCTCGCCGTACTCGCGGGCTTCGTGCCGATGATCGCGTATGCGCCGCTCATGGCGCGCGCACAGAACGCCGCCGGCGTCCTCGATCGCACCAAGCCGCCCGCCCTTGGCACGATCACCAAGTTCAACCTTCCCACGGTTGCCCGCGGCACGATGCCGAACGGCATCGCGCTGCAGGTGGTCGAACATCACGCGTTGCCGCTCGTCCACGTCACGCTCGTCATCGACGGCGGGTCGCGGCTCGAGGCCGGACAGCCGGGCCTCGCGGGATTCACCACCCGCATGCTCACCGAAGGCGCGGGAACGCGTGACGTGAACTCGCTCCAGAGCGAGCTCGCCTTCCTCGGCGCACAACTCAACGCCGGCGCCGGCGCGGAATCGTTCACCGTTCAGCTGAACGTCGCCAAGCGCTCGCTCGGTGCCGCGCTCGACCTCCTGGCGGACGTCGTGCTGCGTCCGACCTTTCGCTCCGACAACGTGAAACAGCAGCGCGACCTGCGGCTCCAGTCGCTCCTGCAGCGCCGCGACCAGCCCACGCAGCTCGCGGCGCTCGCGTTCAACCAGATCGTGTTCCCGGCCGGCCACCCCTATCACTACGCAACCGACGGCGATTCCGCCTCGACCGCTGCGCTCGACTCCGGCCGCGTGCGCGCCTTCTACGAACACGCGTTCGTTCCAGAGCGGGCCAAGTTCGTCGTGGTCGGCGATGTCACCGAGCCGGAGATGCGCGCCTTGCTCGCATCGCGCTTCGGCGCGTGGAAGCACACGGGCCAGCTGGCCGTGATCCCGAAGGTCGCGGTCATGCCAGTCGCCAACGACGGTGTGAAGATCTATCTCGTGGACAAGCCGGGCGCCGCGCAGTCCGTCATCCAGCTCGGTGGATCAGGCGTGGATCGCCTCGGACCGGATTACGCCGCCGTCACGGTGATGAACACGATCCTCGGCGCGTCATTCTCGTCGCGCCTCAACACCAACCTCCGCGAGACGAAAGGCTACACATACGGCATCAGCTCGCGCTTCGCCTGGTCGCCGCTGCCGGGCCCGTTCAGTGTCGCCAGCCAGGTGCGCACGAACGTCACCGACAGCTCGCTCGTCGAGATCTTCAAGGAACTGCGTTCCATTCGCGACGCGCCGGTGGATGCGAAGGAACTCGAGCGCGCGAAGGCCTACGTCGCGCTCTCGGTACCCGGCCGCTTCGAGACGAACGCGTCGATCGCCGGCCAGTTGGTCGATCTCGACTCGTACGGTCTTCCGCTGTCCTCGGTGAACGAATTCGTGACGCACGTGAACGCGGTCACGGCCGCGGACATCCAGCGCGTCGCGCGCCAGTACATTCCCGCGGACAAGGCGACGCTCGTGGTGGTGGGCGATCTTGCGAAGGTCCGTGCCGGCATCGAAGCGCTGAAGCTCGGGACGATCACCGTTCTCGACGTCTCTTCGATAGCGCGCTGAACGCACGAGTGCGCATGGCGGACTAGCGGCGGATCTTCTTCGCGTTGGTGTAGTTCGCGGTGATCACCGACTTGAGGCCGCCCCGCACGTTGAAGTTCCCGACGACGCTCATTCGCCGGGGCTTCACGGCCTTAACGAGGTCGTCGAGAATCCGGTTCACGACGCGCTCGTAGAAGATTCCCTCGTTGCGAAAGCTCCAGAGATAGAACTTCAGGCTCTTGAGTTCCACGCATAGCTTCGCGGGAACGTACGTGATGCTGATCGTCGCGAAGTCCGGTGCGCCCCCCTTCAGCAGTTCGAGGTCGTTCGCGTCGCTCTCGATCCCGCCGAGCGGGCAGAGTGACGTGAACTCGGGGCACGTCATGAAGATCTCGTAGTCCCGGTCGGCGTACGGATTCGGGAAAGTCTCCAGCAGTTCCGGTCTTGGCACCTATTCCGTTCTCCGGCGCTTCGACTCTTCCACGAGCAGGCGGCGTTCCTCTTCCGTCAGGCTCTCGAGCCCGTGGGCGGAGATCTTGTCGAGCAGTTGATCGAGCGTGGTGAGCTCCCCCCGCGGCTCGCGCACCGCGCGAGGCGACACCGTCCGCTTGGCGACGGCCGCGTTGCTGCGCGCGACGACGTCGTCGATGTTCTCGCGTTCGCGGGCGCGTGAGCGCGGAAGCGTGCGCGGGATCGCCCGGGGCGGCATGTCCTCGGGCTCGTCGGGCACGGGCGACACACTCTGCCGCACCTGCTCGAGGTTCACCGCCGCCGTCATGCGCAGGTAGATCCATCCGGCCGCGATGCCACCCGCATGCGCGAGATACGCGATGCCGCCCGACGCGCCGGTCGAGGTGATGCCTTCGACGATGATCAGCGCGCCGAGGAAGATCACGAGCCAGCGCACCGTCGTCGGAATCACGCCGAAGACGAGCAGCGGCTCGTCCGGCCCGAGTGACGCAAACGCGAGCATGACGCCAAAGACCGCCGCCGTGGCGCCGATCAGCAACGAATCCCCAGGAACGAACGCCAGGTGCACGAACCACCCGCCGAGGCCGCAGAAGAGATAGAAGCGCACGAACTCGCGCGTTCCCCACTTCCGCTCCAGTCGCGGACCGAAGAGCCAGAGCGCATACATGTTGAGCGTGAGCGCCCAGAAACCATCGTGCACGAACATGTACGTGCCGATCGTCCACCATTGGTGGCCGAGATCCTTCGTCTGGAACCCGAGACCCGTCTGCACGTCGCCCGGTAGCAGCACCGTGAGCTGAACGAAATAGACGACGAGATTGATCGCGATCAGCCACTGCACCGCGGACGTGATCAACGGCGCCGGTTTTTCCGGTGAAGGCGCGTTCATCGGGAGGGCGGCGTCGCTCATCGCAACCCGGTTGGCGGCGGCAGCCGCAGCGCGAGCCGCGCGTCGGCGTGCATGGCCATCGTCTGGTCGAGCAGCGACGCCCAGCGGCGATCGAGAACGGGTTGCTCGCCCGTCGGCGCCGGCGGATGAATCACGATCTGGGTGTCCGCGCTCGCGTGATGGGCTTGTTCGATGATGCGCAGCAGCTGTCCGTCGGCCGTGTCTTCGCGCGGACACAACACGAGCGCGTGCGCGCATCCGGCGCGCGCCGCGACCGTGATCGTCTCGATCACGTGTGCCAGCGTGGCATCCGGCACCCAGTGATCGACGGTCGCCTGGACGAGGGAAAGGAACGGCACGAGCATCCCGAGCTCGTCGGGCCGCTGGCCGTCGGTGTCGAGCATCACCGGAATCGGCGGCTTGGCAAGGCCGAGCGCCGCGATCAGGAACGCCTGGTTCGCGAGCGGGTCGCGCCCGCCGATGGCAATCGAATGGAATTTCGAGCGCGAAAGCTGGCGTTCCACTTCACGGACGAGTGCCGCCGAGGAATACATTGTGGCGGTTTCCGCCTCGCCGGCGAATCGCACGAACAGTTGCCGGCGACCGGCCCACACGCCCTGCGACTGCACGCCGGCGGGAACTCCAGCGAGCGCTGCGCCCATCGGCGCCTCCGTCATCGGGTGCCTCCGGATTCCATCGGCCTCAATCCCTTGGCCAGTTGTACGACCCGCTCGCACAGCGCGGGGAACGTGATCCCCGCCGCCGCCGCGGCCTGGGGAATCAGGCTCGTCACCGTCATCCCCGGAAGTGTATTCGCTTCAAGACAATAGAATGTTCCGTCCGCCGTCATTCGAAAGTCAATTCGCGAGTATCCCGACAGTTTGAGCGCACGGAAGGCGAGTAGCGCCTGTTGCTGCACGGCCCGGGTCTCGGCAGCCGAAAGTTTCGCCGGAAACTCCTCCAGTGCCATGCCGGGGGTGTATTTGCATTCGTAGTCGTAGATCTCGTGCTTGGGGATGATCTCCCCAACGGGAAGCGCCTCGTCGCCGAGAATCCCGACGGTGAGTTCGCGCCCGGCGATGAATTGCTCGATCATCACCTCATCGTCGTACTGGCGCGCCTCGGCGATGGCCGCCTGAAGTCCCCCGCGCTCCTTCACGAGCGTGAGCCCGACCGTCGAGCCCTGCTTGGACGGCTTCACGATGACCGGCAGCCCGAGCTTCGAGACGATCTCATCGTCAGCCGCCGGCGCCATCAACCACTCCGGCGTGCGCACTCCCGCGTCGCGAAAGAGCCGCTTGGAAAGATCCTTGTCCATCGCCAGCGCGCTCGCAAGGTGTCCGCTTCCGGTATAGGGGACGCCGGTGAGGTCGAGGAGGGCCTGCAGTGTGCCATCCTCGCCCTGGCCGCCGTGCAGCCCGATGAACACGACATCGGTGTCGTGGCGCGCGCCGAGTCCGCGGACCGTCGCGGGCAGCGTCTCCGACGACAGGCGCGCCAAGGCTCCTTGCTCGGGCGGAAGCGCATGCACCACGGGCCGCTCGAGCATGGCGCGCTCCTCTCCCTCGGTGAGCACGCCGCGGACAGTGTCGACCGTGGTGACGGTATGCCCGCGCGAACGCAGGGCATCCGCAACGCGGAGTCCCGACGCGAGCGACACGTCGCGTTCAGACGAAGTTCCGCCCATCAGCACCGTGACCCGCATGTCAGCGCGCCATCAGGTAGTGCAGCATGTCGGAACGCGTGACGATGCCGCGAATCTCGTTGGCCTCGCGCACGAGCACTGCCGGGTTTGATTTTGAGAGCAGCTTGACGATGGCGTCCATCGAATGTTCGGCGTCCACCACCGGAAACGGCGAGTCCATCGTGTCGCCGACGGTCCGTTCGAGCACCTTCACGTCCTCCAGGCCACGCACGCTCAACACGTTCTCGCTCACCGATCCGACGCAGTCGCGGCCGTCCATGACCGGGAGCTGCGACACGTCGTGCAGGCTCATGAGCCGCAACGCCTGCCTTACGGTCGCGCCGGGAGCCGTGCTGATGACGCCGGCGGGCGATCGTTCTCCCTTCACGTCGAGCAAGTGTCCGAGCGTCACCTTCTCCGTGTCGAGCAACTGGTTCTCGCGCATCCACTCGTCGTTGTACACCTTGGAGAGATAGCGCTCGCCGGTGTCGCACAGGAACGTCACGACGCACGCGTCGGGGTCGTTCACGCGGCGTGCGACGCTCAGCGCTACGTGCGCGAGCAGCCCCGACGAGCCGCCGGAGAACAACCCCTCCTCCCGCGTAAGCCGGCGCGCCATCGCAAACGCCTCGCGGTCGGACACCGTCTGGAATTCGTCGATGATACGCAGGTCGAGCGTGTCGGGGATCTTGTCCTGCCCGATGCCCTCCACTTTGTACGGGACGCCCTCCGTCTTGTTCGTGCCGCCGCTCCGCCAGTATTCGGCGAGGATCGATCCCACCGGGTCGCCGCAGACGACCTGGATCTTCGGGTTCTTTTCCTTGAGGTAGCGTCCCGCGCCGGTGATGGTGCCGCCGGTTCCCGCGCCGGCGACGATGTGCGTGATGCGCCCTTTCGTCTGCTCCCAAAGCTCCGGCCCGGTCGTCGCGTAGTGCGCGTCGGGGTTCGCCTGGTTGTAGAACTGGTTCGCGAGGATGGCGTTCGGCGTCTCGTGCGCAATGCGCTTGGCCGTCATCACGTAGCTGTCTGGATGGTCGGGCGGCACGGCGGTCGGCGTGATCACCACCTCCGCACCATACGCCTTCAGGAGCCGGACCTTCTCCTGCGACATCTTGTCCGGCATCGTGAAGATGCACTTGTATCCCTTGAGCGCAGCGACGATCGCCAGCGCGACGCCCGTGTTGCCGCTCGTGCCCTCCACGATCGTGCCGCCGGGCTTGAGCGAGCCGTCACGTTCCGCCTGCTCGATGATCGGCATGCCGATCCGGTCCTTCACCGACCCGCCGGGATTGTACATCTCGGCCTTCGCCCAGACCGGCGTTCGAATGCCGCGTGTGACGCGCGTCAGCCGGATCAACGGCGTCCAGCCCATTGTCTCGAGGACGGAATCGTAGACCCGGAGGTCGCGTACGTTCTCAGGCATCGCGGAAATCTACGACCGTGCCGCGGTGGGAGCGACGGCGCCAGGCTCTGCGCGAGCTTCCGCGGTGAGCTGCGCGAGAAGCGCAAGCGCCTCGAGAGGCGTCAGCGTGTTCACGTCGATGCCGAGCAACCGCTCGACCACCGGGTGCGGCGGTCCACTGGCGAAGAGCGCCAGCTGATCGCCCGAGTTGCGCGGCGCGCGCGCGGCGATGCCCGCCTTGCCGCTCAGCGCCGCGACGATCTGCTCGCCCTCGAGCAGTTTGAGCAGCGCGCGAGCCCGCGCGATCACCGGCCGCGGCAACCCGGCGAGCCGGCCGACTTCGATGCCGTAGGAGCGGTCCGCGCCGCCGGCCTTGAGCCTGTACAGGAACAGGATGCGGTCGCCGCTCTCGCGCACTTCGACGTTGTAGTTGCGGACCGACGGGAATTCGTCGGCGAGCTGCGTGAGTTCGTGATAGTGCGTCGCAAACACCGTCTTGCAGCCAATCCTCTCGTGCAAGTGTTCGCTCACAGCCCAGGCGATGCTCACGCCGTCCCACGTGCTGGTACCGCGGCCGATTTCGTCGAGCAGGACGAGGCTCCGCGCCGTCGCCGTGTGGAGGATCGCGCTGGTTTCCGACATCTCCACCATGAACGTGCTTTGGCCGCGCACCAGGTTGTCGCTCGCGCCCACGCGCGTGAACACCCGGTCGGCTATGCCGATGCGGGCCCGCGACGCCGGGACGAAGCTCCCCATCTGCGCCATCAGCACGATCAGGCCGATCTGTCTCAGGATCGTGCTCTTCCCCGCCATGTTCGGGCCCGTCAGGATGATCATCCGCGCATCGGGTGACAGCCGCACGTCGTTCGGGACGAACTGGTCGCGCGGCATCATCCGCTCGACCACCGGGTGGCGGCCCGCCGTGATCTCCAGATCGAATCCCTCTCCAACCTCCGGCCGAACGTATCCCTCGCGGCTCGCAACGTCGGCGAGCGTCGCCAGAACGTCGAGCTGCGCGACGGCGCCCGCTACCTGCTGCAGCCTGCGGATCTGAGCCCCGGCGCGCGCGCGCAACGCTTCGAAGAGCTGCCGTTCGAGCACTTCCGTGCGCTCGGTCGCATGCAGCACCTTGTCCTCGAACTCCTTCAGCGCGGGCGTCACGTAACGCTCGGCGCCGGTCAGCGTCTGCCGGCGCTGGTAGTCGTCTGGCACGAGATGGCTATTGGCATTCGTGACTTCGATGAAGTAGCCGAACACTCTGTTGTAGCCGACTTTCAGCGATCCGATCCCCGTGCGCTGGCGTTCGGCCGTCTGAAGCGAAGCGATCGCGTCTTTGCCGCCGGTCGCTATCGCACGGAGTTCATCCAGCGCGGCATCCACGCCGTGCTCGATCGTCTCACTCTCGCCGATCGAGACCGGAGGCCGCTCCACGAGGGAGCGCCGGATCTCCGACGCAACGTCATCGCACGAATCCCACGCGCCCTGGATGCCGGCAAGCGCGCCGGCCACGCGCATCCGGCCGAGCGCCGCTTCCACCTGGGGCAACCGCGAGAGCGAATCGCCGAGCGCGCGAAGGTCGCGGGGATTCGCCCGCAACGCCGCGGCCTTTCCGGCGAGCCGCTCCACGTCACGCACGCCATCGAGCGCGGTTCGCAGTGCGGCGCGCGCGATCGCGTCGTGCACGAGCGACTCGACGGCATCGAGCCGCGCATTGACCGACGCGGGATCCGTGAGCGGAGCCAACACCCATTGCCGCAACGTTCGCGCACCCATCGGTGTCTGCGTCCGATCGAGGACACCGAGAAGCGTGCCGCCGTCATCACCGCCGCGCAACGACTCCACGAGCTCGAGATTGCGTCGCGTCATCTCGTCGATCGGCATGACGCCGCCGGACCGCTCGATGACGGGTCGCGCCAGATGCGGCACCCCGGCGGGCAACAGCTCGCGGAGGTAGCGCATGAGCGCGCCGGCTGCACCGATGGCCGATTCGTCTCCCTCGCCGATGCCGAAACCCTCGAGCGAGACCACCGCAAAATGCTCGGCAAGAGCTTCCGAGGCGCGAGCCGGATCGAACTCCCAGCCCTCTCGCTCAGTCAGCAGCACGTCCAGTCCGCGTATTAGGTCGACGGTAGCATCTCGATTACCTGAAACGAGAACTTCTCGCGGTGAAAGACGCGCTAGTGTCGCTATAATGTCTTCATAATGTGTAATAAACAGCCTGAACTCACCGGTCGAGACATCTACTGCCGCTATACCAATGTTGTCGTCAGCGGCTTGCACGGCGCACAAATAGTTGTTTCGCGCGCCTTCCAGCAGGTCGTCCGAAAAGACCGCCCCGGGCGTTACCGTCTCGACGACCGCCCGGCGTACGATTCCCTTCGCGAGTTTCGGATCTTCCACCTGCTCGCAGATTGCGACCCGAAATCCCTGCTGCACGAGTCGTCGCAGGTATTCGCCCAGCGCGCGGACGGGCACTCCGGCAAGCGGCACTTCGGCCGCGCCGCCGTTGTTGCGTGACGTGAGGGTCAGGCCGAGCACGCGCGACGCGGTTTCCGCGTCTTCATAGAACATCTCGTAGAAATCGCCCATTCGGAAGAACAGGATCGCGTCTTTATGCCGTGCCTTGATCTCCCGGTACTGTTGCATCAACGGAGTCGTCGGCTCGCGGCTCACGGCCTTTCCGTCTCCACCACGATCGCCGTGATCTTCGCCCCCGCGAGCTTTGCGACCATGTCGACGGCGTCCGAGCGCCGGGCGTACCGGCCGATCCGGACCCTGAACGGCCGCTCGTTCGTTATGCGCACATCGAATCCCCGGTCAGCCAATTTCCTTACCAGACCCTGCGCACCCTCCTGCGTGTTGTACGCCGCAACCTGTACCGACCAGCTGCGTCCCTTCACTTCCGGGGCTGCTGCGGGGGCTTCCTTCCTGGCCGCCGGCGCGGGCGGCTCGCCGGTCGCCGCTGGCGTTGGAGGTTCCTTCTTGGTCGCCGTCTTCTCTTTCTTCTTCTCGGCTGCAGCGGCCTTCACAATCGCCGCGGCCCGCGCGATGGAATCCGCCCTGGCCGCCTTCTTCATCTTTTCGAGTGAATCCGCGCGGGCGGAATCCGCAGCGCGTTGCACGGCCGCGCACTGACGCGAGTAGTAGGCGATCTGGTTGACGAATTCGACATCCGCCGGAGCGACACTCGCCTTCGCTTCGGCGAGCGACACGCATGCCCGCCCGAGCGCACCTTCATCGAGGAGCACGCGACCGAGCCAGTACGCGCCCTGTGCGCGCGTCGCCTCGAGTGGATGCTCGAGCTCGAGGCGTTCGAGATATTGCTTCGCCGCCTTGCGGTCTCCGCGGGCAATCTCCATCTGCGCGAGCCGCAACAGCGAGTCTCCCGCACGCGGCGAGGCCGAATAGTCCAATGCGATCCGCAGATAGTCCCTTCGCGCCGCGTCCGCGGATTCTGCGATTGCGGCACGGGCAAAGACCGCCTCGACCCAACCCGGCGAGCCCTCCTTCGCGACGCCGAGCGCGGAATCGACGAGCGCGCGGCCGGCGGCGGTCTTTCCATCGCTCGCCAATCGCTGCACGCGAACGAGCAGGGAATCCCCTGCCCCTCCCTGGGCGTATGCCGGCGGCGTCGCGATAGCCAGCATCACGCCGGCGAACAGCACACGCGACACGCTCGCTCGCGGCATCAGCGTTCGTTCACGCCGCGGCGCGACGCGGGGCGCCGGGCGCCGTCATGGACAGCAACAGCGAAACCAGCAGCTGCTCCTCGGACGAGAGCTTGGTGTCCTTGAGCGCTATGTCCGCGGACAAGAGCAGGGCGAGGGCACGGTCGACTGCTGCATGATCCCACTGGCGCAATGCGTGCACCCATGCTTTCACCGCCTCTCCCCAGGGTCGCCCGGTCATCGACGACGGATTCTCCTTCAACAATCCAAACAGCTCGCTCTCGAACTGGTGTCGCGCGAGGCCGCGCTCGCGCGCCGCCAATAGCCACCCGATTGCGAGCGTCTGGGTCGTCAGCGCCAGCACGATCGAGACGCCCGACGTCTTTGGCTGGGCAAGCACGCGCTCGAGCAGGGCGATGGCTTTCGTGCCATGCTGCTGCGCGACGAGGTCCAGCATGTCGCCGAGCGTCTCGCCCTGTCGCACGCCGACCACCGCCGCGATCGCCGCTTCACCGATTGCGTCTCCGTTCGTGAAACTGCGAAGCTTGTCTATCTCGCCGGCGAGCAACGCGAGATCGTTCCCCGTCGCGCCACACAGGAGTTCCGCGGCGCGCTGGTCGATCGTCGCGCCGAGCTTCGAGGCGTGGTGCATGACCCACTGGACGAGCTCGTCGTCGTTCAACGACCGAAACTCGACCACCGTCGCGGTATTCTTGAGGGCTGTGTCCGGTTTCGTCCCGGAGCCGGCGACCAGCACGAGCAGCATGTCGGCGGCGGGGTGCCGGAGATAGGCGTCTAGCGCCGCACGCGCGTCCTTCTTCAGCGTCGTGACGTCGCGCAGGATGCACACGCGGCGCTCGGCCATCATCGGAAGGGCGTCCAGCGCCAACCCCAGCGAGGCTGCGTCAATTTCTGCCCCCCGCCATGAATCGAGATTGAAGGCTCGCGTGCCGGGATCCGTCGCGCGATCGATCAACGCACGGATCTTCTCCTCTTTCAGGTAGTCGTCGTCACCGTGAAAGAGATAAACGCGGTCGAACGTCCGCAGCTCGAGCGCCGATTTGAGGGCGCGCATCTCCGGCGATTGCATGCGCGGAATATACCGTGCGCAGCCGGGTCCCGAATCCAGCGGACGGCGCGATCGGCGGCCGGTTCCTCACCATCATCAGGCCGCGAAGCAGGGCGACGTGCAGACGCGAACATGCGGCGCAGGAGTCGGCATGCGCCCGCATGGCCGCTGCCTCTCCCGGAGGCAGCGTTAGATCGGTGTAGAGAAGGTGCTGGCGTCGAAAAGTTCTGCAGTCCATCGGGTCGGGGTGAGACGCCTACGGTACCCGCCCACCCCTCCCAATGTTCCCCCTCACGCATTGCCCTTCGCCCCTTCGACCAACGAAGCAGCCCTTCTATCGCAGCGACGGCTCGATGATCTCAGCGAACGAGTTGCGCGCCCTGTTCAGGCGCGACTTCACCGTCCCCAGGTTGCAGTGGGTGATCTCCGCGATCTCCTCATAGGACCGCCCCTCGATCTCCCGCAACACGAATACTTCCCGGTGATGCGAAGGCAGTTGCGCCACCGACGAGTCGACCAGCTCCCGCACGTGCCGCTTGCGGAACAGGTCGTCGGGCCGTGAGGTCGGGTCCTCGAACTCCAGCGGACGTTCCTCGTCCTCCCACCCATTCGTCATTGAAGTGAAGAGGACCAGCGGATTGCGCGAGCGGTTGCGCAGCTCGTTCTTCGCCAGGTTCGACGCAATCGTATAGATCCACGTCGAGAACTTCTTCGAGCGGTCGAAGCGTCCGAGATGCCGGTACACTCGCACGAAGACTTCCTGCACGAGGTCCTCCGCGCGTTCCCTGTCGCCGACGATCCGATACACGAAGTTCAGCAGGCGCGCCTGATAACGCTCCACCAGGGCGTCAAAGCTGCGAGTCTCGCCGGCGAGATACGCATTGACCAGCGCCGTGTCTTCCAGCACGCGGAGATCTGCGAGCGTACGAATCATCGGCGCGTTGCGAGTTTCCATCTTCAGGGCGGTGCGTCCCATCGGCACATCCTCCGATCAGCGAGAACCTGTATTTCCGCGATAAGAGAATGCATGTGCCGTGCCGTGGCACGAGCAGGTCAACCAAGCTCATAACACGCTGCAATAGAATGGGTTGTCAAAATTGACCGCGCGGCACACGTCCGGCGAACGGGAGGTCGCCGTCCTCCATTCCGGACACAATTCGTCTACTACATCATGCCGGAACGATGTTGCGCACGCGCATCACAGCCCGACGCGAAAGCCGGCAGCGAAGAGGAGGCCGAGCGCTGTCTTCGCATCCTGGATCTCGCCGCGCCGGACCATCTCGAGGGCTTCCGAAAGTGGTACGGTTTCGATCTCGATGAACTCGTCAGCTTCGCGGTGCGATTCGCCCCGCACGAGACCGGTCGCCAGAAACAAGTGGATGCGTTCATCCGTGAATCCCGGCGTCGTGAACATCGACGTGAGCGGCACGAGTGACTCGGCCGTGCAGCCGGTCTCCTCGAGCAGTTCCCGGCGAGCGCACGTCTCGGGGCTTTCATCGGGCTCGAGACGCCCCGCTGGAATTTCGTAGAGCGTTCCGCCGGCTGCGTAGCGATACTGCTTCAGGAGCAGCACTTGAGGATCGTCGCCCGCCGGATCGCTCAGGAACGGCACGATCGCGCTTGCCCCGGGGTGTCGGATGATCTCGAGTTCTCCGACGGTGCCATCCGGAAAGCGCACTTGGTCGACGTCGAGGCTGATCACGCGTCCCGAGTAGACCCGGGAACTGCCGATGAGGGCGTCGTCGCTCATGCGGGCGTTCCGTCTTCGGCCGGCGCATCGTGAAGGCTCACGGGCCCGACGTCGAGCTGTTCCATCGGCGCGCGTATGGCGGCTGCATCGCCGACCGCGAGCACGAGCAATCGCTCGGGGTGCAGGAAATTCCGGGCCGCGCGCAACACGTCATCGGCGGTTACCGCGCGGATTTGCTCGCGGTAACGCGTGTAATAGTCGTCTCGAAGCCCGTAGACCTGCGCGATCGCTATCGCCTGAGCCACCGCGTTCGTCGTTTCGTAGCGGATTGGGAACACGCCGTCAAGATAGGCGGTCGCGAGCGACAGTTCGTCGGGAGTCACCTTCTCCTCGCGCATCCTGCCGATCTCGAGCAGGATCTCTCCCGTGGCTGCGTCGCTCACTTCGGTCTTGACGGCGGTCGACACCACAAACGGACCCGCGCCGCGCCTCCATTCGAACGCCGATCGCGCTCCATAGGTGAACGCATTCCGCTCGCGCAGGTTCAGGTTGATCCGCGACGAGAACAGCCCACCAAGCAGCGCGTTCATCACGACGATCGCGAAATAGTCAGGATGGCTGCGCGGAACGCCGCCGTGGCCAACGCGCAGCTCTGATTGCGGCGCGCCCGGCTTGTTCACGATGTGAACCTGGCGCCCGGTGGAAGACACGCTGTCGTCCACGCGCACCTCGGGTGGCCTCGCGCCGCGCCATCCGCCGAACACCCGTTCGGCGAGGCGCACGGCCCGCTCGGCGGTCACGTCGCCCGCGAACACGAGCGTCGTGGCGCCCGGCGCGTATCGTGCGGAATGCAGCCCGCGCAGTTGCGCGGCATCCAGCGCCCGCACGGACGCCATGCCCCCGGCGCAGGGGAGCGCATAGCGCGATCCCGGCGCGAACAGGTACTCCATGAATTTGTCGTCCGCGAGGCCGCGTGGCTCGACCTGCTGCTGCATCAACTCGGCCAGCCGCTCCGCCTTGAGGCGCTCCACGTCCTTCTTCGCGAACGCGGGCGTTGTCAGCACGTCACCGAGCAGGCTGATCGCGGTCTCCAGGCGTTCCGGCGTGACCGCGATGTGCGTCGTCGCGTCGTCCCAGTCACCCGTACTCGAAAGCCCGGTGCCCAACGACTCGAACCGCTCCGTGAGCGTCGCTCCGTCAAGCTTCGCCGTCCCCTCGGCCAGCGCACGAATGGTCAGCGCGGAAACTCCCTCGCGGCCGGGATCGTCGCACGACGCGCCCGCATCGACGAGGGCAAGCACCGTCACGAGCGGAAGGCGCGGCATCGGCGCCACCGCGATGCGCAGGCCATTCGAGAGCGTGGATCGCTCGATCGACGGAAACGAATAGTCCCGTGGAATCCCCGGCTGAGGTCGCGTTGCCACCATCATGCCGCCGCCTTGCTGGCGCGCGGCACGTACAGCAACGACACCCGGTTATCCTCGCCGAGCGCATCACGGGCAAACGCGTTCACCTCGCCAGCCGACACCGCCCGATACTTGTCCGTCTGCGCGTTCACGAGCGCGGGGTCGCCGAAATACGTGGCAAACCGTGAGAGATTGTCCGCGCGCTCACCGGCGGACTGCAGGGCGGAAATGAAGTCGGTCTCGATCAGCGCCACCGCACGCTCCACCTCCGCGGCCGTCACGCCGCCCGACCGAAGGAGATCGACCTGGGCCACGACCGCGTTCTCGACGCGCTCCGTGCCGATCCCCGGGCGCGCCGTCACGTCCACGATCAATAGGTCCGATCCCTTGCTGAGGTCGAACGTGAACGCGCTCGCTTCGGATGCGATCTCCTGTTCGCGAACGAGCGTGCGATGCAGCCGGCTGCCCCGGCGCATGCCGAGCACGGCGGAACAGACGCTCGCGGCGTAGTAACCGTCCGAGCCGAATGGCGGAGAGCGAAACGCGAGGAAGAGCCGCGGCAGCATCACGTCGTCTTCGACGACCTCGCGCCGCCACCCGCCGAACTTCACCGGCACCGTCATGGGTGCGAGCGGCGGCTTCGACGCGCCACGCGGAATGTCCGCGAAATAGTGCCGCACCAGCGCGCGCGCCTCCACGGGGTCGAAGTCACCTGCAATGGTCAGGACGGCGTTGTCGGGCGTGTAGAATGTCCGGAAGAACTGCTCGATATCGTCGAGGCTCGCGGCAGTCAGGTCCTCGAACGAGCCGATGAGCGAATGGTGAAAGGGATGCGACGCCGGAAAGGCGAGCGCGGGAAGCCGCTCCCACCACGTGCCGTACGGTTGATTGTCCACCGACCAGCGTCGTTCGTTCTTCACGACGTCGCGCTGTGTGTCGAGCTTCGCCTGCGTCATCGCCGGCAGCAGGGCGCCCATCCGGTCCGCCTCGAGCCAGAGTGCCACCGCGAGCTGGTTCGACGGCACGGTTTCGAAGTAGTTCGTGCGATCCAGCCAGGTTGATCCGTTGAGGGTGCCTCCGGCACGCTGAATGAGCTCGAAATGCTCGTTCGCCCCGACGTGCTCCGATCCCTGGAAGAGCATGTGCTCGAACAGGTGGGCGAAGCCCGTGCGCCCCTCGCGTTCGTTCGCCGATCCCACGTGATACCAGAGGTTCACCGCGACGATTGGTGCCGAGTGATCCTCGGAGAGAGTGACGAACAAACCGTTCGGCAGGCGGTACGTGTCGACGGGTATCGGCATCGGGGGGAATCTAAGCGGCGCACCGTTCCGCCATCCGCGGCGGGAAACTACCAGTCCAGGAACAGCGCGAGCGGCGCCTTGATGGATTCCGCGAGGAGAGTTCCCCACTGGCGCAGCAGGCGGTGCGCGCCGGGCGTTGGCAGCGCCGGCGACGTGTACGGGTTGATGCCGTATCGCCGCCCTAGAATCTCGAGCCGCAGCATGTGGAACGGGTCGCTCACGACCACCGCCGTGCTGAGGCCCCTCGTGTGGAGCAGGTTCACCGCCGCGCGCAGCGACTGAGCAGACGTGCGCCCCTCGTGCTCGAGCAGGATCGCGCTGTCGGGTACGCCGTGCCCCATCATGTAGACGCGGCTCACCGCGGCTTCGGACGCCGTGTCGCCCTCGCCGACACCCCCCGTCAGCAGCAGTTCAGGCGCGAGACCTCGCTGCCAGAGCGCAAGCGCGTGGTCGAGCCGGGCGCGAAGCACCGGTGAGGGTTTCCCCTGGTACTGTGCGGCACCCATGACCACGATGGCGTCGGCTTTTCGCGAATCATCCTGAAGCGCCCACGTGAGCACCGTCGCGACGGACGCGAGCCAGAGCGCGACGCTCACGCCTACGGAACCGAGGATCACCCCACGCTTCAGGAAGAACGGACGCGTCGGACGCAGCATGTCGGCAAGCTACGAAACCATCGCGCTCGCGGTAGTGCGGCCCCCTGCGGACCACGACGGGTGACCCGCTTCAGAGCGTCGCCGTCATCCCCGCGGTGGGGCAGCGCGCGTCGTATCCGTTTCCATTGAGCGTCGACGCGAACGTGTCCTGCGCGTCCGGTTCCCCGTGGACGAGCCAGACACCGGAGAGCTCCGGCGATTGGGCTCGAACCTCGTCAATCCACGCGAGCAATTCGGTGCGGTCTGCGTGCGCGCTATAGCCGTTGATGATCTCGACCCGTGCGCGCAGCGGCACGTCCTCGCCGTACACGCGAATCGTCGGTTGCTTCTCGACGATCCTCCGGCCGAGCGTCCCTTCCGCCATGAATCCCACAACGAGAATCGTGTTGCGCGGATCGCCGGCGCCGTTGAGCAGGTGATGCAGGATCCTGCCCGACTCGGCCATTCCGGAAGCGGCGATGATCACCATCGGGCCGTGCTTCTGGTTGATGGCCTTCGACTCCTCCACGCTCTGCGTGTACTGCACCATCGGAAAGCTGAACAGCGCCTCGCTGACGTTCCCGTGACCGCGAATGAACGCCTCGCATTCGTCGTAGACCTCAGGATGCCGGTCGAAGACGGCCGTCGCCTTCGTCGCAAGAGGGCTGTCGATGTAGACCGGAAGCCGGGGGATCTCGCCGGCGTCGGCGAGTTCATGCAGCGCCAGGACGATCTCCTGCGTGCGTCCGACCGCGAACGCAGGAATCATCACCCGTCCGCCGCGCGCCGCGGTCTCGCGCACGACGCGCGCGAGCTCGTCCTTGGCGCCCGCCACGCTCGGGTGATCGCGATTGCCGTATGTGCTCTCCATGATCACCACGTGCGCGCCGGCTGGTGGCACAGGATCGCGTATGATCGGAAGCCCTTTTCGCCCGACGTCACCGCTGAACACCAGTCGCCTTGTCGTCCCGCCACTCGTGCAATCGAGGATCACGGACGCCGAGCCGAGGATGTGGCCCGCATCCACGAAGGTTGCCCTGACACCTGGGACCACGTCGAACGCCTCGTCGTAGGGGACGCCGTGCATCAGCTCCATCGTGCGCACGGCGTCGCGCATGGCATAAAGCGGGTCGAAATGCTCCTTGTGATGCCGCGAGAGAAAAGTCGCATCCTGTTCCTGGATGTGCGCGGAGTCCGCGAGCATCGGCTCGCACAGGTCGACCGTCGCGGCCGTGGCGAAGATTTTCTTCGCGTATCCTTCGTGCGCGAGGAACGGCAGGCGGCCAGCGTGATCGATGTGGGCGTGCGAGAGCACGACGGCGTCGATGCGGTCGATCCCCACCGGGAGTTTCCGGTTCTTCCGCTGCACGTCGCTGCGATGCCCCTGAAAGAGCCCGCAGTCGAGCAGCACGGTGCTGCCATTGACGTGCAGGATGTGGCACGAGCCCGTGACCTCGCGTGCCGCGCCGTGAAAGAGGACGTCGGTCACGCGGACGGTGGTCTGTCAGCGCGCAGGATCGCCACGCCTCGAGAATACCAGCGTGAGGCGCACATCGTCCTGCGACATCATCGCGGGTTCCCAGCCGCCGCGGCTGCGCTCGTTGAGCAGGTCGGTGAGGGCATCTTCGTCCTCGCGCGTGCGCTGCGTCAATTTCAGGATGACTGCCTGGTATTCTTTCATGACGGCGAAAATAGTAGTATCAGCACCATGGCCACCACCCCTCCAGGACTGTTCATCGTCGAGCACCCGCTGGTACAGCATAAGCTTACCATCCTGCGCGACCGCCGTACTCCGACGAAGATCTTCAAGGAGCTCGTCGATGAAATTGCCATGCTGATGGCGTATGAGGCCACCAGCGATCTCGCCCTGGAGCCCGTGCAGATCGAGACGCCGCTGGAGCGCATGACGGGCCGGAGGGTGAGCGGCAAGAAGCTCACGCTCGTGCCGATTCTCCGTGCGGGACTCGGCATGGTGGAGGGAATTCTCAAGCTCGTGCCATCGGCACGCGTCGGCCACATCGGCCTCTACCGCGACCACCAGACGCTCGAACCCGTCGATTACTATTTCAAGATCCCGGCTGATGCCGCCGAGCGCGACTTTCTCCTGCTCGATCCGATGCTCGCGACCGGCGGGAGCGCGGTCGCGGCGATCAACTCGCTCAAAATGGCGGGCGCCGTGCGCATTCGTTTTCTCTGCCTCGTCGCGTCGCCGCTCGGCGTCGCTCGCGTGCGCGACGCCCACCCGGACGTTCCGATCCTGTGCGCCGCGCTCGACCGCGAGTTGAACGAGCGCGGATACATCCTGCCCGGACTCGGCGACGCCGGCGACCGCCTCTTCGGCACCCGCTGACGATTCGTTCGTAGCGAAGCGCCCCCGGAGGTCCGGGTGTTGCGGCCGCGCTTCTTGTGTGAACGGCAATTGGCTTGCATGCACGTGCCCTTGTTCGCATACACGAGCGCCAGTACATTCCGCGCGGTTGCGTCGCCCCCACGCCGTCTCGCCGTCGCACCCCGAGTGCACAGGAATTCGCTTCCGGTTCATGCTGATCAACCTGCTACCCGATTTCTTCGCGGTACTGCAAAGCACGGACCCGGCCGCGGCATACAACCGGTACTTCGAGACGCATCGCTCGCTGCTCGAAGCGTACTGGCACAACTACGTCATCGAGCCCTCCGGCCCCAATTTTCAGGAGGTCGTTCGGGACACGGTGCGCGCGGACCGTCACGACCTGCGCACAATGCTCGACCGCACCGACGTCGTCGCGCTCGCGAGTGAAACGGAAGCGCAATGCCGGGCGCTGTTCGAGATCGACAGCGTCATCGATGTCGTCCTCATGGTCGGCGTCGGCGCCGCGAATGCGGGCGAGTTGGTGGTTGACGGTCGCGGGATGGCGTTCGTGTGCGTCGAACACTTCACGAGCGTCGCCAACCCGACCACGCGCAGCCTCGGGCTCGATCCCGAGCTGATCCCGATGTGGCTCGCGCACGAGATCGCCCACTGTGTGCGGTACACGTCGCCACAGAGCCGGAGCGATCTGCACCGTCTCGTCGCGGAGGCGGGCGACTACTACTCCTATTGGGAGACCGGGCGCGGCGCGACGCTGCGGGAGCATCTCGTCAACGAGGGACTTGCCGTCCAGGCGTCGAAGCGGTTCAGTCCCGGGCACGCGCCGTGGGAGTACTTCGGCTACACGAGAAAACAGTATGCGCGCATCCGCGAGCTCGAGGCCGTGCTTTCGCGCGCCGTATCGGAGGATCTCGATCGTGCGGGCCTTGGTCTCCGGCTCCGGTATCTCTCCGGCGGAATGAGTGACGAGTCGCGCACCGTCCAGCGCTACGTCCTGCCGGAGCGCGCCGGGTATTTCCTCGGCGCCCGGATGGTCGAGGACGCGATCGCCGAGCGCGGATTACCGTGGGCGCTGCGCGCCAGCGCTCTCGACATCGCTTCGCTCTCCGACACCGCCGCACGCACCGCGTAGGCGGCAGGGCGGTTCTGCGCTACTTCCCCACACAGAACGTCGCAAACACCCGCGCGAGCACCTCGTCGACGTCCACGGATCCGATGAGGTGGTCGAGTTCCAGCAATGCCTCGCGCACGTGGACCGCGGCAACCGGTACGGGTAGCGCGGCCGCGCGCCAAAGCTCGCGGAACGCCGACAGTTCCCGGCGCGCGTTCTCGAGTGCCGAACGATGCCGCGCCCGGGTCACCATCGGCGTGTCGGCCTCGGCGGCCTCCGTCGCGGCGAGCACGGCCCCGGTCGCCTGATCGAGCAGCGCCGTGAGCCCCGTCCCGGTCACGGCGCTCACGGGGACGACCGGCCAGGACATCGGCGCCACGCTTGTTTCGTTGATCACCAGGTCGCGTTTGGTCAGCGCACCGATGATCGGTGCATCCGACAGCGAGGCGATCGCGGATCGCGCCGCTTCGAGCGACTCCACCGTCTCGGCGCACGCCACCACCACATGGGCCCGCGCCAGCCAGCGCGCGCTCACCTCCATGCCGAGCCGCTCGAGCGCGTCCCCTTGGTCACGGAGCCCGGCGGTGTCGACGAGGCGGAGCGGCCACGGGTCGTGCTCGAGCAGCACGTCCACGGCATCGCGTGTCGTCCCCGGCATCTCGCTCACGATGACGCGCGATTCGCCGATCAGCGCGTTGAGCAACGACGACTTTCCAGCGTTCGGCGGTCCGGCGAGCACCACCACCGCGCCCTCGCGTCCGAGGATCGCCGCGGGAACGGTCGCCAGCAACTCGTCGAGCACCGCAATCGTCGCGTCGCATGCCTCGAGCACGCGGCGGCGCGGCAGCTCGCCGTCGTCCTCGCCGGGAAAATCCAGGTCATACGCGAGCAGCGCATGGATCTCGATGATGCCGGCCCGCAACGTCGCAAAGCGACGCGAGAGTGCGCCGGAGAGCTGATGCAACGCCATGCGGTGTGAGGCCCGCGACCGCGCGTCGACGAGATCGCCGATGGCTTCGGCGCGCAGCAGGTCGAGCTTTCCGTTGAGCACCGCCCGTTCGGTGAACTCGCCTGGTTGCGCCGGCCTGGCTCCGGCACCCACGAGTGCGGCGAACACCGCCGTGGGAACGTACGTGCCGCCATGCACACCAAACTCGACGACGTCTTCTCCGGTATACGAACGCGGCGCCGGGAAGAACGTGACCAGCCCCTCGTCGATGGTGCCCGTGGGATCGTCCACGTCATGCACACGACAGCGCGTCGCTTCGCGAGGGACCAGGGGCCAGCCGGCCGACGGCGACGCGATCCGGCGGCACACGCGCACCGCGTCCGTGCCGCTCACGCGCACGACAGCGATTGCTCCACGCCCCAGAATCGTCGCGATCGCCGCGATGGTGTCCTCGCGCACGCGCGGTGCGCGGGAAGTGCCGTCAGCGTCCGTTTTGCTTCGCCTTCGCCCTCTCATTCGAGATGAGCCACTGCTGCGGCAGTGAGGCGAGGTTCTGCGTGAGGTAGTAGATGCTCAGGCCGGCCGCCGTGTTGAACAGGACGAACACGAACACCACGGGCATCATGTACATCATCGTCTTCGCTTGCGGGTTCGGCGGTGCGTTGCGCATGCCGATCCACGAGATCAGGAGCATCGATGCGCCCATCACGATCGGCAGGATGTAGTAGGGGTCGTGCAGCGAAATGTCCTGCAGCCACAGGAACGGCACGCCCCGGAACTCGATCGTGTTCTGGAAGACGAAGAACAGCGCGAAGAACACGGGCATCGGGATCAGCATCGGCAAACATCCCGAGAAGGTGCTGAACGGGCTCATGTTGTGCTCTTTGTACACTCGCATGATCTCCGCCTGCTGCTTCTGCGGATCGCTCTTGTACTTCTTCTGCACTTCGGAGAGCTCGGGCTGGATGCGTTGCATTTTGAGGCTCGTTCGCATCGCGCCCTGGTTGAGCGGCCACATGAGCAGGCGCACGGTCACGCCGAAGATCACCAGCACCCATCCGTAACTGAGGTGTATGGTCTTCTTCATCCAGAGCAGCACGCGCATGACGATCGTCGAGAACGGCTGCACGATGCCTTGCAGCCAACCTCCATAGGGGTTGGCCGTCTCGAATTCCCTGCCGAGGTCGTGAAGCCGCCGCCACGACTGCGGGCCGGCATACATTTCGAACGTCGCCCGTCCACTGTCGAGGGGAATGACCACGGTGGCAAACGCGTTCGTCGCCTGCTTTCTCGTGCGCACGCCACCCTCCAGGTGCGCTTCGGCGAATGGTTTTCCGCCCACGGGCTGCAGCAACCCCACCAGGAAGTACTTGCTCTTCGCCACCGCCCATGTCAGGGGTCCTGGCTCGAGCTTCTTCTCGCCGGAATCGAGCTTCGCAAACGCGGTGCCTCGCGCGCTTTGCGTCACCGGCTTCACTGCATACGCCAGCGCGCGCATGTCGCCGAGCGTGTCCGTTTCCTGTGTATCGAATCCGCCGGGCAGGTCCACGAGCAGGAAAGCGGGGCTGGCCGTTCCCGTCACGTTGACCGCGATCGTCGAGAGATAGTTGTCGTTCGCAAGGTCGTAGCGGATGGTCGCCTGGTGCGCTCCGCTCGATCCCGCGAACGTGACGACCGCGGCGCCATTGGTGCCGTTGGACTTCGTGGCCGTGAATGTCATTCGGTCGAGCGCGATCGTGTCCGTCGGCGTGATCACACGGAACCTCAAGAGCGGTTCCTGCGCGTGCCGGAGCACTACCCGGCCACCCCTTCCGTTCAAGGCGGGATAGCTGTCGGCCTGCACGGAGAGCGGGCCGGCGCCGAGTGTGCTGAACCACGTCGTGCTCAACGCCGTCTTCGCCATAATGGTGTCGGGCGCCACCTCCGGCGGTGCTGCTGCACGAGCCACGTTTCCGGGCGCCACCGGAACCGCATGGACGACGGCGGCGTCCGGCACGGGCGTCCGGACCGTCGTCGTGTCGGCCCCCGCTGACCGCACCGGCACAGGCGGTCGCGGAAAGAGCAGCGGCACCCCGAAGAGCACGAGGATGATGAGCACTAACGCGAGCGGAAGACGCTTATCCATCAGGGAAGGGCGCGAAAGTTATGGAACAGGATCGAATCCGCCGGGCCGAAAAGGATGGCACCGGGAGATGCGGCGAACCGCCAGCCAGCTGCCGCGCAGCGCGCCGTGCTTTTCAAGCGCCTCGATCGCGTATGCGGAACACGATGGATAATAGCGACACGATGGTGGAAGCAGTGGCCCGATGCCCGCCTGATACGCACGAACGAACAGAATGAGAATCCGGCGCATCAGGTGCCACTCCGAATGCGGTCACAGGCACGAACGCATTGCTCACGGAGCTCGGCGACTCCCGCCACGTACGCCGACGGGAGCGCGCGAACGACCATGTCGACATTGGGAAGCACGGGGAGCATGTCGAGACGTACGATTTCGCGAATGCGGCGTTTCACCCGATTGCGATCGACGGCGGAGTGCGAATGTCGCGGCACGATGATTCCCGCCCTCGGGTGACGAAGAAGGGAAGCGACGTACCGAACTTCGAGGTGCGCGGTTCGGAATCGTTTCCCGTCCCGCCGGACTGCCTCGAGCGCGCCTTCCCGCGTCAGCCGATACGTACGCGGAAAGCGGCGACCGTCAGATGCCCGCGTACTTCGACGGCAGTTTGACGGTCAGGCGCTTACGGCCTTTCTTGCGGCGGCGGCTCAGCGTCTCGCGTCCCCACTTCGTTTCCATTCGCGCGCGAAATCCATGCGTTGCAATTCGACGCTTGTTCCGCGGACGATAGGTCGGCTTCCCCATATGAACTCCAAATAGATGCTTGTCACGAAGCGGTACGACAGAACGCTAAACGTAGTCGAGGACTGGAGATAGAACAAGTGTATACATGACTGGCTTGCTATCGCGAATGTTGACTTATCCACATCCAACTTGTAGAATCGGCCCCCCAATCTCTGTCCACACATGTTCGGCATGAAATGACCCTCACCGCAGCCGAAGCCTGGTCCCGCCTTCTCGACCGAGCGCGCACCGAGCTTCCCGAACATGTGATCGACACCTGGCTTGTTCCGCTGTCGCCGGCGGATTTTTCCGGCAGTGTGCTGACCCTCACCGCGCCGGACCAATGGTCGGTGGAGTGGAACGAGAGCAAGCACGGCGCGCTACTCGAGAGCTTCGGTCCGCCCTGTTTTGGCCACCCGATCAAGATCGCGATCAAGGTGCAACAGGAGCGACTATCACGGTCACAAATGGATCTATTCGTTCCTCAAACTGGAGCCAGTATTGCGCCAGCAAGGCACGACAATAGCATCATACTGAGTATACTGAACGATCGTTACGTGTTCGACCAGTTCGTGGTCGGGCGTTCAAACGAGCTCGCCACCGCTGCCGCAACCGCCGTCTCGCACGCGCCTGGAAAAACCTACAATCCACTTTTCATCTACGGCGCGACGGGACTCGGCAAGACCCACCTCATGCAGGCCATCGCACACGAGATCCTGCGGCGAAATCCAGCCTGCCGAGTGATGTACATCAGCACCGAACAGTTCACAAACGATGTCATCACCTCCATCGCCCGACGAGCGATGCCGGATTTCCGTCGGCGCTACCGCGAAACGGATCTCCTCCTCGTCGATGACGTGCACTTCCTTGGCGGGAAGGAAACGACGCAGGAGGAGTTCTTTCACACTTTCAACGCCGTGTACGAAGCCGGCCGTCAAATCGTCCTCACCAGCGATCGTCCGCCGTCTGAAATTCCGCGGCTGGAAGCCCGGCTCGTCAGTCGCTTCGAGTGGGGCATGGTCGCCGATGTCACCCAGCCCGACCTCGAACACCGCATCG
>OCZT010001205.1_pt1 | contig 26779 bp, 18 predicted proteins | sample 1539031 | NCBI WGS metagenome assembly OCZT01 (sample SAMEA3539308, study PRJEB22396) | soil metagenome | biome: tundra; feature: field; material: soil | place: USA | collected 2010-05 | depth 0.15 m | reverse complement strand
ATGTTGCCGGACTTCAGGCGGGAAGTAACGTACGATTCTCAGGTGTAAATGTTGGTACTGTAGATAATATTAGGATAGTTAGTGATTCTTCCGTTAGAGTAGAAATACTAATTGATGAAAGCACTCGGAAGTTTATAAGGAAGGATGCGTTTGCAAGTATTGGCTCGGAAGGACTTATGGGAAATAAAATTTTAATCATAATCCCCGGAACAGGCGGAAAAAAAGAAATAGAAAACAACGATATTGTCGAAACAGTGCAGCCGATTAATATGGACGATATTATGATATCATTAAAATCGACTATTGATAATTCATCCAATATCACAAGTAGTTTGTCTAAGATTACAAGCAATATACAATCAGGAAAAGGAACAATAGGAAGGCTATTAATGGATCGATCCCTGGAGCAAAATTTTGATTCTTCCATTGTTAATCTAAAACAAGGTCTTTCAGGATTAAAAAATCTTGTAGATAACGCAAAAAGTAGTTTCGCGCAAAATTTCGATTCTACTTTTGTTAATTTGAAAGAAGGTTCTGCCGGGTTTAGAATACTTATAGATAAGGCAAAAAAAAGTTGGCTGCTGTGGGGTTTTTAATAAGATTGACTCATCACAAAGATGTAGTTCCTTTTTCATCCCTTTGCCCGATTTACATATTCACAACAGCTATGTAACTTGTTAACAGTTAATGAACGAATACTAATTTATCACACTAAGTTCTAAATAATTTGTTATGGCATAATCATTATTACATATCTAATTTCTGTAAGGAAAATCTAAAAATGCGAAAAATATATTTCACCATTGTAATAACAGGAATTTTAATTGTTCTTGCGGCCCCTCTAAAAGCGCAGGTGCATTTTAATCTTAATGTAAATTTAAGCAATCAACCAGTTTGGGGTCCCACCGGATATGATTATGTTGACAATTATTACTTGCCGGATATTGAAGTTTACTACAATGTCCCTTCACATCGTTATTATTATAATGAAAGAGGGCGTTGGATTAGCAGCTTATATTTGCCACCGCGTTTTCGTAATTATGACTTATATAATTCCTATAAAGTAGTAGTGAATGAGCGGGAACCGTGGCGAAATCATGAAAACTACAGACAAAAATATTCCTCATTTAAAGGTCGTCACGATCAGCAGCCAATCCGCGATAGCCGTGACTCAAAATATTTTGTAAACAAAAACCATCCTGAACATAACAACTGGGTTCAGCAACAAAAACATGATAACGGTAATCACAATGGTAATGGCAAAGGCAATGTCAATAGGATTGGTAATGTCAAAGGTAACGGCCAAGGCAAGGGTCCTGGCATTGGTAATGTCAAAGGTAATGGTAATGGTAATAAACAAAATAAAAATCAAGACAAGCATGATAATGGAAAGGACAAAAAATAACTGGGATGAATAATTATTAAAATTAAAAACCGGTTTTGATTTGCCCGAGTGATCGCATTTAGAAACTGGTAGGATAAAAAAGATGAACAATGTAAGTAATCATATTTATAAACACGCTGCACCTCACCTAAAAGATGTAGTTCCTTTTTCGTCCCTTTGCCCGATATATTCATTCACAGCATTTAAGTACCTTGTTAACAGTTAATTAACAAACACTAATTTTATCATAAAGATTAATTTATAATGTGCAAAATGAAAAACTATCCTGAGATGAGGTTAATACCACTGATACTCATCCTAATTTCGGCTGGCCTCGGAAGATACGATCTAAGTTCTAAATATTTGATTAAGGGAAAATAATTGTGCGTAATTTATCAAAAATAAAAGGAATCTAAAATGAAACTATTTTCAATAATACTGGTGATGCTTTTGGGAATTGCTCAGTTAAATTGGGCCCAGGAATCGATTAAAACCCCAAAGCTAAACTCTATGTCAAACGTAATCGGTGTTACCGCTGAAGGTGGATTAACATTAGGATTTACCGATTATAGTACTAACAAGTTTAATTACAATATTAAAGGCGCCCTGGAATACTTTCTTCCTTCTAAAGGTAAGGGAAATATTGGATTAAGAGTTTTTGGACAGACAGGATTTATTTCCGGGAAAGTTGCTCCACCAAATTCAGGAAATCCGACAGATGAATTTTCAACAAAAATTGATCTTTTGGGCGGCGAAGTATTTTATCTCCTTTCTCTTCATGATGCCATATACCCTTGGGTGGGTGTCGGCATTTCCAACCTTTGGTTTAATCCGAAGGATGCTAACGGAAATGTGTTGCCGAATAATTTTTCAGGAAATTATACTAAATTTATGATGGCTTTTAACGGTGATCTAGGTGTACGAATTATGATTTCGAAAAACATAAGTATTAATGTAAACGGTGGAATAATAATAGGAAAGAAAGATTATCTGGATGATATAAAAACCGGTTCCAATAATGATATGTTGTACACTCTTAATGCAGGTCTATCTTATTACTTCGGTAGGGATAAAGATTCAGACGGTGATGGTGTTCCCGATTCCAGAGATATGTGCCCAAACACTCCTTTAGGAGTTAAAGTAGATGCAAACGGCTGCCCGCTTGATTCTGATGGCGACGGTGTTCCCGATTATCTCGATAAATGCGCAAACACACCTGCAGGAGTTAAGGTAGATGCGGAAGGCTGTCCGCTTGATTCTGATGGTGACGGTGTTCCCGATTATCTTGATAAATGCCCTAACACACCTGCCGGAGTTAAAGTAGATGCCAATGGCTGTCCGCTTGATTCAGATGGCGACGGTGTTCCGGACTATCTTGATAAATGCCCTAACACACCAATGGGTACCCAGGTAGATTCTGTAGGATGTCCTATTAAAAAAGAGACTGTAGTTATTGTACAGCCGGTTGAAATAGAGTCTTTAGTGCTTAGCGGCGACGCTAATTTCGAATTTAATAAGTCGAAATTATTGCCTAATGCGTATACTGTTCTTGATAGTCTTGTAGGTACCATGATGAAACATCCTAATTACAAATGGGAAATCGGCGGATATACCGATAAAGTCGGTTCAGTTAATTATAATATAAAGCTTTCACAACGAAGAGCTCAATCAGTTGTAGACTACCTTGTAAGTAAAGGTGTGGTCAAAAAGAATTTGAAAATAGTAGGATATGGTAAAGATAATCCAATCGCTACAAACGAAACACCTGAAGGAAGATCTATGAACAGAAGGGTTGAGATAAAAATACTCTCAAAAAATAATCAGTAGACCTTATAAAGTTAATAAGTGATATTGATAGAAGCGGCATATGTAAAGCCGCTTCTATCAATTAATTAAGATTTGACCATGAAAAAAATCAGATTGTTACTCATCGAAGATAACCGACTTCTTCGTGATGGAATCCTTGAGATTTTTAAACCTCATAAGGATATCGTTATAATTGCCGCATCCGGAGACGGTAAGAACACTCTTGTAAAAATTAAGCAGTTAAAACCAAATGTGCTTCTTTTGGATTTAGGATTGCGAAGTCAAAACAGTTTACATGTTGTTGAAATAGTGAAGAAAGATTTCCCCCAAGCAAAAATCATTGTTATGGATCTTGCTCCTGTACAAGCTGATATTTTACAGTATGTAAAAGCAGGTGCAAACGGCTTCATCCTTAAAGATGCATCGCTTAATGATTTTTTAATCACTATACGAAAAGTTTCTGAAGGGTCAACTGTTCTTCCGCCTCTCTTACTTGATTCCCTTTTTTCCCAGATTGTTGATCACGCCGTAAGAGAAGGTAAACCCAAACTGAAAGAAGCGGTTCGGATGACCAAGCGGGAACGGGAAGTTATCGGGTTGCTTGGTGAAGGAATGAGCAACAGAGAAATCGGTCAAAAAATTCGCGTATCAACTTATACAGTTAAGAGTCATATTCATAATATTATGGAGAAACTCGCATTACATACACGCCTGGAAATTGCAAACTATTCTTACACTGATCAAACTCTTAAGACAGTTACCAAGAGTATTTCAATGGTCAACAATTAGTTAAACAATCGCTGTACGCATTAATGGTAATCACAATATTTATTTTTCAAAATAGACCATTTCCCTTTCTAACTTATCTAAATCATTAACTTGTTTTTAATAATCAGGTAATATTCTGTTAATATTTAAATAATATAAGTAAAGTATATTTTCCCTGTTTAAATAAATATATAAAAGTGAAAAAAATATCCTTTTTATCTGCGGTTCAATGAACCAGACAACTATGATGAACAAGATAAGTCTGCATCTCCCCGATTTTAATTGTTGGTTTTCACCTTTTTATTCAGACGGAATAGTCGTTTTTTTTTGCAAAAACTCCGGTCCTTAGCCGATTGCTTCTGTAACCTTTTTCAATTCTCTTACTTTCTGATAAAAACTAATAAGATCCATCTCTTTTAAATAAATAAATCCTCGTGCTGCTCTTAGTCTCGGATGTGAATGTTCCTGGAAATATTCCTTACCCAGACAGGTTGTGATCATCAGGTATTGTTCCACATAGATTTTTTGTGCGAGCTCAGAAAATGGCCCGTCATGTTCATAGCTTGGAAATGAAGCAGCACTCTGAGACCCAAAACAATTCATAAACGCCGTGTGCATCAATGATAATGTATTCAGGGAAACTGGGACAATTATATCAGCTTCAGAAAGTTTAAACCTGTACCAAACATTACGGTATCCCCAAACCCGGATGGTAGAATCGCCGCTTTCTTTTTCATACATCTTCAAAGCTTCTGCTACAGCCATTAGTACCTTATAATGTGTATCAGGTCCGCTCCCCTCAGGGTCGAAAGCTACAGTCACAATATTTGGTTTAATTTTATTCATAAGGTCGTGGATAGGAATAACATCTCTATATATTTCCGGTTCTTCTGAAAAAATATCTCCCTGGTAAAACCCAAGTCTGAGCGGATGGATAGCCGAAGGCTCAATTCCGAAGTAAGCCCATAAGAGTTCAACCTCCCATTCCCTAAGCATCCCCTTCAATAATTGAATATCGGGTGGATCTTTGGCTCCCGGGTACTGAGCACTCAGGTATTCTTCGAGATTCTGTGCACGAAGCCTGAGGGCGATAATATCCGATGTTCCGTAGACTTCTATGAAATTACGTAGCATCCGCCTGGCTTCAGCTTCATCTTTTTGTTCTCGGAGCCGGGCAGCAGAGCCATCCAGGAAAAGATACATATCTTCTGCCCTCTTTGCTTTGTCAGCAGGGTTGAAATAACCCTCTGCATGAAGTGCTAAAAATTCATCGTGTTTCAGATAAAACCGGAGTTTCTGCACTATAGATAGGAAATAGGGGTTTGAAACTGCTGTAAATCCTGAAGTAAGATTTGCAAAAATATGAGTATTACTTGGGTCGCGCACCAGATGATACAGGTATGGAAGATATCCAAGCATTATATCATCATGATGTGGCTCTGTGTGAAAGAATCTAGACTCCGAAACCGGCTGTAATCCTTTCTCGATCTTTTCAATCAACCGTTTTCTTGCTCCCGCAGCGAAGTCTGAATAAGTACGCCCATTCCGGCGGAGCAGTTCAGATGCAGAAGAATTTTTTCGGAAATCCTCTTCAGTTAATCCATCAAGTAATTTATTATTCTGCAGGGAGAGGGAGATTACAATCTCATCCGCGGTTTCATCATCAAATTTTTCCAATCGTGTGAGATTGATAAAACGTCTTTCCGTTAAAAGACTTGCGGCTCCCTTCGATAGATAGAAACACGAATGTTCAAGATCCTGAAGTACAGTTGCCGGGAATTGCGGATTCTTCTCCTCTTCAACAGCCTGTCTGACAATGCGTGCCTTAGCATCACCTGCAGCGATTATTATTGCAGAGGCTGAAGGATTGTAAGTAATTGTTGCCAGACCAATTGTTATAACCAGCCGGCTACGGGATACTTCAATCCCGCCAAGGTCGGTAGCTGCAGCGGCCTGAGTCTCATAATTTGTTCCGGTTAATCGTGTAACAGAATAAAAACTTGAGCCGCGTACATTAAACGCGATATGCCCATCGGGTCCTATTCCACCGAGGAAAAAACCAATTCCCCCTTGGTCACGTATTTTTCTTTCATAATCCATGCAGAACTTATCAACCCGGTTGATGACATCGTGCTGCAAAGACTCTAGTTCTGTCCGTGTTTGCCGTACCCGTAAAGAAAGGTCAACAATCCCCTGCGGAAATATTTTATCCATTGTTTTTCCGACAGGGAGCCCAAGAGAGGTGGAGTCAATCAGTAAAGCCTTCTCAGGGGAAAGTCCAAAACCTTTAATATAAAACTCACGTACATAATAATTAAAGCTGTTATGCTGCTGTGAATCCATGGGATAAAATTCATCAATCTGTACAAAGAAAAGGCTTTTTATGTCCGGACGCCTGGAACCATCAATGCCATATTCGTTTAGCATTGATTGAATTTCCTTTGTCTCCCATTTTTCTAAAATGTGTTTTACCCATTTAATAAAAAATTCGGGGGTCTTACCTGTCGGTAATGAGATAACACCACCGGGATTTTTAAGAACCCATTCAATAAACCGGAAAGCAGTTAATTTACCGAGTACCGGGAAATTATCAACTTCTACTATCCGGATCTTTTCTGTCGGAGCGTATCGGGATTCCTTACCACTTCTTTTTAATTCTACCATTTCTACAGTAGAAGTTCCGTCGTATGTTTTCATTTACCCCTCACAATTATATTCCAGTTCAGTTTATTATTCATCTTCTCCTTAGCAATTTAATGATCAACTACATTGATGATCTTCTGTTTTTTAATTCGTGTAATACCATATTATTATGCATTATATTTATATTTACTTTTCATCACCTGACATAAATAACTACTTTTTTAGAATATTTTTTATTCACCCCGCTGTCTGTTGCGGCTGCATTTAGTTTATGTTTCCCTTTAGGAACATTAAACCAGACCCAGCTAAATGGGGGTTTTGTATTGTAACCAAGGGAAATGTTATCCGCATAGTATTCCACCTTTATTATGGGAGCTTCAATTTTAATTTCATTTATATTTATTATAACATCAGAACCGGAGTGAATAGCATCTGAACTGGAAGGAATTGTTATATTTATTAATGGAGATTTCTTCCCAGCACGCACTTTATGAAATTTGATATCAGGCATATTCCGGGAATAGATAGAGTTTACAAGTGTCCCAGCAGAATCATCTCCGCTAATCTCCCAGAACATTAAACCACGGAGTTTGTGTGCATACGCAAACCGTGTTTTTAATGCTACAGATTCAGGATCATCAAAAGACCAGATTGTACTGTCTCTTGGATTGAAGAGCCATGGTGCCATTGCATCATTATCCCAATGATATTCATAACCATTGTTTAAAGGGGAAATGAGATCCTTGTAATTGTTAAAGCCTGATTCAAATATCCCCTTAGCCACAATGCCTGGTTGATATAAACCGTGATTAGCTGAGTTTGAAACCTTCCAACCTCTTCCATAAAAAGCAGCACCGGGCACTATCTTATCCGGACTAACACCAGCCGAATCTATAAGAAAATGAACAGAACCGGCAAATGATTCTTTTATACCTTTAAATATAGTATCAGCGGGGGGAGAAAAAAGATTTGTATGATGGTCAGCCTTATTGTCCCAGCTCCCATGAAAATCATATGTCATAAGATTATACCAGTTAATGTTTACCTGGTCTTTTGCCAAATCAAATTTCCAGAGATCGCTCCCTCTTGCTGGGATAGCAGCGGTTAACAGAAATCCGGGTTTTAATCCATCCAGTTTTTTCCTGAATAAAGTTATCAGTTCTGATAAATTCTCCCGGTCATTTTTGTTATGGTGAATACCTTCATCCCCACCGGTGACAGGAAATTCCCAGTCAATGTCAAAACCGTCAAAAATACCGGCTGCTACACCATTGCCTCCAACATTATTTATCCGGGGAAGATTACCATAAATAAATTTATCAATGCAGTCATTTACGAATTTCTCTCTCGATTGAGGAGTGAGTGCTGCATCTGAAAACCAGGTTGAGCCAGTCCATCCGCCAATTGAAATAACTATTTTAAGCCCAGGGTGCATTGCTTTCAGTTTTTTAAGCTGATTAAACTGACCGCGCAGCAGCTGAGTTGAGTCGTCTGCAGTTCCATCAACGCTTGAATCAGCGGAATAAACCTGCTGATAATCCAAGTAAGGATTCATAAATTTCGCAATAATATTTCCGGAGGAATCGGGACCCGGTTCAATAAATGCATAATTCAAAACAGTGATTTTTTTTGCAGACCCTGAAGTTTCGACATTTTTAACATAATAATGCTGATAGGCTGCACCCCATTCAGGATAGTATGCAACAATCTCTTTTTTCTGAGCAGTCATTGTAAACTGAAATAAGACAATAAATATTAATAAGAAATTATTTCTCTTCATTTATTTACCCATCACAACGACAACTTCATTTACAGAACCTTTTTTCTGAACCGGTATAATACCCAGAATGTTTTTTCCATTTAATGAAATCGATTTAACTCCTTTCTCAACTCCTTCAGGATTCTGTACTCTAATATTATAAGTTGAACCGCGCCATTTTCTTACAACTTCAAATCTACTCCAATCCGCTGGAATACACGGGTCAATTTCCAATCCTTTGTAAGTCGGACGGATTCCAAGAATATATTTAGTTACCGCAGTGTAAAACCAGGCTGCGGTTCCAGTAAGCCATGGATGCCTTGCTCTTCCATGAGCAGTATGATCTTTACCCATAATAAACTGGCAATATGAATAAGGCTCTGATTGCCTTATTTCAATTAAATCATTCTGATTGTAAGGCAAAATCGAATCATAGTATTTCATTGCCCGGTTCCCGTGCCCTAATTTACATTCAGCGATTACAGCCCATGGATTTGGATGACTGAATATTGAACCATTTTCTTTTATCCCCTTGTAAACACGTGTTATATAACCGATATCATCATCCGGCTTTGAATAAGCAGGCAAAACAAGATGCAGTCCATACTTTGAATACAAATACTTATCAACCGCATCCATACATTTTTTTGCCCGTTCCGGAGAAGCAGCACCTGAATAAACAGCCCAGCTTTGGGCGTTCAGGAATATTTTCCCTTCTTCACTTTCATTCGTTCCTATTTTAATTCCTTTCTTCGTGAATCCCCTTAAATACCACTCGCCGTCCCAGAGTTCTTTCTCACATGCATCTTTAACTTTTGCAGCCATCGCAGAATATTTCTTTATATCATCTGTTCTGCCTAATTGTTCAGCTGATTGAATAAAAATATTGATAGCCCAATAGTGCATAAAAGAAACCATCGCGCTTTCACCGCCACCGAGATTCAAACAGTCATTCCAATCGGCACGCAGGCCCTGGCAAATTCCATTCTTACCAATATACTTTGCTGAAAAATCCAATATTTTTGTAAGGTGTTCGTAAACAGTCCCTTCACCTTTATCTGCATACGGGATAACCTGATTGAAAAAATCCATTTCGCCATTCTCAACAACCCATTCGCATATCGAAGCAACAAGCCAGAGAGCGTCATCAGAACAAACATCTTCCATGCCATGCACAATATCTGCGGCATTCGGAGTTGGAACAACAGTTGGCAGTTTAACTCCGGGCAGCTTGTTTTCAACCGGCTCAAATACTGTCGGATCAAATAAATGTAAACCATACCCCATGCTTGTGTGCCCTTTGAGCAGTTGGATTATCCGGTACTTTGTTTTTTCAGGGTTAGTGTGAACAACTCCCATTACATCCTGCGAAGTATCACGGTAGCCAAGCCCTACTCTCCCACCGACTTCAACAAAAGAACCGAACCGGGACCAGACGACACAGGTTTCTGCCTGGTAAAGTGTCCAGATATTTATCATAGTGTCAAGGCCCTGGTGCGGTGTACTGCATTGAAGGATAGAGGTTTTTTCTTCCCAATATTTTCTTATCTCTTCAAACGCTGCATCCACATTTTTCATTTCAGAGTATTTACTTTTAATTCCTCTTCCTTTCTCTTCCCTGGAGCCAACACCCAGCATAAAAATCATACGCGATTCTTCTCCAGGTTTCAATACAACTCTTTTATGCAAAGACGCGCAATGATTCCCTCCTAATTCAGTACTGTTATTGCATACCCCCTGTTCAACCGACACCGGGTTTGATTCACTCCTGTAATTTCCTATAAAGGAATCCCTGACACAATCATAACTATCAGGATTGAAATTAGAAGCGAAGTAATGAAAGGTCCATGGTTCATAGAAGAAATCATACTCAATAATTCCGTCCTTATAATTGGAACCACTGGCATAAAGACTCATCTGGAGGTTCTGGTTATCTATCTCAACATGATGAAATGAGAATTCCAGATAAGTAAAAACGCTAAGCTTACGAGGTCTGCTACTTTTATTTTTGATTTTGACGTCCCATAATTCAACATCATCACTTAGGGGAATAAATATAAGCTGTTCAGATTCAATATCCTTGTAATCACACTGAAATTTTGAATAAGACAGACCATGCCTACAGACATATTTAGCCTTTGATAAATCCTTTCCAACCGGCTGCCAGGAGACAGTCCAATACTCTCCGGTTTCATCATCCCTCACATAAATATAATGACCCGGTCTATCAAGGGGTACCCCATTCTGGCGGAACCGTGTTACCCTGTGATGTTCTGTGGATTTATAGAATGAATAACCGCCAGCGTTATGGGATATTACTGTGCAAAGATCTTTTAATCCGAGATAATTAGTCCATGATACCGGTACATCAGGACGATCAATTACATATTCTTTATTTATATTATCAAAATAACCGTAACGCATTTAATATCTCCTTTTTTCAAATCAGCTTTAATTTATTTCAAATCTGCTCCGGAGCTTTTTCGGGAACAGTTTCACTTTCTATTTGTCTGAACGGGACAAACAATGCCACAAGGAATGATGGTATTGTGGATACCATTACCCACAAAAAGAATTGCTTATATCCCAGAAAATCACTTATGAAACCGCTGAGAGCTGATGGGATCATCAACCCAAGATTCATTACTCCTGTTGCAAATGCATAATGAGCCATTTTATATTTTCCGGGTGCGATCTGTTGCATCATATATAAAGTCAAACCGACAAATCCAAATCCATAACCGAAATATTCAAACACAACAGCAGTGCCTATTGAATAAAGACTCGCAGGGGTAGTGAATGCCAGGAATGCATAAACAGCAAAAGGAATGTTAAAGAAACAGCAAAGGAGGAATAAAGATTTTTTTAGTCCCCTCTTTGCAACAAAATATCCGGCTAAAATTGAACCGAGGATAAAAGCGACGGGAGGGAAAAATCCGTAAATAATTCCAATCTGGGATGTTTCCAATCCAAGTCCCCCCACTGACCTGTCAGCTTTAAGGAACAAGGGGACAATCTTCATTGCCTGCCCTTCCGCGAACCTGTAAAGTATAATAAAAGCTATACCCCAGGCGACATACTTTTTTTCAAAAAATGTTTTAACTACATCCCAGAAAGTAGAAAATGCTTCTTTTGTTGTTTTAACCCTTTCAGAAATGCCTCCGACAGGAAGCATCCTAGAATGATATAAACTTAAAACAACGAGTATAGATCCGAAAATGCACATTACAATAGTCCATGCAGGAACCACACCCATAGATATCTCAAGTTCCCCTGCAATAAACACAAAAGCTCCCTGTGATAAAACTTTGGCTACATTATAAAAAGCCCCCTGCCAACCCACATATTCTGATTGTTCTTTTTCTGTAAGAACATTGATATAAACGCCGTCTGCTGCAATATCATGAGTAGCACCATTAAATGCTATAATAGCGAAGAGTGCTAATGAATAACCGAAAAAATTATGGAGGTGAAGAGTCAATGCTAATAATCCAAACGAAACTCCTCCGATAAATTGAGTAGCAATTACGAAATATTTTTTTGTTTTAAACATTTCAAGAAGAGGGCCCCATAATGGTTTCAGAGTCCATGGCAAAATAACAAGCGTTGTATAGAATGCTATTTGGGCGTCCGAAATTTTCATCGCTTTGTACATTAAAACGGACACAACATTTATAGTAACGAAAGGCAATCCTTCAGCAAAATAAAGTGTTGGAACCCAGAACCCCGGTTTAATTTTTTTGCCGGTTTTTTCAATCATGCCTTAACCTATTATTATTTATAATATACTCTGATTTCTTATTTCTAACTTCTTACTTTTTTATTTTTAATTGCTTAAAGTTTTCCATCCCATTCTGTTCATCTGGTAAAAAATCATTCCACCCAGAACAAAACCTGTTAGAAGAAAAATAATTCCTATCATCATACTTCCAAGGATGATCTGCCCAAGTCCGAAAAGGAAACAATATATCATTCCCACACCGCAGATCCAGTTAATAAGATTAACAATACCATCATGTACAGGAGTAATATCTGAAGCCAATCCGGATATTTTCCCCCAGAATCTTGCATTAGGTCGGACCCTTCTGTAGAAGGAAATTAGTTTCTCTTCCGGTTCAGGTTTAGTTAAAAAAGTAACGGTTATCCAGATTGTTGTTGTAAATGCCACAGTAATTAAAAGCAGGTAAGCAAACTGACTCGGGTCTTTCTCATCAAAATGAAAATAAAATTGAAGAACCAGAGAAACTATCAAAGCGGCGCTCATTGCAGATATTTCGGACCATGCATTTATCCGCCACCAGAACCATCTCAAAATATATACAAGCCCCGTCCCGGCACCAATTGCCATCAGGAACTGCCACGCACCTGCAATTGAATCCATATAAAAAGTGACAATAGCAGACAGGATCATTAGTATCATTGTTATTACCTGTGAAAACCTGACATAATGCTTCTCAGGTTTCTCATTAATATATCTCCTGTAAACATCATTAACAAGATAACTTGCCCCCCAGTTAAGCTGTGTCCCAATTGTTGACATATAAGCGGCAGCAAAGGCAGCTATCATTAGACCCCGCAGATAAGCAGGCAGATCGGAAATTAAAATCCTTATATATCCCGTTTCCGGATCGGCGAGAAATCCTGGATCATGCTGGAATCGGACAACAGCAACTAACGCAACAAGAATCCAGGGCCACGGACGTAAAGCATAATGCGCAATATTAAACCATAATGTTGCAAGCAGAGAATGCTTTTCATTTTTCGCGCTAAAAATTCTCTGGGCAATATAGCCGCCCCCGCCCGGTTCAGCTCCAGGGTACCAGGAGGCCCACCAGTTAACTGCAATGAAAACAAAAAATGTAATCATCGGCATCCATGCGGAATTCAAATCAGGAACCAATGATAAAATAGAACTTGAAGAATCACGTGATTTATCAATTGCATGAAGCTGTGTCAGCAATGAACTCATTCCACCAGTTGCGTTAACCGCAAACACAGCAAGTAATATCACCATCCCCATTTTTAATACAAACTGGAAAAGGTCCGTCCACAAAACCCCCCATAATCCAGATAATGTTGAAATTGACGCAGTGATGAACATTATTACGATAGCAATAATAAGAGCTTCTATTTTGGAAATTCCCAAAACAAGCATCAAAATTTTTACAATTGCAAGGTTTACCCATCCCATAATGATTAGATTAATCGGAAGACCAAGATATATTGCTCTAAATACTCTGAGGAAAGCTGCCGGTTTTCCTGCATAACGGATTTCAGCAAATTCTACATCAGTCAGAACACCGGCGCGCCGCCACAGTTTTGCATAAAAAAATACTGTGAGTATTCCGCTGAAAGCCATACTCCACCATATCCAGTTTCCTGCAATCCCATTTCTTGCAACAAGCCCGGAAACAACAAGAGGTGTATCCGCTGCGAAAGTTGTTGCTACCATTGAAGTTCCCGCAAGCCACCAGGTAACATTCCTTCCTGATACAAAAAAATCACTTACACTTTGTGTCGCCCGTTTCCTTAAATAAAAGCCTACTGCAAGGTTAAACAGGAAATAAAGGGCTATCACTATCCAATCGATGGTATTTAACTGCATAGGTGATTATTCCCCTGTTACTTAAGTAATATCATTTTTTTACAAATGCTTTTTGTGTCTGTACTTAAAACATAAAAATAAATTCCAGCCGGGAATTTGCTCCCGTCAAAAATAATTGAATGGATTCCAGTGGTAAAAGAACCATTAAGAAGTATTTCAATTACCCTCCCTAATACATCATATATAATTAATTTCACTCCTGAATATTCACTCAAAGAGAATTTAATTATAGTTGATGGATTAAAAGGATTCGGATAATTGTTATACAGATTAAATAAAGCCGGTCCTGATGGTGTTCCATTTTCAATTCCTGTGCTACCATGATTCCTGATCGTGTTCCCTATAGTCTCAAGCAGGGGCTGTCCGTTATCAATCATGTCCTGGTCAAGGGCCCATACCATTATTCCACCAAGATTTTTGGAAAAAGAATATTCTGTTTTCAACCTTACAGACATTGTATCATCAAAAGTAATCAAACCTGGATGGCTACTATTCTGCAAATAAGGCACTGCTGATACAGTATCCCATTTATAATTCCAACCACCGGTCCGGAGAGTATCCGTTGCTTGAGTAAAGCTCAAGTCCGGAACGCTTCCTGTAAAGGGCTGGTATAAGCCTGCAGTATTAAATCCTATTCCGAAGAAAGGAATACCAAGAAGTAATTTATTTTGGGGAACCTTCCTTGTGAAATACATGTATCCGACAGAATAAGAAACTGCACCATCATTATCCTGTAGCGATTGGTATAATGGGGCATTATGTCCGGAATGACCAGTAAATGCGCCATGATATCCGTAGGTCATTATTGAAAACCAATCGACATAGTTAATCATATTTTCATATTGATAATTCTGACCATAAAACGAAGTTGGGGGTACTGCAAGGGTAATCAGCCAGCAAGTATTTACTGAATTAAATTTTTGCCGTAATTCTTTTACCAAAACGGTTAACTGCCCCCCCTGCTGGTTTGAAGGATATTCCCAGTCTATATCAATACCATCATAATTATTTCCGGAGAGTATGTTAACAACATTATTAATAAAATTCCTCCGGTAAATTGAATCTGAAGTCATTACGCCAAATCCAACCGAATTTCCCAGACCACCAAAGGAAAGTAATATTTTTTTATTTGCTGAATGAACTGCCTGTATCAAAGCCTGATTTGGTACACCTTTGGAGAGACTTATAGATCCGTCAGTATCGGGCCATGCAAATGCCTGAATAATATGTGTAAGATTATTAAACTCTATTTTGTCAGGTGCAGGAAGACTTATCCAGCTTCTGTAATAACAGGCTGCTATCGGTTGAGCGAGAACAAGATTACTAATCCCTGTTAAGATAGAAATAAGAATAATAATTATGTGAAGGTTTTTTTGCATAAGTAAATTATTAACATATGTTATAAAACCTTCTGTCCTGCGTTAATTTATTATTATTAAAATTTGGTATAAACCCGAACCGGGACTGGATGAAAGTCAGTCCCGGCCCAGATATGGTCTTTTCACTAACAACTATTTAAGGAGAACCATTTTCTTTGTTATAGCCTGGTTACCCTGAGTAAGCGTATAGAAATAAATACCGCTTGTCAGGTTATCCATCTTGACTGAATATTCAAATTGACCACTGTTCTTGTAAACATTATCAATTACTGTTTTTACCAATTGTCCCATAACATTATAAATCTTCAGGCTCACATTACCGGCCTGACCAATATTAAATTTGATTTTTGTTGATGGGTTAAACGGATTGGGGTATGCATTATAAAGTGCAAACTGGTTTGGAACCGGCAGGGGTGCATCATGTATACCAGTAATACCATTGAACCACCATAAATCACCGATCGGTTTTCCGTCAGTACCGCCTGTTTTCAAAGCAGCATTAGAATATTGCATATCAACGGATTCCGGTAATGGCCATACAGGTTTCCAGATTCCGGGAGTTACAGTTTGAACCTTATAACCCCAGATAGTCGTTGAAGCAGTTCCGGATCTCATCGTTCTGAAATAATTGAAGAAACCGACTCCGTTCAACCCGCTTGTATTGGCTAATACGTCAACTACTGAAGCACCATAACCCGGGTCAACATTGAGGTTTCCTGACTCTACAATTCCCGGCCATACTGAAGGTTTATTGAACATACCGGTTGTTCTTGTATTCATCCAGGTTGGTGTATAAATTGAATCTACAGTTGCTGTATCATTCCAGGTTTTCCAGAAATTTACAAGTGATGGGTGCCAGAAACACACGTTGTTTTTTACTTCAACAGTTCTTTTAGCTTCCGAAAGCATCCTGAAATTTGTTTTACCGTAATCGGTGGGATTAAATACAGAATCTTTTGCGATATCAAGTGTATCCATATCGATTATTGAACCAACTTCCGGGGACCATAATTGATCCCACCATGGATATTCTGTTTTGGAAATACCACCAGCCCATGTGCTGTAGAAGATATTATTATTTATTTTCGCATCAGTTACATTAAAAATAAAGAATGGATTCTTAAATGAATAAACAACACTGTTATGTGAAAATTCAAAATACCTCTCATAATACTTGGTAACAGGAGCGGCTGAATAACAATTTATTGCGAATATTGTATTGTATTTCATTACAATTGAATCTGTATATGCAGCTCCCGGATATTCATTTCTCAGCACCTCACCTTCATATTGCTGAGACGGATCAACTGTATTCCGGAATTTGCAGTTTGTAATGAAGAAACTGTCCCATTGCCCGTTATAACCGATTGCAAAGGCACGCCATTCTTCGAAAACGCAGTTATCTACGTATAGTTTAATGCTGTTTCCGGAGATCTGGATTCCTACGCCTAAGGTGCTGAGCGTAGGAGAACTGTTTGTAGATAACCCCATAAGATAAAGATTCTTAAAAGTACCCTTTGTATTATTTCCAATCATAGTAAACAAAATTGCGGGTATTGAGCCGTCAGGAAGAACATTCGGCTGGATACAAGGAGGTCTTCCTGTACCGTTAGCCCCCGGCCCAAGTACTCCTATAATTGTCAGATCGGATTTGACTGTGATTGTAGCAGAGAAAATATATGTTGTATCCAGGGATACGAGCTTGTACACATGTTTCAGTGCTCCGGTAGAATTAGTATCGCTGTTGATAATCTGGTCAAGTGTACGAACATCACTTGCATAAACTACGAGAGTGTCTGCAGCAAATATTTTACACGGTAAAGCGAGCAGAACTACCAAGGCAACCAGAACAATTGTTATGATATTTCTTTTCATAGCGAACTCCTTTCATTTTGATTTAATTAGTAATTAAGTTTATAGAACTTCAAGTTAAGAAAATGCTTTAGACATAGAGTACATACATACTCTTAGAAGAAAATTTTCAGTCACCTCCTTAATATTCTCCATAAAATAAAAGACATTTGATATATTTATTATTATTCAATTTATTTATTTTAAAACTTTAAACGGACTCCGAAATCTGCGGTCATCCCATAATCCTGCTGGGATTGCGGTACGCCCCCACCCTGGATTACACTTATATCGTTCGCTCCGTTAATATTATTGATATCGCCATAAACCTGGATGCCAAACCAGGGCAAATCTTGTTTGAGAGCTAAATCCCAGCGTCTGTATGCAGAAGTATTAGTTCTCAACTGAGGCCAGAAATTGTTCCCTGTAAAAATTTTAGTTGAGTAAAGCATAGATATTCTTGCAGAAAAACCAGAATAATCAAATCCAAGGGATAGATTAATAATATCATCCGGCTGAAAAAGAAGTTTGTCGATATAGGATGAATCAATATTCACCACAGGGCTGCGCGGTGTCGCCTGATATCTGTATACAAAAGGATACTCCGCTTTTGAGAAAATATGAGTATAATTCACATTAAACACTAATCCTGACAATGGTCCCGGCAGGTACCAGAAATGTGTCTGCCAGTCAAGTTCCATTCCATAGTCGTCTATCCTGTAAGAGTCATTTACAAAGGTATTCACCTTATAAGTTCCAGATGGCGATGAACTTGTTAATCCGGGAGGGAAATATGGTAGAGCATCATTACCTGAAACAAAGAATGACCATGGATAGATCAGGTTATCAATTTGTTTAAGAAAACCGCCCACTGTAAATAACCCTACTGTATTTTCATAAAAAGAAAAATAGACGTCATAATTAGTTGAACGTGAAGGAACCAGTTCATAGTTATTATAATTAATAGTACCAAAGCCGACATCAATCCTCGGAATAATAGCATTATAATCAGGATAAGCAACAGTGTTTGTATAAGAAAGACGAATATCGCACCAAGCTGTTGGTTTATACCTCACCGAAATATCAGGCAGCCAGTAACCGTGGTTCTGTATAACAGTTGTATCATAGTGATTGTAAGAAAAATATGAAAGAGGGCTCTGGATACCGCGTGAGCTTGTATAAGATGTCCGGAGATTCTGGTACCTGACTCCCGGTATAACAGTAATATCCGGGCCGATATTAACAACGGACATAACATAGAATGCACTTTGGTTTTCATTTCCATCATAATTATTTGTAGTAGATAAATAATTGTCCTTCCCATAAGCTATTTCTCCCCCATGCTGAGCAATGTATGCTGCATTCCTTTTCAGCAGGTCTGCAGTTAAAGAAAGCATTCCATAACTCAAAGGTGAAATCATTGTATAATCACCGTTAAGGAATTTGCCATAACTGAAACCAGGATCGGAAAAATACCCGATCGGTATTGTACTTCCCAAAGTGGAAGGTAATGAGAAATAGGATGTAATTAAATCATCTACAACTCTTCCACTGGCAAGTGATAAGCCCTGTCCGTCAAACTGTTCAAAGTCATATGACCTGGTCTGGTACCTGTACTTCCCCCCGAATTTGATATTAGCACTGATGAAATCAGAAATATTCGTATTCGCATCAAGATCAAGAGAAACCGATAAAGCGCGTTGCCTTGAGAAACTACTATTGGTAACAAAGGTATTTAAAAATGTCTGGGCTAAATTGTTGGTGGCAGCCTTTGGAATATTCAGAGGGTTAAGGTTTGCAACATTAGTAAATTGACTAAGTCCTGCAGATGTCTGTACGAAATTGACTGTCCAATCGTTCGGATTTTTTGTCTCAGAATATGTATGTGATAATCTTGCATTCACATGGAAAACCGGCACCTGCTGGTCATATTCAAGTGTGTTTGAAAGAAGACTCAGTTTGCTGTTTGAAGAAGCCATCGTGTACTGATGCTGATTGATTGTAGACGGAGTTGCATTAATGCTGTATGTTTCTCCGCGGTTCTGAATATTGGTATTGCCCGAACTAAGGAAGTTTGTAAATTTTAATTTTCCTTCCGGCAATTGATAATCCATAACAAGGGCCCCGTTGTAGCGCTGTCTGTCGCGGGGAATGTCAAACAAGTTCAAACCGGTTGTAATATATTGGGAAGTACTAACACCCAGATGATCGTATGAAGCTCCGAATTCATTTGAGGTAAGGTTTTTCCTCTCAATATCAACCTGGGCAAATACACCGAATAATTTATCCAGGTACCTGTTCTCAACACTACCTACATATTTATAATTATTGGTTTTATTATATGCGTCGGGTAAATTATTGTAGCTTCCCTGTAATAGGAAATTAAACAAAGGGGAATTCGTTTCCCTGATTTTTGCTTCACGTAACTGAAAGTTAACAATACCCCCAACCACATTAGCATCCATATCCGCGGTTACAGTCTTTGTTACCTGAATTCCGTCAAGCATATTTGAAGAAATCATACTGAGGTCCGTGCTCCGGTCAAATGGATTAGAGGAAGCCATTTCAATGCCGTCAATCTCTATCCTATTATATTTTGGGGCAAGACCGCGTACAACAACTTCGTTCCCTTCACCACCGCTTCTAAGAACTACAATACCGGGGAGTCTTCCTACCGCTTCTGCCACGGTTGCATCGGGAAGTTCCTGTATTTTTGTTGAAGAAACAACATTCATAATCTGAATGGATGAAAGCTGTTGATTAATGGCTTCTGTCTGTCCTGTTGCCTGAGACGTAACAACAATTGTCTGCCCCTCAATGCCCACCGGTTCCAATTTAAAATCCTGGGAAGTTTTGGATCCTTCGTTTAAAGTGAGGGATGTATTTTGCTCACGGTAACCAATGTATGTCACCTTGATATTATAAGTTCCGGGGAGTACATTCAGGATATTATATTTCCCTTCACCGTCGGTTGACGCTCCTTTCCCTGTTCCAACTAACACAATATTTGCGCCAAGGAGTGGCTCTCCGGTTACTGCATCCTTAACGACACCCACAATGCTTGTACCCGCTGCCAGTACAGTCTGTGTGAATAAGGTAACAATTAAAGTTAAAATACTCAGTACAGAAAATATTCTGTGCATAAAATACTCCTCTGGTAATAAGATTTGATTTTTTACATTCATATTTCGTAAAACCGAATGGTTATTAACTAACATTAATTATACCTTCACTAATTGTCTCTCTTATAAAACTACACGCTCCCAATACTGCAGATTTTCCATTAAGCATATTGGATTTAATAATTTTTACTTTCCCCTTATAAATATTCAAAAGAAACTTTTCAAAGTATGTGAACGTGGGTTTAAGAAGTATCTCATCCGCCTCAACTAACCCCCCGCATAAAATAATTGCCCTGGGATCAAAAAAAGTAACCAAATTGGATAAGGCTAATCCTAAAATCTCGCCTGTATAATTGAATGCTTTCACAGCAATGGGATCATTCTTCATACCCAATTCGCCGATCATTTTGCTTGTTATGTTTTCAAAATCCATATGTCTTAGTTCGCTCGGTTCATTGGAACTGCAAAGCAGGTTAAAAACGGTTCTTTTTATTCCGCTTGCCGAAACATAAGTTTCCAGGCAACCGTATTTACCGCAATTGCACTGCCTCCCGTTTTTTTCTATAATAGCATGTCCCAATTCCCCTGCATACCCATTCTCTCCGTACAAAAGATGACCATTTACCACTATTCCGGTACCGAGTCCGGTTCCAAGCGTAAGAACAATAAAGTTATTCATCCCTTTGGCGCTGCCGAACTGATGTTCCCCTAGGGCTGCTGCGTTGGCGTCATTTATAAGAGCAATGGGGACCTGGAAATGTTTCTTCATCAATTCTATGAATTTTACATTTCCCCATTTTAAATTCGCAGGTGATTCTATAATACCGTTCTGATAGTTTGCGCCGGGTGCGGCTATTCCAATTCCCTCAAGATTAAATTCGCTCTTAATCTTCGCGTATGCGTCGTTTATATGTATTGACAACATATTTGAAAATGTATCTGCACCCTGATCTGCCATTGTTAGGAATGATTCCTCAAAAAGGATGTTGTTATTGAAGTCCACAATTCCGATTGTTGTGTTTGTTCCTCCAATATCAACTCCGATTACAATCTGATCTTTATTCATTATCGTTTCTATTATTATTAAGCAGTTATTTTGAAACCATCAAAAATTTGTTCAATCGCCAGTGTAGCGGCTCCCAATAACCGGGGAAGCACTCTTAATGAAGTTGGCAGAATTTTGATGATTTTTTTCTTTCCGAAATAAGCACGCTGAGTAACAACATTGAGTATCTCAGGATAAATTATATCCCATACCTGTGTTATTTTACCCCCAATTATAATTGCATGCGGATCAATCGCTTTTATAATATTCGAGATTCCAAGCCCTAAATAAAAACCGGTTTTTTTCAGGACTTCTATTGACAACTGATCGTTTTCCTTGGCTAGGTCGATAATATCCTGGGCCATAAAATCCACATTGTGGTCAAATTTACCCGGTCTTTTCGCAAGATACTGACTAACTATGGCGCGGTCAGACGCGTATGCTTCCCAGCAGCCGTTATTGCCACAGGTACAATGTTCTCCTCCTTCAAATATTATCATATGACCAAATTCTCCGGAGGCCTGGTATTCCCCGTTCATCAGTTTATTTTCGATTATGATACCGGTACCTATACCTGCACCGATTGAAAGGAAAACGGAATTGGATAAATTCATTTCATGATCGCCAAACCATAATTCAGCAAGAGCGGATGATTTAGCATCGTTACCCACAGCTATGTTTTTTACATCCGGCAAAAACCTGGAAATTACTTTCCCTATATTAAAATCCTCCCATCCAAGATTAGGTGCAAAATTAACTACAAGATTTTTAGAGTCAACAATTCCGGCAATACTGACACCTAAACCTTCAAGTTGATCAATATTCAGTTTACTGCAGAGACTTAACAGCTCTGATATACATATTTCTGTAAATTTTTCCGGATTCCCGGAATTGGTGTCAATCGACGACTGCCCCTTTATACTTCCATCTATATCGGCAACAGCAAACCGTGTAATCGAAGAATCTATATTTATTGCCCCAACCAGGAATTTATTTAACTTCAGATATAAATTGATTGGGTTACGCCCTACGTTCTGATCTTCGCTGGCCTGTTCAAAGATGAGGTCCTCATCTAACAGATCTGAAATAATACTTGAGACGGTGCTTTTGTTTAATCCCGTTAATTTCGCAATACTACTCCGTGATATCGGCTGCGTTTCGCGAATTATATTTAAAATCATCGCCCTGTTAATTCCGCGAAGAACTTTTGAATTTCCAGTAATAATTGAAATGCTTTCAGTACTCATTTTATAATATTTTTAATTTGATTTTTTAGTTGGTTGCTCAAACAAACTAACTCTTTATCGCTCTATTTAATTTCTATTTCTATCTGATAATTAGTTGGTTGCCTAAACAAACTAATTAAACATACTTAATTTCCCTTTTCGTGTCAAGGACTTTTTTATTTTTTTTCTTCTTGTCTGGCAATTATTGTTAATAATCATTCTTTGACCTTGCAGCAAGGAAAAATCCTAAAGCTCAATTAATTCCGGTTAAATAATTATTTTACCGTTCTTACTAATTTTGCAACTAATATTATTAATATTCTTTAATTTTGTGATGCAAAATAAATGGGAACTTCATTGTTGCCATTTTATACAGTTAATCAAAATTGAGGTATGTTCATGAAAACCAGTAAAATAATATTAGTTATTTCCATTCTGTTTATAAGCCAGTTTGTTTATGCTGAAAATTTTTCCACAAAGGATCAGACCGATATTGAACAGACAATTACAGAATATGTCAAAAGTGTAGATAACGGGAATGTTGATCAACTCTCCAAAACTGTTCTCCCCCTCGCTTCAATAGTTATTGTCAATCAACTGACAAATAATGTTGAAAATTATTCTTCTGCACAGTTTGCAACCTTAGTTAAAAACGGGCAGAAAGGTGGATGGCAGAGAAATGTGACCATCGGTTCTGTTACAACTGACGGGAATATAGCCGTAGCAAAGATTGATATCACTGATCTTAAAATTAAAGAATCAGGTTTTGTTACACTTATTAAGGATAATGGGACCTGGAAAATAGCAGGACAAGTTACAACATTGCGACTTAATAAATAAAAAGATACTCTTCCATTATAAAGCTGTTCCACAAATCAGCCCCGTCATTCTGATCCCGGCTTACCGGGATCAGAATGAAACGTAATTTCTTCCAAAATCCGCTTTCGACATTTTAATCCATCTCTGATTCGTTTCCATTACAGAAAATTGATTAATCAATCAAATGTTAGATAGTATTGATACTATTCGTTCTGCGCGGATGAATCGGGAAAATAATTTTCTTTTCTTTGCTTAAATTATTAAGCATGATGAGGACTTTACTCAGTGATTCAGCCTGATCAACATTATTCGGACGATGAAACGTAACCGGAACATAATTTTGATGCTGCACCTCCAGGTCATTCGTTATCATTGATTGCTTACTTTTTTCAAGATAGCTGCAAAGGCTATCAATCATACAGTTTCCAACAAAAAATACTTTTTCTTCTAGAATACCTTCTATTTAAAGAACCGCTGCTAACTAAAATTATTTATCAAATATGACCGATACCTTTTGAATTCAGGAATTTCGAAAGTTATTGACTTTGAATATTTTTCTTAAATTGGTTCCCATAGATAAACGGCATAACGAGGGAGACAAGGGTAGCGGAAGAGAAAACAATACCGATAACATTAAAGCCAACGAAAGTAAGATAGAGCCCACCGCCAACACCGAGGGAGCCAATAAGGAAACCTAAAACAAGTCCCATGAAAGATTATAATATTTGAATTAGTACTAGTCATAATGTTTAACCTCTCAAAAAAAAGTGACTCTCTATATATAGTAGTTCCAAAAAACGAATTATGACCATTTGGGGTAAAGTGGTCATAAATGAAAAAAAGGAACTACTAGATATAGAGGCTGTTCCGTGAATTAGATGGCGCCAATCATGGGCAGACTCTAAAAAGAAATCCCTGAAAGCGGGGATGAAATAAATCATTCATAAACAAACATAGAGGTTACATCATGGCACAATTATTTGATAAAATCCTCGGGTCTCCAAGCGGACTCTTAGGAGACATGGTATTCAGGAGAAGAAAGGGGATAAATATTATTGTAAAGCAACCAACACCGCGAAGTTCATCTCCGAAAGCGTCGGAGTTGGCATTCAGGGCTAAATTTGCATTAACCGGGAAAATAGCGAGCGGGATTAATTCCATCCAGTTGTTAAAGGATGTATGGCCGAGCAGCACAGGCATGATGAGCAAATTCAATGAGATCTTCAAGGCAAACTATGATCTTATTAATTCCGCAGAGAACCTGGGATCAATTTCTGTTGTCCCGATCTTCGGATTTAATGTAGCCAATGCTGTTCTAACAGCCGGTGTTTCAGGAATACATCTTGTTACAGACGCCCTGAGAGTAAACGTTGGGATTGACACTAGCGTTGAGAAATTCATAGTAGCTGCCGGGTTGTAGTACTTCAGACTCCATCTGTTGAAGGGATAATTCCGTTAGAGATATTAGCTTTCAAGACAATACAGCAGAATCTTGATCTGATAAATCCGGTTGATTGTGTAACAGAATTTACCGCAGAGACCCTTGTAACGTACCAGAACTATACAGACAGAAAAGTATTTGCCTGTTTAATAACACTTGACGATTCAGGCAAGCCAATACGTTATTCGAGTACAATTCACAGCTAATCCTCATCCACAAAGTTCCCAAACCAAAAGGAACACAGAAAAAAGAACCCCTGCCCTACCGGGCGGGGGTTTTTTTTGACATAAAAGCATCGGAAAAGTATCACTCCAGTATACTAACCTAGTGCTCTACTAGTTAAGTACCAGTTAATTATTAGCTAAATCAACATTGTCTATTCTAAAAAACAGAGGGAGTGGAAATCAATCGAAAATGATAAAAAAATCAATACATTTTTTTTTTATTTATGACCATTAGGGGGAAAATGGTCAAATGTAAAAAATTTGAGCTACTACTAATAGAGGATGTCGTGATATTTAACAGACGAGAGGTAAAAATGGAAGCAGAAATAAATATCAATTTCAGAAAGGCATTTGAATTAGTTATTAACGGATATGAGGGGAAATATTCAAATGACAAAGATGATCCCGGAGGGGAAACCTATAAAGGAATTGCACGAAACATGAACAAAGATTTTGAGGGATGGGGTATAATCGACAATCTAAGGGGGAACGGCAATTTCCCGGAGTCGCTGGAAGGCGATAATCTACTACAGTCATATGTGAGGGATTTCTACAAAAAGAATTACTGGGATAAATTCATGGGGGACAAAATGGTATTACATAGAACTGATGGAGAAGAAGGAAGTATTTGAAAAATTTACGGGCTTATTTAAGCGAGTATTAATAAACCAATAACTAATTACAGGAGAAAGTAAAATGGCAATAGTAAAAGGTCTTTTGGGATCAATATCGGGTATGGTAGGGGACGTTGCATACAGAAGCAGGGGTTGAAAAATATGTAGCTGCAGTTGGAATTGTTGTGTTAAAAAATCCTACTTTAGAAAATATTTCACCATATGAAGTAATGGCATTCAAATCAAAGAAGTATTTATTCTATCCAAATGATTACCTAAGCTTTTCTTTGGAATTAACTTGAGGTCAACTGGCGATATTTGAGAGCTATTCCATTAAGAAAGTATTTACAGTCTTTGTAACAATGGATGAAGATGAAATGCCGGTTCAGCATTCAATAACATTTGCAAATGAGGAATGAGCGAACCATAACAATAACTCTTAGAACCTGCGGGTAAGACCGGCAGGGTTATTTTAGTTTAAATGGGCGGTGAAATATTAGGACAGAAATTGATAGAAAATAAATTATTCTGAGAGATTAAATATCCTTATGGAGAGTAAAAAATGTCAAAGAGATTCACAGACACTAACATTTGGGATCAGACCTGGTTTTTAGAATTATCACCTGAGAGTAAAAACATCTGGCAATTCCTTGAGAAAAGTTGTGACTGCGCGGGTATATGGAAAATAGACATACCGGAGATGAGAAGGAAGATCGGATATAAGAATATTAATCTATCAACCTTCCTGGAAGAGGTCAACAGGGATTACAACAAGCTGACGGGAGAGCCGGTAAAGCGGAACAGGGTTATGCTTATTGCGAACAGCACAAAATTATGGTTAACCGGTTTTATTTCTTTTCAGTATGAAAAAGGGACAAACGGAGTGAATGACGCTATTCCTGCAATAAAGGGAGCGCTTAACAGGTTAAGGGACAAAAATATTTATGAATATGCCATTAAGGAAGGATTTGTGAGGATAATGTTGTTTTTCTTCCTGCAGAATTCTCTTTTGATAATAATTTGATATGAATTATGAGCTATCCTATCCATAATAGCGTTAGCCGTTACGGAGTTAGGAAAGATTCCCATCCAG
>OCZT010001204.1_pt1 | contig 26779 bp, 25 predicted proteins | sample 1539031 | NCBI WGS metagenome assembly OCZT01 (sample SAMEA3539308, study PRJEB22396) | soil metagenome | biome: tundra; feature: field; material: soil | place: USA | collected 2010-05 | depth 0.15 m | reverse complement strand
CACCGAGATCTACACTCTTTCCCTACACGACGCTCTTCCGATCTGCCGTGCACGCTGCGCGCGCCCGAGGCGGGCCGGCGCAGCTGTGCGCTCAGGTCGTGGGCGCGCCCCGGCGCGGCGCGGCGCCGTCGATGGGATCGAGGATGAACGACTCCACGGCATAGTCGGGGTTGATGTGGTTGGCGCTCAGGAACGCACGCACGCGCCGGCCGGAGATCTCCTCCACCGCCGCGGTGAGCGCCGCCCCCAGCGTGTTCTGGTAGGCCGTGCGGTTGGCGAGCACGAGCTCGGTTTCGCCGCGCCCGGCAAGCGTGCGCTCGCCCTTCGTGAGGGTGTCCTGGAGAACGACCGTGATCAGTTCGTCGTTGATGTGGGTGCGCGCCTTGGTGGGACCGTGGCCCGTGTGCTCGCTCAGCAGGCGCACGACCGCATTGGAGATCGCGGCCGCCATGGTTCCGTGAACAGCGCGATCGGCGGAGGGTTGGGTCAAGGCGACCTGGCTTCTCGCCTCCCTCCTGGGACGGATCGCGCGAATGGCAGGAGAGAGGCGGATCAAATCCGCCCGCGCGATCCGCGTGTCGCTTTGGTGCCCGTCCTGTGATCAGGTCCGAGGCGAACGCACAGTACATCCAGTCTATCCCTGCACCCGCAGGCTCCGGACGCGCGGATCGCTACGCCGCCCGCCGCGATCCCGAGCCGCATCGCGCGCGGCCGCGACCGGGGTGCGCCGGATTGTCAATTCCGCCGGGAAGGCATCGACCCGCTGCGGAGTCTCCTTCACCGAGCGCTCCGCTGTCCGCGTCGACCAAGTGACGCGAGCCCGCATGCCACACGCGGGTCGCCGGCACCTCTCCCCAGGTCCGGCGCGGCGGAGCGCTCTTTTGTCAAGGGCACTCCATGCAAGGGCACTCGGCTCTCCGTCGGCTCGCATCGGCCAACGGCCGCGCAGATGACCGTACCTGAAGCCGTCGTGGTCGTGTCCGGGCAGGCGAGCACGAGTTGCTAGCTGTGGCGCGCTATGACCCGGTCCACCGCGACGGCCTCGCCGGAGGCGGTGTCGGGGTAGACGACGAGCATCGTCGGCGTGCCCCCGAACCAGGCGCTCATCTCTCCCTGCCCCACGTACTCGGCAGCACGCTGAGATCCGTCGGGCTGGATGACCCAGACGTCCTGACCCTGATGGAAGAGGCTGTCTCCGATGTTGGTCACCGCGCGTGAGGATACCCGGGCCCCGCCGCCCGTCGCTCGGCCCGGCCTAAGGCCCTGCGGCTTTCAGGCCGGTCCTTCTATCGGGGCGGCGGGATTTGAACCCACGACCCCCTGCTCCCAAAGCAGGTGACAGCACCCCGAAACGCCGAAATACCGACGGTTTGGTGGTCATAAAACGGCTCAGCAGAGGGTGATTTCGGCTCAGGTGGTACCCAAAGCGGTACCCACGAGAGCGTGGTACCCACGTGGTACCCACGCGTTATAGAGTGACTGCATGCAGAGAGACGTCCCCTCGCGAGAGGCACCGCTGAAGGCACTGACACGGCGCAGGTGACCGGTATCTCGGCACAGTCCCCCGTCGCCTCAATAGTCGTCCGGGAGCGTGGCGGGCGAGCGTTCTACGAGGCGAAGTTCCGCCATGAAGGAAGGCAGGTCAAGCGCCGCGTCGGCCCCGCGTGGCTCGATCGCGATCAGAGCACCGGAGATTGGCGTCCGCGCCGAGGACGGGTTCCGGAGGGCTCCTATGACGAGCGCCGCGCTCATGTCGCGGCTGCCGCGCTCGTCGCCTCCTACCTCAAGGACACGGCCGAACGACCACGCGTGGAGCGCGAGCGCCGCGCCTGGCGCGTGACGTTTCGCGAGGTCGCCCACGCCTACTGTAACGCGGCTCACGGGTACCGAGACCGTGGTCGCACAGCATTCGCCGAATTTCGAACATAGCTTGGCGCACGTCATCAACCAAGAGAACAGCAAACCTGGAAAGAACATCAATACGAACTGGCATTATGTGATTATGGAACCCACCGGCACCGCCGCGGACATATATGGCTGATCGGGTGGGGCCACCCCCTACCGCGGTAGGCTGACGGCCTGGTGTGGGAAGAAGAACCACCAAAAGCGAGCGCACGCGCGCTAGTTTGGACGGCGTGTGCGCTCGCGTTGGTGGGGGTAGCCTGTGCGGCGGCGGTACACACCGGCTGTTTTCATCCGCCTCCGCCGGTGACGCGACCGGATCCAGGTACGGCGCGGGGCGAATACTGCGGCGTCATTGTACCGAGCCACCCATGGTGGTCCCTGACCATTGGGCCGCCTGTCGTCGCTTTGGTCGGAGCACTGCTGAGCCGACGCCGGCTCAGCATTGTCGTCGTTGTTTCGGGTACATTGCTCTTGCTGCTGATGACAAATGCGATTCTCGCTAACGTGCTTACGTCGGCGCAAACGGTATGACGAATACGGCGACGATCCGAGGGGTTAAGCCGACTGGTTGAGCGGAAGAGCGAGTCGCCACAAGCCGGACGCGTTGGCGTTTGGCATAGCAGGAACAGAATGCAGGCTCGGTCAGTCGGACAAGCGGCGATGCGCGTGACCGGACCAGCCTGGCGGCGGCCCGGTCCTCGGCACCGCCCCGCAAGTCAGGTGGTCTACGCGCGTTCCGAGCGATGCGTCACCGAATACAAGCGCAGCGACTGACACGCTCCGGCTTTGGCTTCGATATGACAAATTGGACTGGATCGCCCAGGACGGGATAGCTCGACTCGAAGATCTTGCGAGATCCGCACGTCTCAGATGCTCATGTGAAGCGGAAAGGGCGCGACCTCAGCTACCCCGGATAGTCAGGCAGTGACCCGCGAGCCAACGTGGCGGCGCTGAAAGCCGTGGCCTCGCGCGACTGCTTTGCCAGCAAAGCGGGAGCTCCGCGCCGGACACCTCACGCTAGCGCTTGGGACGAGCTGCGAGCGTCTCGCCCGGCGCGCCGGAGACGCCTCCTTTATGGCAATGCAGTTGTCCGCCAAGTCGGCGCTCGGACGAGTGCTCCTCGTCCGCAGCGACAGCGTGGGGTCAGGTTCCCCACACGCTCGCTCCGCCGCGTGAGCAGCGGTCAAAGCGTCCAGATGCATACCTCGGCTCCGGGCAGGGTCCCCGCCCCACCGCGCCTACGAGCTACTCCCTGCCATGCCTAGCGTTGCCCCGCAAGCCCGCCGCGCCGCCTTTCGGAGGCCGCTAGGTCAGCGGCCTCCGTGGCCGCGCCGCATGAATCCCTCTGCCCACTGACGACCCGTCAGCGGCGGGCAAGACGGCGTCCACTCTCCGTCTTGGGCGGCGTGTAGTTGAGCTCAAAGTGGTGGTACAGGCTTGACTCGTCTGCCTGGGAGAGCTCCTCGCCGTGCTGCTCGATGTTGGGGGCGTCTTCGACCTGCGCCTTGGAGACCGCCGCTTCGAGGCTATCGGGCCCGACCTTGATTCCACCGAGCGGCACAAAGGTCAAGTGGCGACCGATGAAGCCCTCCTTGACGGTCGCGAACTGCGGCTCGTCGGTCTCGACGTCGACGTAGACGTCTTGCAGCTTGCCGATCTTCTCGCCGTTGCGGTCTACCAGCATCTTGCCGTGCCACTCTGCGACGTTCCACTCGGCATCTTGCTGGTGCTCAGCAACGTCCAGCTCGGCATCTGGCTGGTGCTCAGCGACGTCCGGCTCGACATCTTGCTCGTGCTCGGTCATCGTCTCACGCCTCCTCGTCTCCCGTCATGGCCTAGCAAGTCGTCGATCTTAATTCGCTACCCAAGCTCGCGGGGCTCGCCGCCTACCTGCGCCGGGGGCTCCAAGCGAGAAGATAGAAGACAGATATCACCAATCCCACGACGCCGACGATCATCAGGATCAACCCGACGGTCGCAAGCGAGACGCCTGAGACACTGGCGGTCACCGCATAGCGCAGGATGGCGCCGACCGCGATCAAGAACAGCGATGTTCCAACGGTCATAAGAGCTGACTATCCCCTGACCCTTTCGCGCTCCCTCACGGAGCAGCTGGGCTCGTGTCAGAACGACCGGCCGGCCATCCATTGCCAACCAGACTACACCGGTTACCGCTCCGGCGAGAGGAGCGGCAGACACCGCAGCAGGCCCAAAGAGGCGTCATCTCCGCGCACGCGCACGGTCGTTCATCTCCGGTCGGCCTTGTCCTTCAGGTCCTCAAGCGCGTCCTGTGCCTTGTCGACGGTTGAGTCGAGCTTGCCCTTGAGCTTGCCCTTGTCCTCTTGGCGCTCTCCTTTGCGCTTGGTCTCCTCGTCGCCGGTGACGGCGCCGACGGCCTGCTTCGCGCGGCCGCTGATCTTGTCGGTCTTCTCGCCCATTGTGGGGCCTCCTATGATTGTGGTGGGTTGTGGCCGAGACACCTCGCCCTAGCGACGAGGAACCAAGCCAAAGATGTAGACGGTCAAGGCGAATGCGGCGGACGTTGCGGAACCCGTCGCCGCGATCCACAGATGGTTCTAGAGCGAGCCATCACCCTCGCCGTCCGTAGTAGCGGCCTCGACCTCCAACCGCGAACAGCACGAGGATGATGACGAGCACCCACAGCAGCGGACTTACGGCGATGCTCCCAACCAACGCCAAGACGACGAGAATGATCAGCAGAACGACGATCAAGTCCACGCCTGCGACTCTACGCCCGAAACGTGGCACGGTCATCCGCGGCGGCTACTGAGGAAGTAGCCGGGAAGCCCGTGAGAAGCGACGGGAGCGGGCTGGTAGACGAGTGCGTTGTATGTTGAGCCGGTTCGCCGCGATCACGCGGATCAGCAGGCCATGACGTCGCTTGCTCAACCGCCGACGAACAGCCCACGCACCGGCTCAGGCTGGACCCTCCTCTCGTTCGCACTCGCGGCCAAGCGGCGGTCTCGGCGGCGCCGCGGCTCACTAGCGCAATGGACGGTGGGTGTCGCTCAAAGTCGCCGCGGGCGGTGGTTGAGCACCCAGCGGTGCCCCTGCGTCCGGGCGACGATCGCTTCGGGATCAAGCACGAGCTTCACGCCCTGGGATTCCGCCTCAGGCGCCTCGGACTTCGCGTCGTCTCTGCCCGCACGCTCGGCCGCGAGCTTCTCCTTGGCTTCGCGCAGCGCAGCACGACGACCCTCACGCGTTCGCAGATGCTCAGGCAGCTCATCGCCACGCGAATCGCCGTAGAGCTCATCCTCGGCAGCATCAACGTCGCCCGCCTCCTTCAGGATCTCGCGGGCGAGCTGCTCATAGTCGAGGTTTGAGTGGTGCGACGCGTTCGCGTGCACCTTCGTCCCGTCGATCGCGATCACGCCGACCTTCACGAGGCCCGACTCCCGGCAGAGCCCCAAAACCTCGCTGAACAAGCCCGCCAGCGCCGCCTCGTGACGCACACGAAACCTTGCGATCGTCGCGTGATCGGGCGTCTGCTGCGCCCCGATCACCCGGTAGGCGACATCCTCCACGCAGCGACGCTCGATCCCACGCGAGGACCGCTCACCCCGCGCGTATGCGTACATCAACAGCGCCACCATCATCCCCGGCTCGAACGCTGCGCGGCCCCACCCATCCTGGCGGTAGGAGCCATAGAACGCCTCGAGATCCATCTCCTCGACCGACGCCAACACAAACCACGCCAAATGCCCCTCCCCCAGCCAATCCCGCGGGTCCGGCGGCATCAAAAACACCTGCTCACGATCACACGCCAAGAAGCTCATAGCCATACCCCGAAGTGTCTTAACCGCCCCGCACAGACCGCCGGTTTGTGCGACACCCACGACGATGCGCGATCGTCCGGCCTGAGGCTCCGCAGACGCTCGCTTACGCCGGGGCGAAGCAGGCATGTGGGTGTGGCGCGGGCAGCTCCGATTCGTCCCGAGCGACTGCGCGACCCCCGACGGCGACTGCTTCCGCTCCTGCTGGAAAGGGGCACCCTCGCTTGACCTCGCGGCGTTTGACGGACGATAAACCCACACCAAGCCTCTAGGCTGCTGAGGAGCGTTCGCTCGGAGCTCGCTGGGGCCCCACGACACCTCCGGCGAGCACCATCGTCCGAAACACGGGGAGGTTGGCATGGCGAAGATGAAGCTGTTCGGGGTGGGCGGGGGTGTGACCCTCGTGCTGGCGGCTTCGGCAATCTGCGCGAGCGCCGCGTCGACCAAGACACGGCTGGAGCTGAAGGCGGAAGGGAAACCGCTGAAGGCGGGCGCCGAAGTCCTGCTGGTGGCCGGGTACTCGCTGGGCGGATGCTATTGGGAAGAACAGGAATTCAAGGTGACGGTGAACGGCTCCAGAACCGACAAGCTCGTGAGGACGGGCGAAGCGGGGCAGCTCGAAAACTGCGGCGGAGGCGCCAAGGCGATTGAAATCACGAGCGCCAAGAAGATGATCGTGAAGCTGGCGCCGATGCGCATCCACCTGGAAGGGCCGTGCGTGTACGAATTCAAGGAAATCTCCGCCACGTTCGCACAGAGGGAATGGGGCCCCGAAATCTACGGCGCCGCCACCGGCAAGCTGGACAGGGCCCAAAGCGTGCGATCTTCGGCGTGCACCAAGACTCGCACGACGATCTTCGACATCGCTCTGAGCGGGGTAGAAACGGGACTGATCAGCTAGGCGCACGCGCAACGCCAGCCGTGTGGCAGAGCGCACAAGGGGCGGGCCTTGGCGCTTCTGCTTTGCTGGGGCTAAGCGGGCGTGTGCCGACCGTCAGTCAGCGCGCTCGCCCATCGTCCTGAGCAGGCGTGTGCGGAGCGCCGGCGGGCACGACTGCTTCTGGCGCGATGCGAGCGTGTGGCGATCCTGGTGCTGCCACTCCGCGCGAGGGCGGGCTATGAGCCGGGCGGCTGCTCTCGGTCCCGGTAGTCGACGGCGAGCTCGCGGTAAAGAAGGCGCGCACGCCCCCCGCCGCGTGGGAAGCGTTGGCCAACCCCGAGCTTGTTGGAATCGGAGTAGACCATGATGTCGGGGCGTACGTGGCTGCTGACCGCGAGGAACGTCACGGTTTCCTGGGTGCGATTTAGGATCTGATGCGCGCCGTCCTCGCCGAGCGCAAAGCGCAGTACCTCGCGTTCGTCGAGCTCTCGGATGCGATTCGGCGTGCCCAACGTCGGACGCTCCGGATCACGATCACGAGCCTCCTCATCTCGCAAGTCGTAGTGGTACGGACAGGCGGTATCGCCTGACGGCACCTCCCATAGGCTGCACCCGATCAGCTCGCTGCCGACGTAGTAGCCAACGCGCGTCGACCCCAAAATCCGGCTGGTCGCTCACCATCAATCAAGGGCGGCCGTCGGCCACCCCAGACGAGCGGCTACCGGAACGTGACCGCGGAGGAGGCCACCGAGCTGGCTTCGCCCTGTTTCTTTGGCACGAAGCCGACACGAACGTGGATCTTCAGCTTGCGGCGTCTGCGCAGCGCCGTGAGACCTCCACTCGAGAGCGAGACCTTGAGCGTCGAGGTCGTGGCCTTGCTGAGACGCCGGGAGGTGGTGTTGAGGTTAGTGCCCTTAGCGGTGATGCGTCCCGCGGCGAACGTCTGGACCGTGAGCACGAGCGTGTGGCGGACGACCTTGTGGCCCACGATCCTCACGCCGCAGCCGCTGACGGCGATCTTCGTGTTCTGCTTGACCTGCTTGCCGTTCTGGCCGGTGATCGTCGTGGGCATCACGAGCGAGCTGGTGCAGAGGTCCCCGTACGCCGACAGCGCGGAGTGTGGGCCGAGCGGCAGGATCAGGGTGATGCTCGTGACCGGCACATCGGGCGTCGTCGCGAAGTTCGTCGTGGTGATCCCTTTTGTGATGTTCGTGTTGCCGACCACGATCACGTGCACGCCGTTGGCTTCGAGAACCAGGTCGGTGTCGGGGAACGCGGCCCCGCCGTGCGAGACCAGGTAGACCGGCCCGGTCATTTTGCCCGGCAGCACCGGCGTGTTCGCCCTGGCACTGCCGACCAGCGAGCCGGCCGGGCAGCTGTATGGGTTTGCGGCGAACGTCGCTTGCAGGCACGCTTTCTGCAGCGTGGTCAGCCGCGAGGGCAGCTGCCTGGGCAGCTGGACGAGCACCGACTTGATGTTCGCTTGACCTGCCGGCTGGTTGATCGTCGTTTCCAGACTCGCCCCGTTGGCTTTCGATGCCTTTCCGCTGGTGGTCGCCTTAAAGGAGGGCTTGAACGCGAGCGAGCTGCAGTTGCCGACCTGGAACGGACTCGACAGACTCTGGGTGGCGCCGAACGTGGACGTCAGCGTGTATTCGGTCGCGAGCGCCCCGCAGTTGGTCGGGTTCGATAGGAAGCGCTGCCTGTTCACCGCCACGCTCAAGCTCTTCAGCCGCAAGGGAATGCCCTTGACGATCGTCGGCAGGGCGCTTGAGGCGATCACCCGCGCGGTCGTCGGGTCGACGTTGATCGTGGCGCGGGTGACGACCGTGCCGAGGTTGAATGGCCCCGCCACCGCGGCCACCGGGATCGACAGCCCGTAGGGCGCGCCGTCGTAGGGGCCCGTGAGGAACACTGGGCCGGAGAAGGCGTAGGGTTCGGGACCGGCGCCAACGTTCACCGTCGCTCGCCCGATTTCGCTTGCGGACGAGCATGCCCCCGCCTGCGCCTGCGGTTCCCCGCACAGCGTTACCGACGGGATCGCGCCGACCAATCCCGGCGGCAGGATGGTCCTTACCTGCGACAGGTACTGTTGACCGTCTGCGCGGCCCAGATTGAACGTGTAGGAGGTGTAGGCGCCGGCGTTGGCGGATGTGTTCTGGGTGCTCTGGGTGAGGGAGAACGGCAGCAGGGAGGGACAAGCGGTCGTCACGAACGGTGTCGAGCCCAGCACCGCCGCCAAGCCCGTGTAGGGCGTAAAGAGGGCTTCGACGTGTTCGGCCCCGCACTCCAGTGGGTTGGCGAGCGGCGCCTGCGCGCCGCCCTTGAGCGTCAGGAGGAGATCACTGAACGGGAGCTGTGGATTGTTCGTGAAGGTGGCTTCCAGCCTGCCTGTGCTCGGATTCGGATTGACCGAGCCTTGCAATCTGACCGAGACACCGTAAATGCTCTCGGCGTCCAGATAGATCGTGTACGGGGGTCCGGTAATGGGTCCCCCGCCGGGATCGCCCAGATACACGTTGCCGGCTAGCGAGCCCGGAGGCAGATCGGTTTCGATCGTGACGCCGCCCACTCTAGAGGCCGCCGGGCAGGTCACTGGATTCGTGGTGCCAATTCCGATCTGGCCTGCCGTACAAGCTTCCAGTCCACGCGCGGCCGAGGGATTGAGGGTCATGCCTTCGGGCAACGTCAGGTGCACGTCTTTGATGTCGGCTGTGTTGATTTCTTCTGGACCGGTGTTCTGTGGCACCTTCACTTCGGTCGTTACGCCGTCTGGCGTATCGGATTGAGCGGTTTCGGGGAGAACCACGGCCGTCGGTTTGAAGGGGACGTTGTCGCAGCCTTCGACGCCTACTGGCGTGTGAGTTTCTGTCTTCGAGATTTCCCCTGAATAGGATTCGACTTCCAAATGCGAGGTCGCGCTGCTCGAGCACACGCTCGGAAGGGTGAGAAAGTTGCCTGCGCCCGCGTGGCCGTTGAAGTTCAGTTTGGACTTCAGCACGGTCAGCGGCACTTTCAACCCGCCGAGTTCGCCTTCTTTGGGAACGTTATTGATTTCGAAATACTCATGGTAGTCGCTGCTCCACGCGACGCGGCCTTCGAGGAAGATGTGCACGTTCACCAGAGGTTCGACACCGGTGTCTATGCCAAAGATCAGGGGCAAGCCTTCGGATTGTTCGAGGTTGTAGACCTTGCCTGAGACCGAGAGATCGTTGACGCCATCGTAGACGATCAATTCGGTTGTGCCGACCTGCGTGTTGGCTGCGCATGCGTTGGCGTTGAATTCTGTGCGCTTGCACTTCGGAAGCGCCTCGGGGTTAGCGGCAAGGCCCGCCGGGACGTCAACGCGAATCCGCTTGAGGACACCTTCGGGTTCTTTCGCCAGAAGGCCATTTTTGTGGTTGAGTTCGAACGCCGTGATTCCCCAGGGAGAGTGGCCGGCCGCCTGGGTGAAAGCTTCGGATGGTTTTTTTGCGACGCTTGCGTACGTGCACGAGTTGACCAGGCAGGTCCCCGCTTCGAAGTTGCCTTCCGTGACGCCGAACGAGGCCTGCGCGGCGGTTGCCGAGACGGCAACGATTGCGCCTGCGAGCAGCGCCAGAAGCGAGAGGCGAGCATAGAACCTCATGGTGCGTGGCACCTCATGTCAACCTCCCTATAGAACCAAGCCCTCTATACCACGTTGAACCAGCCGGTACTCGCGAACATTGCGACGCTCCGAACACTCCCTTGACGGCGCCGCACGCCGGCCAGCAGAGAATCGACCCCCGCAGGCGGCCTGAGGTACCCATACCGTCACGATGCCCACCCCTGCAATCGAGGGCATATAGGGCCAAGAGGTCGCCAAAACATGCCCGCGGCGCGTACGCGGCATGCCCTCTAGGGATCCTCATCGGCTGGCGCAACCTCTCGCGTCGGGGCTCGCGCCGATGCCAGTGGCCCGGTGAGGGCCATTCAAAGAGCCTCCTCTCGGGACGAAGCAGCCGTGTGCCACGACGCTCAGCACACGCCCGCGTCGGACGGCGAGGAGCTGCTGGCGTTGCCGGCCGAGTCACGCTCGCTCCCGTAGGCGAATGCAGGAGCACGGCAGCCGGCGACGCTGACGATCGGAGTTCGTCCAAACCGGGCGTCTGGCGACGGGTCAGCAGACGCTCGCAAAGCACGCAAACCAGCAGCGAGCCCAGCGTCGGGCTTCGGCGTTGCCGGGTTCCCCGAAGGCCGAGAAATGCCAGGTGGGTCGGCGACCCACCGGCAGACAGCTCCGGATTTCCCACCCCGACGAGGGCTAGACGGTAGCCAGGATCGTTCGCGGTCCGCGCTGGCGCCACCCCGCGGGAGTGGTCAACTTGTCGGCAGCGAAGCCGCTATTTTCTGCGCTTCGACGGCGAACGTGCCGTTGCTTGCACGGTAGTAGGGCGCGTCGCGGCCCAGCAGCTGGAGCTTTACGGTGTCGCCTTTGGCGAATTCGTAGCCGTTGCCGTGTAGCTGAAAGGTGATCGTGCCGGTCTCGTTTTCGCTCAGCCGGTAGATGCCGCGGCTGACCAGTCGCTGTTCGCCGCTCGGCAGGATGTCCCACAGCCTTGCTGCGATCTCGCCGTACATCCCCGTGGTTTTGATGGTTGCCGTGATCGTCGGCAGGCCCAGCAGCGTGAAGCCGGGGCTGGTCATCGTGTAGTTGGCCGTGTTCGTCTCGGTTTCAGCTGTCACGGCCTTGCACGCCCCAGGGCTTTCGGGCTCCTCCCCCAGAACGATCGGGTCGAATTCGGCCGCGATTTTCGGGTTCCCTCCCGCCGAGGTGAACGTCTGTGCTTCCGAGGACCCGAACGTGAGCGTGTGGGTGCTGAGCTTCGAGAAGTTCCTGGCGATGTAGGGGCCCCCGCCGGGCGCGCTGAGCGGGCAGGTCTGCGTGTACGCCGTCACACCCCCCGATTTCGGCGCTGTGCCTTTGCGCTCGAGCTTGGCCGCGAAAAACGCCGCTGCCTCTTCGTTGAAGGCGTGGTCTGTGTTTTCCTTGTTCGTCCCGGGGCTGTGCCCGAGGTCACCGAACATCAGCGCTACATAGCCTTTCAGCGAGCGGACCTGGTTGTACACGCGCAGCGACTGTTCAACCGGGAACAGGTCATCGGTCCAGCCGCTCTCGAGCAGCAGCGCCGCCGGCTTGCCGGACAGGCCGTAGCCCTGGTGGTAGGTGTAGATCTGGTGGGCGATCGCTTCCGCTTCGGGCGTAAAGGGCTCACCCGCGTTGACAGTCGCGTACCAACCGGTGATTTCCGCTTCCTGGTCTTTTCCGGCTGGAGCGATGTAGCCGTTGGTCACTTTCGCGGCAGCGTAGAGCCCGGTGAGGTAGCTCTGGATCTCGACACCGAGCGGTTCGTAGCTCTGCCCGAAGGCCGCAATTTCAGTGCTCTGGAAGCGTCCGTTGGGCTCCAGCGCGTTGACCAGGTCAGACCATGGCCAGCGCGGGAACGCGGCCTTGATAGACATCGTTTTCCCTTTCGGGCTCTTCCAAGCGGCGAATTCGCCATCGGGGAGCCGGATGCGGTTCTTGAGGTACGCGAGCTCGATGCTCTGGCCGCCTCCGTAGGAGATCCCCGTGACACCAATCTTCGTCGGGCTGACAATTGTTTCGTCGGCGAGCAGGCCGAGCAGGTACTGCGTGTCGCGCGCCTCATAGCGTTGGTCGGCCAAACGGATCCAGCCTTCTTCACAGCCGGGCGTATTTTCGCGCGATTCTTCCGAGCCGCAGGAGTTGCCCCAGCCGCGCGCCGAGTAGTTGATGACGGCGTAGCCGTGCTGGGCGTAGTAGATGTTGTTGTAGTCGTAGGTCTCGTTGCCATCACCGGCCGCCGAGGTCGACTCAAACGAAGTCTTGCTGCCCTCCCATCCATGCATCATCACGATCGTGGGGAACGGGCCTTCACCGCTGGCGGGAAGGGTCACGTCAACGTCAAGAGGGACTTTGTCGAAGGAAGGGACTCTTTGCGCGAGCGTTCCGGTCGGGCAAAAGCGCACGCCGTCCTGCGCTTTGCAGGCGTGTCCAAACGGCGCCGGTTCGGCCGCGGCGACAGCCGGCACGACAACAAACGCTGCGGCAACACCTAGAAGACCAACCGACGCCCGGCCAAAGCTGAGAAACCTCATACATCCCCCGAATCGTTTGGGCCTCCACGGCCTAGAACGTGCGCACCCCCGACAGCAAGCCCCAGTGGGCCCACACCCCGATCATGACAGAATCCCCCGCTCAGGCATTCCCCAAACGCCTGGCTGACACCTGCTCAGGACGATCGTCCTGAGCGGGCGTGAACCGTGGCGCCTGGGCGCTTCCGCAAATCGCGCGAAGCAGTGGCGTCGCCGTCTGCTGCTCACCCAGAAACCTGGACGACCGGATCTTGGGATGCGACGGTCGCCGTGGTCGCCCGGTGCTCCCACGGCGTCCGTCCGGGGCCGATCGACGGCTCGTTACGCCGCTGCGACCACAGGGGTCTGGTCGTCAGCCACGGATCTCGAGTGCCCGTCGCCTCGGTAGGGGCCGGGCTTGGGGCGGGGCTTGCCGCCGGGGAGTGCGAGTCGCAGGATCGTGCGTTGCACGGTGCCGAGCTGCTTGCTGAAAGGGCCGGTGTTGTAGGGCAGTTCGTAGCGCTCGCAGATCTCACGCACGCGCGGGGCGATCTCCGCGTAGCGGGTGCTGGGCATGTCGGGGAAGAGGTGGTGCTCGACTTGCCAGCCGAGGTTGCCGCTGATGACGTGAAAGATGGGGCTGCCTTCGATGTTCGCCGCGCCCAGCAGCTGGCGGATGTACCAGCCGCCCTTCGTCTCGTCGGCGACCTCCTCCTGGCTGAAGGTGTAGGTCTGGTCGGGGAAGTGGCCGCAGAAGATGATCGCGTAGGCCCAGACGTTACGTACGATGTTGGCGGTGAAGTCCGCGCGCAGCGTCGCACGGACTGTCTGGCGCGCCGCGTCCAATCCAGTCGCGAGCGGCTCGTCGCGAGGCGGCTGCGGGCGCAGGCGCGCGACCGCGCTCGTAACGGTGCGACGTCCGCGTGACTGGCGGGTGCGGCCCGTCTTCCCCGCCGCCCAGGCGACGCCGCCGGCAATTGCTGCGCTCACGATCGGGAACGCCACGTAGTCCTTGACGATCTGACGGCGCGCCTTGCCGGCCATGCCCTTGAGCTGGCGCCGGATCTCGGCCTTGGACTTCTCACCGGACTTGATCGCGTCGAAGTCGAGGTCATGGAACGCCACGCCCCACTCGAAGAAGGCGGCCAGCACGAGGTTGTAGAAGGGCTGCAAGAGATAGACCGGATTCCACTTCTGGTGCGGGTCGATCCGCATGATCTCGTAGCCGAGATCGCGATCCTTGCCGCGAATGTTTGTGTAGGTGTGGTGGACGTAGTTGTGGGAGTGCTTCCAGGCCTCGGGGGTCGAGGCCGAGTCCCAGTCCCAGGTCGAGGAGTTGATGTAGGGGTCGTTCATCCAGTCCCACTGGCCGTGCATGACGTTGTGGCCGATCTCCATGTTCTCGAGGATCTTCGCCAGCGACAGGATCGTCGTGCCCGCGAGCCACGCGGGCCGGTAGCGCGAGGCGAAAAGCAGCACCCGCGCGAGGACTACGAGGCGGCGGTGCATCTCGATCATGCTCGTGATGTAGGCGCGGTCACGGTCGCCCAGCTCGGCTTTGACCTGGTTGTGAATGGCGTCGAATTCGCGGCCGATCTGCTCGAGCTGCTCGGCGCTCAGGCGGACTAGGGGACTCTCGATGAGGCTTGTCATGGTGTTCCTCGGTTTGCGGGTCAGAGTTCGATCTCGATCGCACCCTCGGGCGCGTTGATGCAGGTGCGGATCATCTCGCCGTCCTGGCCGTGAACCTCGCCGGTGCGCAGGTCACGGATCTTGCCAGATCGCAGGCGCCCGACGCAGGTGTGGCAGATGCCCATTCGACAGCCGAAGGGAAGCGTCGCACCGGCGCCCTCTCCGGCCGCGAGGATCGGCTTCGAGCCGTCGGACTCCGCGGTCACGTCGCTGTTGCAGAAACGGATCGTGCCGCCGTCTCCCTGCTGGCCCTCCTCGCCGCCCAGGTAGGGCTGGAAGTGCTCGACGTGGAGGCGCTCGCGGTCGCCAAGCTGCTGCTTCCAGTGCTCGATCATCGCGGCGAGCATGTCGGGCGGACCCGAGAGGAAAGTCTCGCGCTCGCGCCAATCGGGGCACAGCCGGTCGAGGTCGGCCGGGGAGATGCGGCCGCTCTCGCCGGTGAGTTGCAGGTGCAGGCGGAAGGCGGCGTTGCGCTGGTCCAGGGCGCGCAGCTCTGCGCCGAAGATGACGTCGTCGGCGGTGCGCGTCGAGTGCAGGTGCACGGCGTCGGTGAACCCCACGCCTCGGTCGATGCTGCGCAGCATGCTCATGATCGGCGTGATGCCGCTGCCGGCGCTGATGAACAACAGCTTGGCCGGCAACGGGTCCGGGAGCGTGAAGGCGCCCTCGACCGAACCGAGTCGGACGATGACCCCCGCTCTCGCGGTGCGCACCAAGTACGGCGAAACCTTGCCCGTGTCGACGAGCTTCGGCGTGATGCTGATGCACCCGTCGGGACGGCCGGGGTCGGAGGTGATCGAGTAGGCACGCCAGTGGTGGATGCCGTTGACGGGCATGCCCACGCGTAGGTACTGACCGGGTTTGTGCCCGGGCCACTCCCAGCCAGGCTTGATCACCACCGTGACCGTATCGGACGTCTCGTGGTCGATGCGCTCGATCCGCCCGCGGAGCTCCTGCGTGGACCACAGCGGATTGATCAGCTCGAGGTAGTCGTCCGGCAACAGCGGCGTGAACAGCGCCCGCAGCGCCCGCAGCAGCCTCCGCCGCCAGGCGGGGACGATCGGTCGCGCGCCGCGCTCAGCCATTCGGGGGCCACCGTCTCTGGGAACCTCTCTCAATCATGCGTTCTCCCGCGGGGTTCGGACGAGCGGCGAGATGTCATGGCTACCGGTTCGTGCCGTTTGCCGCACTTCGCGCCCGTCAGAGCAGAACTGTGTTGGGACTTACTCAGGCTCGCAGATAGGCCAGGACGACGAGCGAGCGCCGATGGTCGTCGGGCGCGTTGGCGAGGTCTCTCAATCCGCATCATACTCGACCGCTACGGTCCGTTTCGTTGAATGGAGCTTCCCGGCGACGCGGCCCAACCCGGGTGCGCTGAGCCGGACCACGGCGCGGAGTCGCGGAGCGGTCTCGCGAGGATTTGGGTCTGGCTGCCAGAGTCCCAGGTCGCGGCCCTCTCAAGGTTGGGACGCTCGAAATGACCAGCTTTCGCCGGCCGAAATGGGGCTGTGAATCTTCCTGCCGAGGCAGCCACACGTGCCGCCCACCGCCGCACAGGCCCGGTCCGGGCTGCAGGCAGTACTCTCGAGCGGTCATCTCGAGACGCGCGACGCTCCCGCTTCCGCCTGCGAATGCGAGCGTCCCGATGACCCCGGAGCAGACTGCTGAGTTGGACGAGCGGGAGCACTGAACCGAGGCGACCCCGAGACTGCCGCAATGCGCCGCGTAAGCAGGCGTCTGCCGGTCCTCCGGCGGCACGATCGAGAATCGTCCAGAGCAGGCAGGGAGGTAAGTACGGGCGAGACACTCCGATTGAGCGCAAAGCACTAGTTGCTGGCCTTTCAAGAGGCAGCATGGTGGCCCAGGCCACTACCGTTCCCCCTCGCGGCCGCCCTCGCGGAGGTGCTACCCCCCGGCCTGCGATCATGCAGGAATGAACGGTCCTCAGAAGCTGGCCGCCCCTGAGGAGGAGGTGGGTCGGAAGGACCCGATCGGCCTCCGGCGCATCCTCGCAAGCCGCTCATTACGCCAACGCGCCGGCTGGGCAGCCGTGCTGATTGGCGGCGGACTCCAGTACGCCTACACGTCAACCAAGCATCCGTCGGTGGCACTCAGGATATGGTCGGCGCTCTACGGAATCGGAGTCATCATCTGCATCCTCGTCCTCATCGCAGCGATCGGATACGCGGTGCGGGACTGGCTTAGACGGCGTCGGGGCATAGCACCGACGTAGCTGCCCCGTATCTCAAGGGACATTCCCGAACACTGGCCCACAACGGCGGGCTGTTCCTCGACTGGTCGTGGGTACTCCCTAGCCGGATGCTGGTGCAGGTGCATCAAGCTTCTTGCGAAGCTCGTCGTACTGCTCGCTCGTGATCTCGCCATTGACTAGGCGGTGATCAAGTGTCTCGCGCGCAGTCATGTGCGAGCGGCGCACCTGGCTGCTGGCGAGCATGAGCGGGCTGCTCGACCGCGTAGCGCGCGACCGCATACGCGCACCGATTCCGAGCGTCATAGCCGGTCCTGTCCGGGCGGCCGGGCGACCTGAGCCGCTGTCAGGAACCGTTGTTCACGAATGCCTGGTAGGAGCGGCAGGGCTCGTTGCGCAGGCTGGGGCACGCGGGCATCCCGGTCGGCACGCTGACGCCCGGCACGATCGGGAGGATGAGGCTCGACGGCATGCTGGGCGAAAGGGCGATCGACTCGGTCGCGGTGGTGCCCGCCGGCTGTGTATGGCTGAACGACCATATCGGCTGCGTTCCGTTGGGTGCGGCAATCGTGACCCTGATGCGCGAGCCCGCCCGGTATGCATGCCCCTCGAAGTACAGCGGGATGACGACGGGAACGAATTCGTTCGCCGGCATGGGCTGCACATCGGATGCAAGAAAGGTCGGGATCGGCTGCAGCAACGTGGGTTTCTGCTTGAACATGTTTGTCGAGGTGGTGGCCAGCTTGCGCTCGCTCGCCCGGATCCAGCCATTCTGGACGAACGTCTCGTTGCCGTCGGGACGCACTTCGCTGACGGTCGCCTGGAGATCGACGTCCGGAGTGGAGGACTCGACCCAGAGGTGGACGGCGCCCCCGCCGATCGCGGTGGTGTCGACCGTGAGCGGCGCCGACACGTAGGACACGGCGGAGCCTGCCGGGGGCTGCGCCCAGTTGTATTCCCACTTGGACGCGTCGCTCCAGAGACCGCCTCCGCCCGTGTTGCCCGGGTAGTCGGTCAGCGGTGTGGCGTTCGCATTCGAGGTGTAGGAGTCGACGCCTTCGGCGGTCGGCTGCTGTGCATTGAGCGTGCCGCCCGGCCCGAAATACCAAGATCTAGCCTTCGTGCCCGGTATCGGAAGCCGGGAGAACGACTGTTCGAACCCCGGGTACGGATTGCCGGCCGCCGTCGTGCCGCCGGTCGGCGCTTCACCTGCGCCATTGTCGAACAGCACCCGGACCTCTGGGAGCGCTTCGAATTCGGACAGCGCCGCTTCGTAGGTCGGCTGCTCCTGGATCGGGTCCGTCGGAAGTGTGACCTCATCGCCTTCGGGTAGCCCCATCGCTTCCTTGTAGACGACCGGGGCTGCGGCACGCACGGGCGCCTGGTTTTCGATCGGTGCCTTGTGCGCAACGAAAAGCTCTAAGAAGTCGTACAGCCGGTCGTACGTGTACGGATCGAGCGAGTCGATATGGGCGCCATTCGTGAACGTGAACCACTTGAGATCCGTACCGGTGAAGTGCTGAGCCAGATCGGCACAATGGCCCCCGGTCTGCTCGTCCTCCCATTGGCAGGCCATGAACGTCGGCACGTTGATCTTGTGAACGAACGTGACCGGGTCGAGCGAGTCGGCCACCGACGGGTTGTAGGTCGAGTTCTCTTTGATCTTTTGCAACAGGTTGGCTGCCTCTCCATGGAGGGCCTGGTTGGCCGCACAGGTCTGGTCGCCTTCCTGAATCCGCTTGTATGCCCACGCCTGGCCCATGCCGGGACCGGCTGGTTCGGCGTTCTGCTGGCGCTGTTCGCCCCAGGCGACCGCGAAACCGTCGTTGAGGATGCCGCCGGGGTAGAGGGTCGTCGCTGTCGCGTCGATCGTAGACATCGGCGCGATCGCCTCGAGACCGGCCGGCCGCAGCTGCGCCGTGAACAGCTGGCTGATCGCGCCGTAGGAGATGCCGAGCATGCCCACTTTGTTCCCGAGCACCCACGACTGGTGGGCGATCGTTTCGATCACGTCATAGCCATCGAGATTCTGCAGCGCCTCGAAGAAGTCGTAGGCGCCGCCCGAGCAGCCGGTTCCTCGTATGTTCACGTCGACCACGGCAAAGCCCATCAGGTTTGCGAGCACGGCGATGCCGTTTTCCGGGCCGGCCGGGTTCGCATACCCGTAGCCCGAGTACTCGATCAGCGTCGGATACGGCGGTGTGTAGCTCCCCGACGCCGGGAAGGTCGGCAAGTGAATTTCCCCCGAGCCGGGCTCGCCGGCTGGACTGCTCGGCGGGTGGACGTCGATCGCCAGCTGGGTGCCGTCCCGCGTCGTCAAATACGTATATCCGTTATCGGGGATTTCCTGGTTGTAGATGCTGGGATCCCACGGCGCGGCACGGTTCGAGTGGACCGTGATCTTGCCCGACTCTTCGCCGGTGGAGGTCAGGCGAACCCGGTAGCCGCCTCCCGGCTTCACGTTCCGAAACAGCAGCCCTCCTTGCGGGTCCGCGTTCTGGGTGTACACGATCCCGCCGCTCCCGTTCAGCAGCGACATCTGAGCATTTGGGGCCAAGCCGGTGACGTACACCTGGTTCGCGCTCCCCTGCGCGCTGAAGGCGGACGCGCTTGCGGCCGTCACCAGCCAAACAGCGAGCGCCACGAGCGTAATGATGGGACCGATCCGCGCACGACGCCGAAGCGCGGACCCGGCCACCAAGCGGCGACCCTCTCCCGCACGGCTCACGATCCGACGATCTCCGCTTGCTCGATTAGCACCCATCGACTTCTCGCCCCACCCGCGCGCACGCGCCTCAGTCCCTTGCTCCGGTCCGGTCACTTGGTCCGGCACCAGCTGGAATGCCCGCCGAGTATACACGTGTACTCGCGTTCTAATCTCGCTTCGTCAGGGCGAAGCGGAAGTCTCTGGGGCGCGTAGGCGTGGTCGACACGGAGGGGGTCGAGGTGCCGTTACGGCGACTGGTGGACAGCTATGGTCGCGAGCACCCTCGCGGCCGTCTTGGCGCCGACCTCGAGCACGCAGCTCCCGTGGATCAGGGATCGGCCTACTCGGTCGATGCTGGGGATCGCCTCCAACCACTCGCCCTCGCTGACGCTCTCCAGAAGTGCGATGTGGAGGTCGGCCGTCGCCACCCTTGCGTTCGGCGGAAGCTGCTCGAGAGCCGCACGGGTCAAGGCGATGTCGGCCACGGTCATCATCAGCCCGCCGTGCGCTCGGCCGCTCCTGTTGCCGTGTTCTGAGCCGACCCGGACGGCCATCGTCGGCCGCGAGTCACGCCAGCCGGCGTAAAGGCGACCTACGAGCTCTCCGGACGGGCTCGGCGAGAACGGCTCATAGCCGTCCGGCACGGACATCGTCGGGAGGCTACGGAACCTGGGTCGCTGAACCCTCCCCGGTGCGGTGGCGTCGGTCCGTCGCGCACGGAGTCTCCGTCCGGCCGAGCTGACGGCTGCTTCGGAACAACGGCCATAATCGCCAATGCACGCCCTGCTGCTGCTCTCCGCCGAGAGCTAGCGCCTGTGCCTTGCCGCCGCACGCAGCCGCTCTGGACGAGCAGCGAGCGTCACGGCGTGCGCTCGGCAGACTTCCGCTTCGCCAGGCCGAAGCAGGCGTCCGCGGTGAGCACCCCGAGACGCCCGCGCCCGGGGCATGAAAATGCGGGTGTGGGCTGCTGTTCGGGCGCGACTCTACTAGGGTCGGCTGTCCGTGACGGGGGCTTTCTGGGAGGACGCAGTGGTGCAGGCCGTTTTGGACGATGGGCTTCGAGCCCGAGCATTCTCGGTGGCCACCCGTGCGACTTGCCCGGCTGTGCCGTGAGCACGTATCGGTCGCGGTGGTTTGCCCGCTGCTGCCCCGCGAGTTCAACAACGAACAGACGGCCGGCCATAGCTGTCATTTCGGGGCGCCATGTGGTACCCACTTGTGGTACCCACGCGAGGAATCTGCCCCCTGACGACGGCCCGTCCTGCAAAAAACATGCGGTTTTGCAGGCACTTCTATGATCGGGGCGGCGGGATTTGAACCCACGACCCCCTGCTCCCAAAGCAGGTGCGCTACCAGGCTGCGCCACGCCCCGTCCATCTAGCGTAGAGGTAGCGCCGGGCAACCCGGGTCCCGACGACACGGGCGGGGGGGGTGGGCGAGCGTCTCGATCTCGGCCGCTGCTAGCCTCGGGCACCGCCATGGCCGATGTCCAACCGCTGCGCGCGCTGCACTACGACCCCACCATCGCGGGGCCCCTCGCGGACGTGGTGGCTCCGCCCTACGACGTGATCGACGCGGATCAGCGCGCCGAGCTGCTCGCGCGCTCGCCATTCAATGTTGTGGCCGTCGACCTGCCGCAGGGCGAGCCCGACCCCTACGCGGCCGCGGGCGCGCTGTTCGCGGAGTGGCAGTCCCAGGGAGCGCTGGCGCGCGACGCAGAGCCCGCGCTGTGGGCGCATACGCAGGACTACACCGGACCCGACGGGCAGCGGCGCACCCGCCGCGGCTTCTTCTGCCGGGTTCGCATCGAAGACTACGGCCCGGGCAGGGTCCGCCCCCATGAGCGCACCCACCCCGGCCCCAAGGAGGATCGCCTGCGGCTCACGCGCGCTACGCGCGCCAACGTCTCCCCCATCTTCTCCCTCTACTCCGATCCCGAGCAGGCCGCCTGGCGGGCACTCGCGCCGGCGACCGCGCGGGAGCCGTGGGGCGAGGTCAGCGACTCCGACGGCACCGTCCATCGCCTCTGGCGCGTGGCCGATCCCGAGGCGATCGCCGCGGTGCAGGCGGCCACCGCCGGCGCGGAGCTGCTGATCGCCGACGGCCACCACCGCTACGAGACGATGCACGCCTACGCCGAGGAGGTCGGCGGCGAGGGCGAGCACCGCTACATCCTCATGTGCCTCGTCGCGCTCGAGGACCCCGGGCTGACGGTCTTCCCCACGCATCGCCTCGTGAACGGGCTCGACCAGGCCCGCCGCGAGGCGCTCGAGGCAGTCCTGCAGCGCGACTTCGAGATCGCCGAGGTGCCCCTCGCCGAGATCGCCCCGCCGCCGGGCACCGGCCCGCTGACGCTCGGCTACATCGACTCCTCGGGGCGACCGCTGCGCCTCACGCTGCGCGACCAGGCGATCGCCGACGCGGCGCTCGCGGATCACTCCGAGGCCTACCGCCACCTCGACACCGGGGTGCTCGAGACGCTCCTGCTCAAGGGCGCGCTGGGCCTCGGCGACGAGGACATCGCGCACTTCAACGGCCTGTTCTATGCCCGCGACACCGACGAGGCGCTCACGATGGTCGCCTCCGGCGCGCACGACGCAGCGTTCCTGATGCGCCCCACGCCCGTGGAGCAGGTTCGCGCGGTCGCTGCGGAGGGCGAGAACATGCCGCCGAAGTCCACATATTTCTTCCCCAAGCTGCTCACGGGACTGCTCTTTAATCCGCTTGCCTAGCCGCCCCTGATGAGTATCATGAGGCAGAGGTAGGAGAGAAGGACCAATTGGAGGGATCGACATGACTCAGACGCAAGGGCTCACAAGGATGAAGGCCACCGCGCGGCGTGATGGCGGGACCCTGAAGCACACAGTCCAGGTTCGCGACCACCAGGTGACCGTGGACGAGCCCCACGAGTCGGGCGGCGAGGACACCGGCCCGGACCCGCGCGAGCTGCTCGCGGTGAGCCTCGCCTCCTGCACGGCGATCACGATGGAGATGTACGCGGCGCGCAAGGGCTGGGACATCGGCCACGTGGAGGTCGACGTCGAGTACAGCCCCGCGGAGCGCGGCTGTCCCACCAAGTTCGAGCTCGTGATGCGGCTGCCCGAGGATCTCCCGGAGGACCAGGTGGAGCGCCTGCGCGTGATCGCGGCGAAGTGCCCCGTGCACCGGGCGCTCGATGGCGAGGTCATGTTCCAGGAGCGGATTGAGCGCGTTCACCTGGCCGCCTGAGCCCTCGCCCGGCGCAGGCCCCGACCGGGGCCCCGCGGGCGAGCACGTGCCGGCGGCCGTGCTTGCGGCGATGTTCGTTGGCGGCGTGCCCGCGGAGCCGCATGTGGTCCTCACCCGTCGCCGCGCCGACCTGCGGCGCCACGCGGGCGAGATCTCCTTCCCCGGGGGTCGCAGCGACGCCGAGGACGCAGACCTCGCCGAGACGGCGCTGCGAGAGGCCGAAGAGGAGATCGGCCTGCCCCGCGCGGAGGTCACGATGCTCGGCACCCTGCCCCCCGTCTCGACCTTCGCGACGAACTACATCATCCACCCGTTCGTCGCCTCGATTCCCGCCGGCATCGCCTGGAGCCTCTCGCCCCGGGAGGTCGACGCGGTGCTCGAGCTGCCCGTGCCCGCGCTGCTGGCCGGCCGCACGCGCACGCGCCTCGAACGCCGCGGCATCAGCTTCGAGACGGATGCCTACGTGGTGGATGACCACCTCATCTGGGGCGCCACCGCGCGCATCATCGAGCACCTGCTCGAGCGGCTGCAGAGCACCGGGCCCGGCGGCGCGCTCGCGCTGCGCGAGGGCTAGGAGCCGGTCTCCACGGGCAACCCCCACGAGGCTGTCCCACTCCGTCCAGGAGCCGTCGTAGTTCTTGACGATCCCCATCGGCCCTGGGAAGCAACACCTCCAAAATCACGCTCCTCCGAGGGACTCGGCGGCCCTGCGGGCGCCCTTGCGCTCAGCCTTCGGGGGTCCAGCCGGAGAGGCGCGACCAGCTTTCCACGCACGGCTCCCGTGCGCCCGCGGCAGCGCCGACCCGCGGCCACACGCCGCCCGCGAACATCATCAGAGATCCGAGCAGCGCCAGCCAGGCACCCTCGCGCAGCGACAGCGCGATCAGGCCGCCGTCGGGCGAGGGCGGGGTGAGCATGCGGTAGAGAATGCACACGGCCGCTACCGCGCCCAGAAGCCCGAGCGAGCCGCCGGCTCCGTCGGGCACCGTGGGCGAGCGCACGAGCGGGACCAGCGCATCGAGCAGCGCCAGCCCCGCGAGCACGAGCAGGAGGACGCTGATGTCCTTGAGCACCTGATGGGCGCTGGCCGCCGCGAACTGCTGGCCGGCGAGCGAGCTCAGGTTCGCGTGCAGGCCCGCGGCCGCTTCCTGCAGCTGCGCGTTTCCGTACTGGGAGGCGAACTCGCTGCCGGCATGCTGGACGAACGCGATCCCCGTCGTCGTGAAGCTCAGCCCGTACCACGGCAGGAACACCGCCACGGCGAGGAGGGCCGCGCCGAGCGCCGAGACGAACAGCCCATATCGGGAGCGATCGGCAGCCATCGTGCTGGGTTCATCGGCCCGTTTCGCCACGGGCTTGACTGCTGCGCACCGGCGCGTTCACACGCTCGTGCGCTCGTGGCGCGCGCTCAGGCGGGCGCGAGCAGCGAGCCCACCGCCGAGCGCGCTTGCGCGAGCCATGCGGCCGGATCCGCGGGGTCCACGGCGAGGAACGCTGCGGGGATGGCGTTGCGCTCGAGCAGCACGCGCGCCCTGCGCGCGCCCTCGAGCAGGAGCTCGTGCGGAGTGCTCGTCCCCGCGGACTCGTAGATGAAGCCGCGCACCGTCGTGTCGATGGCCTGGGTCAGGAAGAACTCCAGGCGTGTGCCGTGCAGCGCGCTCAGCTCCTCCTCGCTGCCCGTGGCCGAGCCCATCAGCCAGCACAGCACCGTGACGTTGTCCAGGGCGCCGCGCAGCGTCGCGAGGCGGTCCGGCGTACCGATCCAGCACTCGGCGCCCGCCGCCTCGATCGCCGCCCGTCCCGCCTCGGTGCGCGTGGTCATGCGCACGGCGTGCCCGTCCCCGGTCATCGCCGCGGCGAGCTGCCGGCCCCTGCAGCCCCCTCCGACGATCAGGATCCGCGCCACGCAGCGGCATCTTACGCGCCGCCGCGCGAGCGCTCAGGCGTCGGCATCCACGGGCATCGCGATGCCGAGTCGCTCGAGGACCTCGTCGCGGTCGGTACCGTGGATGCGCAGCACGCGGTCGAAGTCGCCGCCGTAGACGTCCATGACGCCGACGAGCACGTCGCCCGCGCCGACGCTCTCGGCGCCGCGGAAGGTGGCCACCCGTGCGGCGCTCTTGCTGACCATCTCGACCACGTCGCGGCACTCGCCCGCATCCGCGCGCGCAGCGGCGCCGTTGACGGGCAGCGCGCCCGCTTCCAGCGGCGCCTCGCTGACGCCCAGCGACTGCAGCGCCGTCCCGGCGTCGCCGTGCATGCGGAGGATCCGCAGCCAGCGCTCGGCCTCCGCTTCGGGCGAGCGGGCGAACGGCAATGCGGTGGACGCGATGCCGAGGACGATCGCGGTGTCGGTATCGGGAGCGGGTTGAGCGTTCATATCGAGATCCCTCCGGCGGTTGCCGTCTGTGGTCGGGTTGGGGGTTCGAGCGTCGTGACGTTCTGTGGATGAAGCGAGACCCGCGGGGAGCCTTCCCCGAGGTGCAGGGCGAGCAGCACGCGGCCGTGACGCGCGACGGACGCGCGCACCGACGCAAGGACCGTCTCGATCTCGAACGGGTCCAGGCCACCGGCGAGCAGGAAGCGCTCGGCGCGACCTCGCGAGGCCTCGCGGCGGTCGAGTTCGAGCTCCTCCACGTGCATCACGGGCCGCTGCTCGTCGCCCTCGACGCGCAGCAGGCAGGCGGCCATGTCGTCGGGGTGCGTCTCGGTCTCCCCTTCGACGCGGTCGAGCAGCGCAGCCGCGCTGGCGTCCGGTCCGAGCTCCGCGAGCAGCTCGCCCAGCCTCGCCGCGCCGAACAGCTCGCCCCGGACGCGCGCCTCCACGACGCCGTCGGTGTAGAAGCAGATGAGCGATCCACCCGGGATCGAGACGGTGCTCTGGCGCGTGCCCGTCTGCGCGCCCGCCCCGATCGGCGGGGCCGAGCAGGCGGTGATCGGGGTGATCGAGGCGGTCCCGATCACCAGCGGCGGCGGGTGCCCCGCGCTCGCGTAGACGAGCGTGCGCTCGCGCGGGTTGTAGGTGGCGAGCACGACCGTCGCCAGCGAGTCCCCGAGCTGGCGCTCGAGGACCGGGGCCGCGGTCTGCAGCGCGGCGCGCGGTGAGAGCCCCGCCTCGAGGTATGCCCGCAGCGTGAAGCGCAGCAGCGCCGTGTGGGGCAGCGCCCGGCGGCCGTGTCCGGAGACGTCGCCGACGATCACCGCCAGCTGCCCGTCGCCCAGGGCGAACAGGTCGTAGAAGTCGCCGCCCGCGGCCGGCCCCGACGCGGGCCGGTAGGCGGCGGAGGTGCCCACCGGGCCCAGCCGCCCCGGCAGCGCCGGCAGCAGCGCGGCCTGGAGCAGCCCCACGTCGTCGAGCAGCTGGGCGCGCTGGCGCGCCAGGCGGCGGGCGCGAAGCGCGGTCAGGCGAGAGCTCGCGGCGAGCGCGAGCGCGAGCGCGATCAGCGCGCCGATGACGAAGCGGATCGCGGCCGGGACCACGTTGATGATCTTTGTCACCGTCGTGACCAGCCCCGCGTGCGCGCTCGCCGCGGGCTTGGCCGGGGAGACGCGGCGTGTGCCCTCGGCCGCCTGCCCTTGTGCCTGCGCGAGGGCGAAGGTGGGCACGGTCGCCGCCGCGGCCGGGAGCGGCGTGGCGGCGCGAGCGCGACCGACGATCCTGCGCGCAGCTCCCGCGCGATGCGAGGAGCCGGTTGAGGGCGAGGAGGTTTCTCCGGCGATTCGCGGCGTCGAGGCGGCTACCGGCGCGGGCGCCGGCGTGGCGGACACGGCCAGCGGCGCAGCCACCGCTGCGAGCATCGCGAGCGGGGGCTTCTGGGCGGGCGGGCCGGGGACTGGCTGCGGCGGTTTGTGGCCGTGCCTCGGTTCTTTGCCTTTACCTTTGCCTTTGCCGCCTTTTTCGTGGGGGCGGCGCGAGGCGGCGAGGTTGAGCGGGTCGCCGGCTTCGCCCTGCTGCTGCCCGGCCGATCCGCTCGCGCCGGATTCCGGGCCCGCCGTTTCGCCTGAGCGTGCTTCGCGCCTGCGCGCCGCGCGTTCGGCGGCACGCCCGTGATGGGCCGACTGCGGACCGGAGCCGCTGTTGGGCTGCGAGCCGGCTTCCGGCTGCGAGGCCGTCGCGGGCGCGGCGCCCGAAGCCGTTGATGAGCCGGGTGCGCTGGTCGCGGGCGCAGGACGGCGTCGTTTGCCCGCCACGGCGGGTGCGTGTGCGGCGGGCGCGTTGCAGCAGGCGTCAGCCGCGGGGCTGG
>OCZT010001203.1_pt1 | contig 26784 bp, 17 predicted proteins | sample 1539031 | NCBI WGS metagenome assembly OCZT01 (sample SAMEA3539308, study PRJEB22396) | soil metagenome | biome: tundra; feature: field; material: soil | place: USA | collected 2010-05 | depth 0.15 m | reverse complement strand
GCATACGAGATATTGGCGTGACTGGAGTTCAGACGTGTGCTCTTCCGATCTGGAATGCAACTATCAGCGGTTTAGATGTTTCATTGGTTGGAGAAGGGAAAATCGGACCTATCCAAACGAAGGTCCTTGCCGGATTTACATATATGAATCCGATTGACGATAATACGGATACCACTTACGACAAAAATAAATCACCGGCTTACAGTAAGTTTCTCAAATACCGTTATCAATATCTTGCCAAAGCCGATGTTGAAATGAGTTATAAAAAAGCAGCTCTTGGGTTTAGTTACCGATATAATAGTTTCATGGAGTGCATAGATAAAGCCTTTGTAAGTCCCATTTTAGGGACGGCTTTCAAAGATGTTGCAGATTGGCGAACCAGCCATCCGACAGGAGATTTCTTTATTGATGCCAGGTGTTCTTATATGGTATGTAATTCTTCTAAGATTGCTTTCGTTGTTAAAAACATGATGAACCGAGTTGCCATGGTTCGCCCGGGTGATATCTATCCTCCACGGAGTTTTGTGCTTCAATATACTTTGGATTTTTAGGATAAGGAGTTGTTTAGGTGTTGATGATAGACTTTTCACAATTACAACACATTATTGATGAAAGGATTTTTTTTTGAAGCATATCTGCACCGCTCGCTGGAAACAGTGTACCCGCTGTCCGCTCATAGCTTTTTTGCCGAAAATTCATCACTAACCGAATCTTTACCTCAGGCAAAAAAGGCTATCCGCTCCCATCGGGGCTAAATCGCAAGGTCATTTTCTCCGAATTCACTTTTCTTGTAATACTTCCATAAATACAATTTTTCAGCACCACAAAAACAGAATTAGCCGCTATATTCATATACGATTTCCTGTTATTATGCCCCATAAACCCCCTTTTTATTAAAAATATACTAATAATCAAACACTTACACATCAAAATAATTCGCCCCAAGCCACCAATAAACCGCGAAATGACACCAATAAACCGCGAAATGACATCAATAAACCGCGAAATGACACCAATGAACCGCGAAATGACACCAATGAACCGCGAAATGAAAAGCATAAACCCCGAAATGACAGGTTTATTTATTTTATTGGGGATAACTTTAAACTTTAGACCTTAAACTTTGAAAGATTATTAATAAGCTATCCCCAGTTTCTTGTAAATCTTCCCCAATAAATAAAAAGGACCAATCAACAGAAACTGGAAATCTTTCATAAAAGCAGGCTTTTTACCTTCTTTATCATGCCCGATGAATTGCAATATCCAAGCTACCCAGAAAATGATGAGGTAAGGAATCCAGATTTTGGTTCCATAAGAATTGATGATGGAATATTGCAAACTTATTATCCCCGAAATAACCAAAATCATCCCGTAAGAAAGAATTCTTGAAAGAAAGGAATAATAAATAAATGCCAATGTGAGACCAATTGTTCCAAGATTTATCGGGAAACCAATAGCTTTAAAAGATTCGGGCATCGGAATACACCATAAAATTCCGGCGGTGCAATAAAAAATTATCGGCACACAAAACCAATGGATAATGATATTGGTTTTGTTTTGATGACTTTGGGCATATTCAGAAAACAGGTCGTGAACTTTACTCATGGTTATTTTTTTGTGATTAATAATCTGATTAATGAAATCAAAGAAACCACTGTCCAAACACCTTCGAGGATGATAAACGGCATATAATTTAACAGGATGGAAGCATAACACGCAATTCCTCCACCAAATAAATTCAGAAGAATATAAGCTATACCATCCTTAGAAATTTTATTGGTCAGATTAAGAAAGAAGCCAATAAAAATGAGCGATACACCGATGGTACCTGTCCAGTCCGCGAAGTTCATGAATGATTTTTTGATTTCATAATGAGCAAAACTAACAAAAAGAATCGTTACCAATTTTTATATTTATTGCAACCAACGTATTTTTTCTATATATTTGCCAATAGAAAATAATAATAAATGAAAAAATTACTTTTAATAGCTGCATTATTCTTTTTTGGATTTAGTGCATTTGCCCAACAAAAATACATCCGTTGCGGAAGCACAGAATATATGAAACAGCAAATTGCAAAAGACCCCGCTTATGCAATTCGTATGCAGCAAATTGAGCAACAAATGGAAGACTGGATTGCCACTCATCCAAAGTCAGATGAAAAATCTACTATAATAATTCCGGTTGTTGTTCATGTTGTTTGGAATACTACCGAACAAAATATTTCAGATGCCCAAATTCAATCACAAATTGATGTGCTGAATGAAGATTATAACCGAACAAATGCAGATGCTTCATTAACTCCTCCCTGTTTTGATAGCGTTGCAGGAAGAGCTCATATTTATTTTTGTCTTGCTTCTCGCGACCCGGTTGGCAACTGGACAAATGGAATTACGAGAACTCAAACAAATGTTACTTCATTTTCCAGCAATATTGATGATGTTAAATTTGATTCAACAGGCGGAATAAATATCTGGAATCCTGATTATTATTTGAATCTGTGGGTTTGTAATATAGGAGGAGGTTATTTAGGAGAAACTCAATTTCCCGGTGGACCCGCTGCAACTGATGGACCCGTAATTCAATACAATGCCTTTGGAAGAGTTGGAACATTAATTCCGGTTTATAATTTAGGCAGATCTGCGACTCACGAAATTGGTCACTATTTCAATCTTGTCCATATTTGGGGCGATGATGGCGGTGCATGCACTGGAACAGATTATTGCGGAGATACTCCAAACCAGGCAAATGCAACTTTCAATTGCCCGAATGGGGTTGTGACTGATAATTGCAGTGGTCTTCCATGCGGAATTATGTATCAGAATTATATGGATTATACTGAAGATGCTTGTATGAATATGTTTTCAAAGGACCAGGTTCTTAGAATGATGGCAGCACTAAATGGACCACGTTCTTTGTTATTAAGTTCTAATGGATGTTCGGCTCCATCCGGAATTTATAATATTTCAAATCTCAGAGACTTAAACATCTTCCCAAATCCAGCAAATACTCAATTGACTATTGATGTTGAAACAGGTAAACCATCAACAATTAGTTACACTATTTATGATGTTCTTGGTTCTGCTATTTATCAGAACAGTTCTTCGGTGTCAAGGATTGGTAAATTTATAATCAACACAGAAACCGTCCCATCAGGAATCTATTTCCTTCAAATAAAAGAAGGCGAAGAATCCGTCAACCGAAAAGTAATTATCATACATTGATATTTTCTTTTTTACTTTTCTTATAATTGCATATACTTATTTAAGAAAATATTGCCATGTGAAAAAAATGGCGGATATTTACATTCAATAATTTATAATTAAGTAAAGAATAAAGGTCTTTTTTTCATAGTTGTTTGATAAGCTCCTCTGAAACGAGGGGCTTATCTTTTTTGGAGTGTTGAGGTTTAGGATTCAAATGCCGGATTAAATCAGGCAACCTAAAGCAATCAACCCCTGAAAAACAGGCAAAATAATTCAAAAATTCAATTAATCGGGTGCATATATATATTTTCATCATGCTGGCATATCCTTGCAACCTGTAAGCATATATTTTCACCCTCCAATTATATATTTTCCTGCGGTGAGAGTATATTTTCCTCCTGCAAGGATATATTTTCCTTGTCCAAGCCTATATTTTCCCTTCCCAAATCTATATGTTCATCCCGAACTTATATATCTTCCTCCGCCAGAATATATCTTCACCCTGAAGGTATATATCTTCCTTTGGAAAGGATATATCTTGCGGGGGAACATATGTCCTTTTTTTATTTCCCAGCATAAAAACCCGTTTTTGAGGCAATTTTCATCATCTAACCTAAAAAGGAGTTTAATGTTTAAGGCAATTGTTACACATCATCTAAAACCTTAAACTTTTTCCATATCTTTGCACCGATGTTATTCAAAACAAGGAAATATATTTCATTTTTTATGCTGTTAGTGATAACGGCATTTTGCATTCCGAAAGAACTTTTGCACGAACTGCATCATCACACCGATACCATTGATGTAACTTATGCAGCCAATTCAAATCATGAAGTAGGACAAAAACATACCCATTGCGATGTTTTTCAGTTCAATGGTCCGGTTTTATTTTATTCTTATCAGATATTTAATTTTTCGGAGGATTTCACACCATATATATATAGTGTTGTTTTTTCTGATGAATATTTTCATCTCACCACCTCTGATAATTTAAACAGAGGTCCTCCCGAAAGGTTAACAGTTTAAAGTTTAAGGTTTAAAGTTGAGAATAACTTTAAATCTTAAATTAATACTGACAGATGCAAAGCTTCTGTCTGGTTTCAAAAACTAATTAACTTTTAAGAAAGAAAAATGAAAGAGAAATATAAAATTTTATTAATAATAGCCCTGTTCATATCAAATTATGCTCTTGCTTTAGATGTCGGCAAGACAACTTTATCAGGCAAAGTAACCGATAGCTTAACAAAAGAACCCCTCTTTGGAGTAACGATTTTTATTCCCGATTTACAAACTGGTGCCATATCAGGATTTGACGGGAGTTATAAAATCACCAATCTCCCTCAAACAAAAGTTCTTGTTCAGGTAAGCTATATCGGATATAAATCCATCCTCAGAACTATTGACCTCAGCACAACCGACCATCAGGATTTTATGATGGAATCATCCATAAAAGAAATAAATACTTTCGTAGTCACCGGAACATCGGTTGCAACAGAGATAAAGCAAAATCCTGTGCCGATAACCGTTGTCGGCAGGCTCGAAATAAATCAGATTGCATCCACAAATATTATTGATGCCATTGCAACGCAACCCGGAATAAATGCAGTTACCACCGGTCCGAATGTTTCGAAGCCTTTTATTCGTGGCTTAGGATTTAACAGAGTGCTGACTTTATATTATGGTGTTCGCCAGGAAGGACAGCAATGGGGCGATGAACATGGAGTGGAAGCGGATGAATATTCCATTGATAGAATTGAAGTGGTGAAGGGTCCATCGAGTTTGATTTATGGCTCTGATGCCATGGCAGGAGTTGTGAGTTTATTGCCTCCTCACCCCGTTCCGAATGGTTGCATCAAGGGAGGAATAATTACTAATTATGAAACCAATAATGGTGAATATGCCATCTCAGGTTCATTGGATGGAAACCACAATGATTTTGTTTGGGGTGGGAGGATTACACATAAACAAGCCACCAATTATCAAAACCCGGTTGATGGGCGCGTCTTCGGAACGGCTTATAATGAGAATGATGCAAACGGATATATCGGCGTCAATCGTTCCTGGGGATTTTCACACATTCATTTTTCTGTGTTCGATGATTTACAGGAAATTCCAGACGGTAGTCGAGATTCCGCCACTGGCAAATTCACGAAGCAAATTACTGAAATAGATACAATAAGAAATATTGTTTTACCTGATGAATTAAATTCTTATAAAATTGGAACTTTGCATCAGCATGTGGAACATTATCGAATAATTTCCGAAAACAATTTTATTCTCGGCGAGGGAAAATTATCGTTTGTTGCAGGGTATCAGGAAAGTGTCCGACGAGAATTCAGTCATCCGGAAAATGCTGATGTTCCGGGACTCTATCTCATCTTACCAACCTTTACTTACGATTTAAAATATTATCTCCCCACTTACAAAGGATGGCAAACCACAGTTGGAATTAATGGGATGTATCAAACAAACACCAATAAAGGAACTGATTTCATCATTCCTGATTATAATGAGTTTGATGTCGGCCCATTTGTTTATATCAAGAAAACTTTGGGCAGAGTTGATATCAATGGTGGCATCCGATTCGATAACCGCTCCTTCAGCAATAGTGCCATGTTCATTGCTCCGAATATTATTGGAAACGATACTATAGGCAACAAACAAGTTGCTCCAAATGCCGGAATGCCGGTCTTCCCGAATTATCAGCACGATTTTTCCGGATTATCAGGGAGCTTCGGAATGACTTATAATTTCACTGAAGCATTGCTCGCCAAAGCAAATGTTGCCCGTGGTTTCCGAGCACCAAACATTGCAGAAATATCTGCCAATGGTGTCCATCCCGGCTCCAACATTTTCCAGATGGGCAATCCTGATTTCAAACCCGAATTCAGTTTGCAAGAAGACATCGGAATCGAATTAAACACTAAACATGTCAATGCGAGTATTGAAGTATTTAACAATGATATTTCCGATTATATTTACAACGCAAAACTCCTGAACAAAGAAGGCGGTGATTCAATTGTTGTTCCCGGAAATCAAACCTTCAGATATGCATCAGCACATGCACAATTATATGGCGGCGAAATCTCTATTGATATCCATCCGCACCCTTGGGATTGGTTGCATTTCGAAAACTCTCTTTCCATCGTTCATGGCATAAACAAAGGCGGACCAGGAATATTAATCAATGATAGCAACAAATATTTACCTTTCATTCCGCCCATGCATACTCACTCCGAATTACGAGCCGATATCAAAAAGAAATACACCCATTTCTCATCCCTTTATGTAAAAATTGACATGGAATGGTATGATAAACAAAACGAAGCCTATCTGGCATATAACACCGAAACTTATACACCTGGTTACACCCTTTACGGTGCGGGTTTCGGTTTTGATTACACCAATAAATCAGGGAAGAAATTATTCAGTATAAACATTGCCGGAAGTAATATAACCGATGTTGCCTATCAAGCGCATCTAAGCCGGTTGAAATATTTTGTTTACACAACACCATCCGGCTATGCAGTTCCTTCGCCAAGTGGTACTTATGGAATCTACAACATGGGCAGAAACATTAGTTTCAAACTAACTATCCCAATTGATTTCAAAGTACCAAAAACCGCGTCCTAATTCATAATGGAAGATCATAAACATAATCATAACGATGGGCAAGACCATAATCATCATGGTCATTCCCATCATCATGACCACACCGCTGTTCATGAGAAGAAAACCAGATGGGTTGTTATGCTCACATTTGTTACTATGGTGGTTGAAATTGTCATTGGATACTACTCCAATTCAATGGCACTCACAGCAGAAGGGTGGCACATGGCATCCCATGTTTTTGCTATTGGACTTACTTGGGTAGCTTACATACTCGTCCGGAAATATTCCCAATCAACACACCTCTCTTTCAACAAAGACAAGCTCCTCGCCCTCGCTGGATTTACCTCTGCCATCATCCTTCTCATCATTGCCATCATCATGATTATCGAATCCATCACCAGACTCATTACACCCGAAGCAATTAAATTCTCCGAAGCAATTACAGTTGCCATCATCGGGCTTGTAGTCAATGGAATAAGCGCATCCTTTCTGCATCATGAACACGAACACACTGACCATAATATCCGGGCTGCATACATCCATGTCCTCGCTGACGGACTTACCTCTATCACTGCTATTCTCGCACTTCTTGCTGTTCGCTATCTCAATTGGGATTGCCTCGATGCCATCAGTGGAATCCTCGGTTCCATAGTCATTTCCACCTGGTCTTTTTCTTTAATCCGCACCTCAGGAAGTGTTTTGATTGATTTCTCTCGAAGGAAGAAAGATGCCGATTGATTAATGTCTTAACTTTATATACTATTATTGCAAAACAGGATGATAATGGGACAAGTTTAAACGATTTCACCTCATGTTGCAACCATTCCGCCTCACGTTAAAACGAATCTACCACAGGTTAAAACGAGTTCACCTCACGTTAAAACGAGTCCACCACACGCTGTAACGAATCCAACTCACGTTGCAATGAATCTCTCACACGTTGCAATGAGTCGTGTGAAGATTGCTCCGTGTGGTCATTTTCCCGCATAAAAACCTGTTTTTAAGGGTAAAAGGCGATTTTTCCTCTCCATGTATCATAGTGAAAAACTAAAAGTGAAGAGCGAGAGATAGATAATTTCAGTTTACCCAAACAATAACCCAAACACCTCCTCAATCTTATTGACTTCAATAATACTGATCCCCGGATACCGTTTTTTATCCAGTCCTTTGCTGTTATATTTAGATATATAAATTGTTTCGAAGCCCAGTTTCTCTGCCTCCGAAACTCGTTGGTCAATTCGATTTACGGCTCTTATCTCTCCTGAAAGTCCCACTTCAGAAGCAAAGCAAGTCTTTGATGGAATGGCAATGTCTTCATTGGATGAAAGGATAGCGCATACTACCGCCAAATCAATAGCAGGGTCTTCAACTTTGATGCCGCCTGCTATATTTAAGAAGACATCTTTTGCACCGAGAAGGAAGCCGCAACGCTTTTCTAACACAGCAAGCAACATGCTCAATCTCCTCAAATCAAATCCGGTTGCTGAACGTTGTGGAGTTCCATAAACTGCAGAACTTACCAATGCTTGAGTTTCGATTAATAAAGGTCTTCCGCCTTCGATTGTTGCTGCAATGGTGATTCCGCTAAGGGATTCTTCGCGTTGGGAGATAAGGATTTCGGAAGGATTGGTCACCTCTCTTAATCCTCCTCCTTGCATTTCATAAATCCCGATTTCGGAAGTTGAACCGAAGCGGTTTTTCATGGAACGGAGTATGCGATATACATGATGTCGGTCGCCTTCGAACTGCAGAACGGTATCTACCATGTGCTCCAAAACCTTTGGTCCGGCAATCATTCCGTCTTTTGTAATGTGCCCGATGAGAAACACGGGAGTGCCTGTTTCCTTGGCAAAACGAAGAAGATCGACAGCACATTCACGAATTTGGGAGACGCTGCCGGGCGATGATTCAACTTTGGCTGTGTAGAGTGTTTGAATGGAATCAATGATGACGAGATTCGGTTCGAGTTCTTCAATTTGCTTGAAGATATATTGCATGGAAGTTTCGGTGAGGACATAACATTCGAAGTTGTCTTTGCTGATTCTTTCGGCACGCATTCTGATTTGCTGTTCGCTCTCTTCCCCGCTCACATAAAGGACTTTGAGGTTCTTCATGGCTAATGCAATCTGCAGCATCAGGGTTGATTTGCCTATGCCGGGTTCGCCGCCAATAAGAACCAATGAACCGGGAACGATTCCTCCACCCAAAACTCTCTGTAGTTCTTTATCGGGAACAGGGATTCTATGTTCATCGGACAAAGTTATTTCAGAAATCAGCTGAGGTTTTGAAACGCGGTTTGTTTTCTTTTCTTTCGATTTCCAATCTTCTTTATCATCGGATGAAATTACTTCTTCTACCAAGGTGTTCCATTCACCGCAGGAAGGGCACTTGCCAACCCATTTCAGGGATTGTGCGCCGCAGTTTTGACAAAAATAGGAGGATTTGATTTTAGCCATCGGCTACTTGCGGATAACGGCTTGAAGATTCTTTTCGAAGGCTTCCATCAGGCGTTCCATCACTTTATCAATTTGTTTATCGTTGAGAGTTTTTTCTTCATCCTGCAAAATAAAACTAACCGCATAGGATTTCTTTCCGGCTTCAATTTTATCCCCTTCATAAACATCAAAAAGATTTACAGATTTAAGTAAGTTGCGTTCTGTTTTATTTGCGAGTTCTTCAATCTGTTGGTAAGTTATTTCTTTGTTTATAACTAAAGCTAAATCCCTGCGAACTTCGGGGAATTTGGGGACTTCTTTGTATTTGACAGCATTGTTTGAAGAGGCTTTTATAACTTTATCCCAATTGATATCGGCATAGAAAACTTCTGAATTAATATCGAAATGCTTGAGGATGCTTTTCTTGACGGATTCTATTGTTACATTCAGGTTTCGGATGCCTAATCTTTTGAAAAGACTTTCGACATATCCTTTTAATTGATAGTAATCTACGCTCAAATTATCATTGTTCCAACTTTCGGGATTCCTTCTTCCTGTGATGAATAGTGCGAGATGCTGGATTTCTATATATCTGTCTTCTTTCTTGTGATAGGTCTTCCCGAATTCATAGAGTTTTAAATCATGGTTTCTTCTGTTTTTGTTGTAGGAGACAGCTTCAAGCCCTGAGAAAAGCATGGATTGACGCATTGCATTCAATTCGTTGCTCAAGGGATTTAGGATTATAACATTTTTATCCTTTTCAATGCCTTCTATCAAATCAATATAATCGGCTTTGGTAAGTGAATTGGACATGATTTCATTGAAGCCGTTGCTGCTGAGAAAGTCTGCAGCGGTATCTGCAATCTTTTCTTTATCGGGTTTTTGCGAATAAGTAATTGAGGCATTTATCTTTTCAGAAATCGGGATGTTGTTGTATCCATAAATCCTGATTATCTCCTCAATGATATCTACATCGCGCTGCACATCAACTTTGAAGGGAGGAACAGATAATTCCAAGCCGTATTCTCTATCGTGAATAATTTTTATCTCCAAGGAAGTGATTATCTTTTTAATCTTTTCCCTATCTATTTTAAGACCGATTAATCTATCCAGGGTTTTATAATTCAGTTCGACACGGAAGTTCTCGATCGGGCTGGGATAAACATCTACTATGTCGGAAGAAATGGTTCCGCCTGCGATTTCTTTTATTAACAAGGCGGCGCGTTTCAGGGCATAAACAGTGATGTTGGGGTCGGTACCTCTTTCAAATCGGAAGGAGGCATCGGTTTTTAATCCGTGATGGCGGGATGATTTACGGATGTGGACAGGATCGAAATAGGCGCTTTCCAAGAAGATATTCTTTGTTTCGTTTTTAACTCCAGATTTTATTCCTCCAAAAACACCGGCTATGCACATCGGTTCATCGGCATTTGAAATCATTAAGTCATTATCCAACAAAGTTCTTTCAACGCCATCGAGGGTGATGAACTTTGTTCCTTGATGATATTTCTTTACAACAACTTTCTTTCCTTTTATGTAGTCGGCATCGAAAGCGTGGAGGGGTTGACCTAACTCATGCAAAACAAAATTGGTTGCATCCACGATGTTATTTATTGGTTTCAAGCCTATTGACTTCAAACGATTCTTCAACCATTCGGGAGAATCTTTTATCTCAACTCCTGAAATGGTTATTCCTGAATAGCGGGGACAGGCTTTATCATCCTCGACAATAACATTTATCGGGAAATCATTATTATCAATACTGAAATCATCTACCGAAGGAAATTGTATTGAAATGTCCTGATCGCGCATATTGATAATTGCGGATAAATCTCTGGCAACACCTATATGAGAAGCGGCATCGGCACGGTTCGGGGTTAATCCAATCTCGAAAACAGTATCATTTTCTATCTTGAAATAATCATTAACACGACTTCCGACCACGGCATTTTCATCCAGGACCATAACGCCTTCGTGAGAATGACCCAAGCCTATTTCATCCTCGGCACAAATCATCCCTTGAGAGAGTTCGCCACGGATTTTAGATTCTTTTATCTTAAAAGGTTCTCCATCTATGGGATAAAGAGTTGAGCCGATTAATGCTATCACGACTTTTTGTCCGGCTGCCACATTGGGACCGCCGCAGACGATGCTTAAGAGGGTGCCGGTTCCGACATCCACCTTAGTAAGACTCAGTTTATCGGCATTGGGATGCTTTTCTTTTGATATCACTTCACCTATCACCAATCCATCCAAACCACCTTTAATGGACTGAAAAGATTCGGAATGCTCCACTTCGAGACCGCAGTCGGTTAATAAATCTGCCACTTCAGATGCAGGGAGTTGGATGGGTAAATATTGCTTTAGCCAATTGTATGAAATCTTCATTGAAATATTATTTGCCCGCAAAGATACGGATTAAGTCTTAAGTATGCTGATGGTTTACTTAATACTTAGGACATAGTACTTTCTTGGAGGATGAAAATTGCCTCAAAAAGGGGTTTTTATGCAGGGAAATAAAAAAAGGACATATTAATTCGATGAGAACATATACTTTCTTGAGGAGAATATATGTTCTCATGATGACAATATATATTAGCTTGATGAAATCATAGATTATGCTCATGAAATCATAGATTATGCTCATGAAATCATAGATTATGCTGATGAAATCATAGATTATCCTCATGAAATCATAGATTATCCTCATGAAATCATAGATTAACTTGATGAAATGATATGTTATGGTGAAGAAATCATAGATTATAATTGGTAAATGATATGTTATGCGGAAGAAATCATAGATTAGCGGAAGGGAATTATATGTTTTCATCAATTTAATTGCTTTGGAGCTGTTTTTATCCGCTTTATATTGGACATCTTAGGAAAATCATTTATCCCCATAAATGATAGAACACGGATGGCGCAGATTAAACAGTTAAAACTTAGTAAATGTTGATTGAAATCTATGCACAGATGTTAAAAAATTGGTTGGTTTTGAACAAATATCTATATTTGTAGGATAATTTACCTTATATTTGTGGCGAGATTTTAAACTACAAGAATGCAAATAATAATAAAATGATAAATAAAATTACACGAACATCTATTAAATCTGTATTGTCGTCATTAATTTTGATGATAATACTATTTTCCGAGAAATCGAACGGTCAACCGCCCTGTCCTACTGTAACCGTAAATGCTACTGCAACACCTTCTACGGTTTGCTCAGGAAATAATTCTCAACTAAATGCTGTTGCATCAGGAAGTGGATGTACTTATACTGCATCAGCAATTTCATTTGCACCAATTTCAGGTGCCGGTACAACAGTTGCATTGGTTGATGACCAACAAAGTGGAGCTATAAATATTGGATTTACATTTAGTTTTTACTGTACCAATTATACCACCCTTTATATTTGTTCAAATGGATTTATAGAAATGGCGACAGACAATAGTGTTTCGTGGACTCCGGTAGTATCTCCTAATGTTGCCGTTCCTAATACTTTCCTTGCACCTAGTTGGTGTGATTTATATCCACTGCATTCAGGTGTGGGAGCCGGAACAGTAGATTATTTCACTTCCGGAGTAACTCCTAATCGAATCTTTGTAATCAGATATGCCGGAGTTGCGGAGTTTCCGAATTCTACTCCTGCTTTTACAGGAGAGGCTCTTTTATATGAAACATCAAATGTTATTGAATTTCATATTACATCCATAGCACTTACAGCTCATAGCATGCTTGAAGGTGTGGAAAACTCCACCGGAACTGTAGGAACTTCTGTTCCTGGAAGGAATTTGATTGCTAATCCAAATTTCAGCAATGATGCATGGCGATTTACTCCAAGCGGTGCTACCTATACATATTCATGGAGTCCAACTACATTTTTATCCAATGCAAATATCAGCAACCCAGTTGCAACAGGTGTAACAAGTATGACGACCTATACTGTGACTGCTACTGATGGAAACAATTGCACAGGGACGACAACTGTTACGGTTACGGTTGATAATCCTGTAGCAACAATTACTCCGAATGGTTCAACAAGTTTTTGCACCGGAGGCAATGTAACGCTTACTGCTAATAGCGGGAGTTCTTACTTATGGAGTGATGGTGAAGTAACTCAAAGTATTGTTGTTTCATCTTCGGGAACTTATACAGTTACCGTTACAGATGGAACTGGATGTACTGCAACATCATCTTCGGTAACTGTGACAGTGACAGCTCCTCCAACGCCAACGATTACACCAAGTGGTACTACAACTTTTTGCACAGGTGGAAGTGTTACTTTGACTTCAACCGCAGGGAGTTCATATTTATGGAGCGATGGCGAAACGACTCAAAGTATAGTTGTTACGACATCAGGAACATATACCGTAACTTTAACCGATGGAAACGGATGTGTTGGAACCTCAAGTTCTGTAACAGTTACGGTAACACCTCCTTCAACACCAACCATTACAGCAAGCGGAGCAACCACTTTCTGTGCCGGAGGTAGTGTAACTTTAACATCAAGTTCAGGTGTGTCTTATCTATGGAGTACAGGGGCTATAACCCAAAGTATTGTTGTTACAACATCGGGAAGTTATACGGTTGCTGTAACAAGCGGACCTGGTTGTACCGGAACATCATCGGCAACGGTAGTAACGGTTAATCCTGTGCCAACACCAACGATTACTGCAAGCGGACCAATAACTTTCTGCACGGGAGGAAGCGTTACTTTGACTTCTACAGCAGGGAGCTCTTATTTATGGAGCGATGGGGAGACGACGCAGAGCATTGTGGTTACTACATCTGGAACTTATACTGTTTCTTTGACTGATGGGAACGGATGTGTTGGAACTTCTTCATCGGTGACTGTTACTGTTAATCCTCCACCAACTCCTGTAATAACTCCGAGCGGAGCAACGACTTTCTGTGCAGGTGGAAGTGTTACTTTGACTTCAAATGCAGGTAATTCTTATCTGTGGAGCACAGGAGCAGTTACTCAGAGTATTTTGGTAACAACATCAGGAAATTATTCGGTTACTGTAACAAACGGCGTTGGATGCACAGGAGCATCCTCTGTTACGGTTGTGACTGTTAATTCTTTGCCAACTCCGATGATAACAGCAGGAGGACCTCTTACGTTTTGTGCAGGAGGTAATGTTACCTTGACTTCTTCTGCAGGTAATTCTTATCTGTGGAGTACAGGTGCGATTACTCAAAGTATCGTTGTCTCTACATCTGGAAGCTATACGGTTGCAATTACTGATGGAAACGGATGTACCGGAACATCGGTTGCAACTGTTGTTACTGTTAATCCACTGCCGACACCTACCATAACTGCAAGTGGTCCGATTACATTTTGCACTGGTGGAAGTGTTACACTTACTTCTACTGCAGGAAGTTCTTATTTGTGGAGTGATGGTGAAACGACTCAAAACATTGTTGTGACCACTTCAGGAACTTATACTGTTACTTTAACTAATGGAAACGGTTGTGTCGGGACATCGGCATCGGTTACCGTTACTGTAAATACTGCTCCTGTTGTAACTATTACTGCAGGAGGTCCTCTTACTTTTTGCCAGGGAGGAAGTGTTACTTTAACATCAAGTGCAGGTAATTCCTATTTATGGAGCACAGGTGCGGTTACACAAAGTATTAATGTGACCACATCCGGAAACTATTCTGTTACCGTTTCAAACGGAGCAGGATGTACAGGAGCATCGAGTGTTACAACGGTTACTGTTAATCCTCTGCCAACGCCAACAATAACTGCAAGTGGTCCTACAACTTTCTGTGCAGGTGGAAGTGTGACACTGACTTCTTCAGCAGGAAGTTCCTATTTATGGAGCGATTTCGAAACAACTCAAAGTATCATTGTTACTAATACAGGAACTTATTTTGTATTTTTAACTGATGCTAATGGTTGTGTAGGAATATCTGCATCGGTTACCATTACTGTCAATTCTCTTCCTAATCCGACAATAACTGCAAGCGGTCCGCTTACTTTCTGTACAGGAGGAAGTGTTACTTTAACTTCTACTGCGGGTTCATCTTATCTGTGGAGTGATGGTGAGACAACCCAAAGTATTGTCGTTACCACTTCAGGAACTTATACGGTTACATTAACTAATGGGAATGGTTGTGTAGGAACTTCTGCTTCAACGACTGTTACTGTCAACTCTTCACCGATTGTGACTATTACACCCGGTGGTCCTCTGACTTTCTGCCAGGGTGGAAATGTAACTTTAACAGCAACTGCAGGAAGTTCATATCTATGGAATACCGGGGCGGTTACTCAGAGCATTGTTGTTTCAACATCAGGAAATTATTCTGTTACTGTTACATCCGGAGCAGGATGTACAGGAGCATCGAGCATAACAACGGTTACTGTCAATCCTCTGCCAAATCCGACAATAACTGCAAGCGGTCCGCTTACTTTCTGTAATGGCGGAAGTGTTACTTTAACATCCACTGCAGGAAGTTCTTATCTTTGGAGTGATGGGGAAGTTACTCAAAGCATTACCGTATCATCTTCGGGAACTTATACTGTTACATTGACTGATGGAAACGGATGTGTGGGAACATCAGCATCCACAACTGTAACTGTTAATCCAAATCCTGTGGTAACAATATCTGCAAGCGGTCCGGTTACTTTCTGCCAGGGCGGGAATGTTACATTAACTTCTACTGCGGGCTCATCTTATTTATGGAGTACCGGGGCGATTTCTCAGAGCATTGTGGTTTCAACATCAGGAAATTATTCTGTTACTGTTACTTCCGGAGCAGGATGCACAGGAGCATCGAGTGTGACAACGGTAACTGTTAATCCTCTGCCAAATCCGACAATAACTGCAAGTGGTCCTACAACTTTCTGCCAGGGAGGAAGTGTTACTTTAACCTCCTCTAATGGAAGTTCTTATTTATGGAGCGATGGTGAGGTTACTCAAAGCATCATAGTAACAACATCCGGAACTTATACTGTTACTTTAACTGATGGAAACGGTTGTGTCGGAACTTCGGCATTAATTACGGTTACCGTTAATGCAAGCCCAGCGGTTACAATATCTGCAAACGGTCCTACTGTTTTCTGCCAGGGAGGTGGTGTTATATTAACCTCATCGGCAGGATTCAGTTATCAGTGGAGCACAGGGGCAGTTAGTCAGAGTATCCTTGTTACCACATCCGGAAATTATTCTGTTACCTTAACCAACGGATTCGGATGCACCGGAGCTTCAAGTTCAACAACGGTTACTGTCAATCCTCTGCCAACTCCAACCATAACTGCAAGTGGTCCTCTTACTTTCTGCACTGGCGGAAGTGTGACTTTAACCTCAACTGCAGGTACTTCTTATTTATGGAGCAATGGTGCAACTACTCAAAGTATCACCGTTAATTCATCAGGATTTTATTCGGTTACTTTAACCGATGGAAACGGCTGTGTCGGAACTTCATCAGTTACAACTGTTACTGTTAATGCTAATCCTGTGGTAACGATTTCTCCACTGGGTTCAACAACTTTCTGCCAGGGTGGAAGCGTGACTTTGCAGGCATCAGCAGGAAGTACTTATCTCTGGAGTGATGGGGAAGTTACTCAAAACATCAACGTTACAACTACAGGTTCTTATTCTGTTACCGTTACAAACGGAGCAGGATGCACTGGCGCATCATCATCCATATCAGTCACTGTAAATCTGAATCCGGTTCCGGTGATTACTGCAAGCGGTCCGATAACTTTCTGTGAAGGAGGTGTTGTAACGCTTACTGCTAGCGGTGGTGGCACTTATGTATGGTCGAACAGCGCAACAACAAATGCTATCAATGTCATCAGTTCAGGAACTTATGATGTTACGGTTACCAATGCTTTCGGATGTTTTGCAATATCGGCTCCGACAACTGTAACCGTAAATATTCCGATGCCTGCAAACATCACTTCCAGCGGATCTACTACACTTTGTGGCGGAGGCAATGTTACTTTAACAGCAAATGCAGGAAGTAATTATTTATGGAATACAGGTGCTGTAACACAATCCATCCTGGTTTCGACTGCCGGCTCTTTTGATGTGACTGTCACCGATGTGAATGGTTGTACTGCCACATCGAACACCATAAATACGGCTATCGGAACAACCCCGACTGCCACAATAACTCCTGATGGTTCAACGACTTTCTGTCCCGGGGACAGTTTATTGCTGACATCAAATACCGAATCGTCTTACCTTTGGAATACCGGCGCAAATTCGCAATCCATCTACGTAACAACAGCTGGGAGTTTCACCGTTACTGTTACCAATAGTGATGGATGTACAGCGGTTTCTGCTCCGGTAACAACAACATTGGGAGCTCAGCCGGCAGTAATTACAAGCAGCGGTCCGACGACCTTCTGCGAAGGCGGAAACGTGACTTTATTTGCCAATAACGGTTCGGGATATTTATGGAGCACCGGCGAAACTACCGAGAGTATTTTTGTTACCACTGCCGGAACCTATTCGGTAACCGTTACTTATCCCGGCAATTGCAGTGCACCATCAGGATTGGTAACTGTTGTCATTAATCCTGCTCCGGTTATTACTATCATTACCAATCCTAATGATAATTTCTGCATCGGCGATAGCGTGACGCTGACAGCGAATGCGGCAGGTGCAATTATATGGAGTACCAGTGATGTCACGCCTTCAATTACGGTTGGTGATCCTGGTATTTACACTGCTTCGGTTACCGATGCCAATGGTTGCGAGGCTTCCAGTTCAGTTACTCTGATAGGATTTAATTTCCCATCGGCAGGTTTCACGAGTTCAACAAATGGAAATACGGTTGATTTTACAAATACTTCGACAAATGCGTTGACTTATTTGTGGTATTTCGGGGATGGAAACTCATCCAATGCCCCTAATCCGAGCCATACTTATTTGTTTGGCAACACTTATACCGTGACGCTCATTGTTACCAATCCTTGCGGTTCGGATACCGTTATTCAAACTATAGTGATTACAGGAATTTCAGAAATTGCCCTTGATAACGCAGTGTCTGTTTATCCCAATCCTACCGACCAGATTATTAATATCTCATTAGTTGGATTCTCGGGCAAACATCTGAATTTCAAGATTACAGATATTGTCGGTCATACCATTCATAATGAAAATCTCGAAATTGCAGATAATAATTATCTCACCACTTTCGATTTTGCAACCTATAGTAAAGGTGTTTATCTGCTCATCATTAAAACCGACGGCGGGATGCTTACTAAAAAGATTATCCTCCAATAAGACATAAACATAGAACCTACTGTTGACGAGCCGCTCTTAGATTATAAGGGCGGCTTTTCGCTTGTGGATTTGGTTGGAAGAGATAATCACTACTTACTATTCATTCATCTCCCACAAATCAATAAATTTACCTTAAAAACCCGAGTTGCAATACTCTAAACCCAGTCCTTTTTGGTCAAATATCACTTGTCCGTCATTATCGGACAATAATTATTTGTCTAAAACCAAATGGATTATCTTCAAAACAGAATGGACTTACTTCAAAACCTGGTGGATTTACTCCAAAACCTTTTGATTTTGCCATAAAAACGGTCGGTTTTCTGATTACGCCACACGGTATTGGTATAAAACCGACTGGCATTTGATCTGGTTCGGTTCGTTTATTTGCTAAACCGAAGAGTTTTATGTAAAATATCATTGTCCGATAACGACGGACAAGCCTAAATACTGTTAAATTAATCTAATAATACCTCAAATATCAATGGTAGGATTACCCAGTTATATGACCAATAACAGCTATTATTTTGCTTATATTTCTCCAATTTTAGCTAACCCATGAAAAATTTCTCCTAATAAAAATGACCTATTTCAAAATCTTTGCTTAATTTTACCTGATAAATTTTAAACCCTATAAACTATGAAGAAACTAATACTGATTATCGCCATTACATTTTCTCTTTCCGCTAAGTTATCTGCGCAACAATATTATCCGATGTTGGATAGTGTGAATATCTGGAATTATGTGAGCAATACATGTGTTGCATCTCCACGGCATATAAAGACATATAATCCTTGTAGTTATTCTAATTTTAATTCTTGTAACATTGAAAAATATACCCAGCAAGATACAATAATAGATTCAATGATTTATAAAACAATATTTGAAATTGGTTTTGATACTTGTTTATATGGATTTATAAGAGAAGATACATCTTTAAAAAAAATATATTTTCGAGATATATTAAGTAATCCTGAAATAATTTTATATGATTACTCTATGCAAATTGGAGACTCTATTAATATTAATTTTTATAATTCTGGCTATTTTCAATCTGGTTGGTACACCCTTGATTCTATTACAAATAGAACCATAGTTGCTGGTAACCGAATTGTATTTAATCTTAACAATCACAGCCATCCTTATCAAACATTAACTTGGATTGAAAGTGTTGGAAACATTGGAGATGCTGTTTATCCCTATTCTATAAATCTGCCTGGATGTGGTTTTTGCCCTAATTATCCGGGTAACTTTTGTCAAACAATGACTTGTTTTGAACATACTTATAAAATATATTATGATAGTTGCTCATTACATGATGCCATGAATAATTCCTGTGTTAATTTCATTGATACTTGTCATTACTGTGAATTTTGTGGAGGCATTCCCGAACTCTCCTCCGTCTCCTCTTTTGAAGTTTCCCCAAACCCAAGCAATGGAAAAATCAACATCTCAATGACCATCTCCAATCCCGATAACCTTGAAATTTATATCCGAGATGTAACAGGCAAACAAGCAATGAATAAATTTTCTTTGGGTAGATTAAATAAAGGAAACACAAACCGCGAGTTGGATGTTTCTAATCTGAAATCCGGATTTTATTTCCTCGAATGCAGGGGAAATGATGGTTCTTCCTTCAGGAAATTAATTATTCAGGAGTAAACTCCCAAACCATCACCATCCTATCATCACCAGTCGAGATAAGATAATCCTTATACCTGCTCCACAAAAGTTTATTGACGGAGTTATTATGTCCTTCCAGTTTATCTTTATCAATCCTTTTGATGATTTCAAAAGTATCGGCATTCCAGATTTTTATTGTTTTATCACGGCTTGCAGTGGCAAATAATTTTTCATCAGGACTGAAAACAATGGAGTAGATTGCATAATTATGTGCAGGGATGCTTTTGATTAATTCACAAGATTTTTTGATGTCATAGATATTCAACATTGCATCCTTAGCCCCTGATAAAAGATACCGTCCATTCGGATGAAACTTCACAGAATAAGTCGAGCCTTGATGGGCATCCAATTTCTGTATCTCCTCCAAAGTCTGAAGATTAAATATCCGAATTGTTCCATCCCCGCAAGCAATAGCCATCAATGTTTCAGTAGAATTAATATTTATTGCCCGAATCTTTTCCTTGCACAATGGAATATTCTTTATCAAAGTCAAATCCTCCAAACTCCAGGCAGAAATACTTCCATCCCAGGAGGCAGAATAAAAACATTTATTGGCAGGAGAATACTTAATATCAAATATTGCCAGCAAGGTCTGAACAAAAAACTTTATCTCTCGCTTCTCCTTCAAATCAAGGACGTGAATACCACCTTTTGATTCTCCGATTATCAAATAATTCTTCTCTGGAATAAAGCACAATGAATAAACAATAGCCTTCACATCCGAAATTATTTTTGGCTGATGCCCGCCGCTCAAATCCCATTCAATCACCACCTGATCCGCACCACCTGTGTAAATAATATTCGGCAAAGCGCTTTCCGAGATACAATACACCGCGGAGTTATGTCCAGCTAAATGTGATACTTTCTTTATTTCCATTTCCCGATTATTTATTCTCCCCATACCATGGTGCCCTCTGTGCAATTTGTGCAAATATCTATTTCGCTCCTTGCTTTCATCAATGAGGAGCGGAACTGCTGATAGTTTTCATTATGCCAAAGCTCGGCGAAAGATTGTTGTTTCAAATCACCCATTCTATGAGTAGCATCTTTATCAAAGCAACATGGAACCACCAATCCATCCCAAGTGATGACGCAGGAATGCCAAAGTTTCCAACAATGGTTGAGGAGTTTATTTTTGATGGCGTAAGTATCATCGGCTTGCTTTTTATATCGGCGGTATTTATCAATGGTTGGGATTAAATCATTGCCATGTTCATAATCATATATCTGTGCTGTCTTTAATCCGATTTCATCTACGCCCATCTCTTTTCCAAGTTTTTTCAAATCATTTATCTGATGCTCATTGGGCTTTACGACAAGAAATTGAAAGATGACATGTGGGGTTTTGGATTTTAAATGTTTTTTCCATTTGATTATGTTTCGGGTTCCTTCCAGTACCTTCTCTAGCGAACCTCCAATCCTATATGCTTCATAGGTCTCTTGTGTTGTCCCATCTATTGAAATGATTAATCTATCCAAGCCGGACTCTACTGTTTTTCTTGCATTTTCATCATTCAGATAATGGGCATTGGTTGAGGTGGCAGTGTAAATTCCTTTGGTTGATGCATATTGAACCATCTCGAGAAACTTTGGATTCAGATAGGGTTCGCCTTGGAAATAAAATATCAGGTACAAAATGTCTTTATGCAATTCATCTATTGTGTTCTTGAAGAAATCTTCGTTTAACATGCCTGTATCTCTGGAAAAGGAACGCAAGCCGCTCGGACATTCGGGGCAACGGAGATTGCAGGAGGTGGTGGGTTCAAAGGAAATACTTATGGGCATGCCCCATTGAACGGGTTTGTGGGAAATCTTGGAATAATAATAACTGCTTATCACTTGAATGGCATTCCAAAGGCGACGGGGGGTCATCTTGGACATAAAATTAAGACCATCTTTGAGATTTCTGTTCAATGATTTTGGTGATTAGGAGTGCAAAGATAGGTAATTGGTTTTTGGTTTTATCATTCCGAGGAACTTGGAATCTCTTTCACTAAATCAAATTTATTTTTAGAAACAGTTCTACATCTTTTTACTCTCAAGTAATGAATTCTAAAAATTAAATCTATCCTCCTCCATTAAACAACTCCTCAAAGACCTTATTTGGCTCTCAAAAGTCCCCGTTTAGCTTATAAAAGTCCTCTCCGAAGTCCAAAAAGTCAAACTTTTGGTCACTGAGGTCAAACTTTTTTTCCATGAAGTCAAGAGTTATTTTCAAGAAGTCAAACTTTTTTTCCAAGAAGTCCTCATTTAGCTCAAAAAGCAAGGTTTTTTACCTTAAAAGTCTGATTCTCCTCAAAACAATTCTTCATCTTGCCTTCTAAAAAACTCCTTTTTATCACTGAATTCTAACTTTTTCACAAGAAGTCAAGACTTTGGTCATTAAAGTCTTCCTTTTTTTTCAAGAAGTCAAACTTTTTTTTCAAGAAGACAAACTTTTTTCTCAAGAAGTTTTATAACAGATCATTCCTAAAAAATAAATAACCCTATAGACAACCACACTTCGCAGCCTCCTGAATAGTTGCCTCCAAAAAAAAATTAATCAGTAATCTTATAGGTTTTTCGATTGATGAGATAGACGCCTGTGAGGATCGTGAGGAAGCCGATGAGGTGCATGATGCCGAGTTTTTCGCCGTCGAGGACGCCCCAAAGAACTGCTACGGCGGGGATGAAATAGGTGACGGAGGAAGCGAAGAGGACGGTGGAGGTTTTTAATAGTTTGTTGAATAAAACGAGGGCGATTGCTGTTCCGAAAATGCCGAGGAGGAGTGTATAAATGAGGCTGATGATGGCTTCGTGACCTGATGAAACTCGGGTGGTGAAATCGGTGGTGAAAAGATAAATGGCGGAGGGTGGTCCGATGGCGAAAAGGGCGAATCCGGAGAGGTGGATGGTGTTGATGTTGCCTAAATGTGTTTTGATGATATTGGCACTGAAGGAGTAAAAAAGGCAGGCGATGAGGACGTAGAAACCGTAAAAATAATTGGAGTCTATATCGCCTTTTGCGTTGTAAAGAATCATGCAGACGGCGCCGATGAAGCCGAGGAAAATGCCGAAAACTTTGGTGCCGGTGGTTTTCATTTTGAAGAATAAAACACCTGTGATGAGGGTTAAAACGGGGGTGAGTGTGTTGAGAACTCCGGCTATGGAACTTGATAATCCGGTTTCGGCTTTGGTAAAAAGAAAGGCGGGTATTCCATTGCCACATAGTCCTGCGGCGATGATGTATTTCCATTGGGATGCGGGAATTTTTTTGATGTGCATGATGGAAAAAGGGAGCAAACAAAAGAAGGAAATCACCATGCGGATGGCGGCGACCTGGGATGATGTGTAAACTTCTAAGCCGCGTTTCATGAGGATGAAGGAGCTTCCCCAAATGAGGACGAGGACGGTTAATAAGATGATTTGTAAGGCTTTGGGATTGGATTTCATCAGGAATTATTTCCTCCGCCTTTGATTGTTGGATGGTCTTTTTCTTGAGGAAGAATTATTTTTCTTTGTGGGGATGGGATTTTTCTTTTCATGGAAGGCACCTTGGAAATTGGGGTCTTCGCGGCGTTTTTGGTAATCTATTTCTCTATCCATGAGTTGTTGTTCTTCGAATTCGGTGGGTGTAATTTCCACTTCCGATGGGATTTCATTTTCAGGAATTTGTTTCTTTATGAGTTTTTCGATTTTTTCGATGTGATACTTTTCGGCATCGTCATAAAAAGTAATTGAATCTCCTTTTTGAAATGCTCTTCCGGTACGCCCGATGCGGTGAATGTATTCTTCGTAATTTGTAGGAACATCAAAATTGATGACGTGACTGACTTCCTGAATGTCTATTCCGCGAGCGGAGACATCGGTTGTTACGAGGACTTTTACGGTTCCTTCTTTGAAATTTACGATTGAGTTGATTCGGGCGTTTTGGTCTTTGTTGCTGTGAAGGACTCTTACATAATCATCGCCATATTTTCGGGCAATGAACTTGAAAATATTGTTTGCTGTTTTTTTTGTTTTGCAGAAGACGATGACTTTATTGAAGGTTTCTTTATCCTTGAGAAAATATTCTAAAAGATTTGTTTTGACTTTCAGATTGGGTGTGTAATAAACGCATTGGGTGATTCCTTGAGCTGTTGTTTGTTCGGGCTTTATGCGGATGACAACGGGGAAGGTGAGGAAGTTTTCGCAGAGCTTCAGGACTTTATCGGAGAGGGTTGCTGAGAACAAGAGGTTTTGTCGCTTACGAGGAATAATTTCTAAGATTCGACCGAATTGTTTCATGAATGCCATGTCTAATAACCTGTCTGCTTCATCGAGGACGAGGGTGTTTATTTTTTTTAGGATGATGTGATTGGCAAGATAGAGGTCTATAAATCTGCCGGGGGTTGCTATTAAAATATCAACGCCTTTTTCAATTGCTTCTATCTGGCTTTTCATGCCGACACCACCGAAAACTGCGGTTATTCTAATGTCGGTATATTTTGAAAGGAGGTCGGCTTGCTCTTTTACCTGCATGGCTAATTCCCTCGTGGGAACAATGATTAAGACACGCGGATGCATTTCTTGGGCATATCTGACTTTCATTAATAATGGGAGGACATAAGCAGCGGTTTTGCCTGTTCCTGTTTGAGCAATGCATTGAATATCCTGCCCTGCCATTATTTTTGGAATTGCCTCTTGCTGAACCTGAGTGGGATTGGTAAAACCCAAATCAGAAATGGCGTTCAGTAATTGTTTGTTGAATTTAAAATCTTCGAAAGTAGCTCCTGTTGACATCGGGAGCAAAGATACGGTTTATCAATTTGACAGACCGCATCTTTTTCGTGCCCATTCACTGATTGTTGCTAAAAAACCTGGGACGAAGACTTTATCAAGGGTCCTATATTCATCAATATTTCCTGTTATAGCTGTTAAGAAAAGATGATTTGCTTTCGGAAAGACCCTTACAGTTACATCTTTGTTTCCTGCTTTCTTTAATGCATCTACGATTGGTTTTTGATTTTGTTGTGGTGAGACTTGAACGTCCATCTCGCCAAATAAAACCAGGACAGGACAAGTGACTTTTTCTAAAGCAGGTACTGGATCATATTCAAGAAAATATTTAAACCAATTTGATTGGATAGGTTTCATTTGTTGTTCCACCATGAGATTGATAAAGGAATCCTGTTCGGCTTTGCTAAATGCTTTTGAAGTGTCTTTGGGATAGTTTGCAAGAATTTCTTCTTTGATTTCTTTCCTGATTTTATCGAAGCCTTTATTTTTTCTTATTGCTTCAAAAATATCTTTCGATGACTGTAAAGATTTTTTGATGTTACTTTCCTTCGCACCAGATTTTTCCATGATGAGTTTCTTTTGTTCCAGCATCACATCAGAACCTTTTATGCCAGTGCCTGCCATTAGAATGATGAAGGCGATATCTTTGTTTCTCGATGCAACCAAGGGAGCAATTATTCCACCTTCGCTATGACCGAGAAGTCCTATTTTAGTTGTATCAACATCATTTCGGGTCTTTAACATTTTAACAGCTTGCTCTACATCGGTTGCAAAATCCATTGTAGTTGATTCGGCAGTTGTTTTTCCTTTTGATTCCCCGACGCCTCTTTTATCATACCTTAAAACTGCAAAGCCTTGTCGGGTTAAATGATTGGCAATCATTTTGAATGGTTTGTAGCCAAGTATTTCTTCATCCCTGTTATGCGCACCACTGCCAGCAATCAACACAATTACCGGGTGCCTTCCTGGAGTTAAAGGAGAGGTAAGGGTTGCTCCAAATGTATTTTCTCCATTGCTGAAAGTAACCGATTCAACTTTATAAGGTAATCTTTCAGTAACTGTATCTTTTGGATTAATTCGATATAAAGTAAACGTTCCTTCAACCACATTTTGAGTAAACTTTCCTTTGATGGTATCTTTAATTAATTTCCCATCATACTTTGCCACTCCAATCCTCGAACCTAATTCAAAATAAACAGAAGGGTCGTTGAATTTAACATTTAGCAAAGGAAGATTCTTAGCATTTTGTTGTGGAATATCCATTGTTGCTTTTAAACTGTCTTTATCCTGAGTGAAAGCAACATTCATGTTCAATACTCCTAATGAAAAAGTAACGTTTCCCTCCCAGTAACCTGTTATGGAATGTTGCGCAAAATCAGGGAAGCACAATGTATTAAGTATCAGATACAAAGTACATTTAAAAAGAATTTTGTTCAAGATTGAATGAGTTTAATTGTCTTTAGTTTTGTTCCTGGAACTTATTATTCCATCAACAATATTATAAAATATTTCAGCTTTCTGGCTTCCTATCAGATAAACGAGACCATCTCGGTCGGTGAGTTTTACTGCTTCATTGTGTCCTCCAGTATAGAACCTGATTATCCCTTTCGAATGGACATTATAAACGGGATTATTCAGCGAATATTTACTGTAAATTGTTTTTTCTACCGATACAATACTGTTCAAATCTATCTTGACTTTCTTTGCTGTCCACAAGCCATCAAGGATAAGACTATTTTCATAAACACTGGTGTGGATATGCAGAATAAACAACAGCATTACCGAAATAACAAGGATGCTCATACCAATAAGAAAAAATAAATCGCCAAGTGATTGCTCG
>OCZT010001202.1_pt1 | contig 26801 bp, 23 predicted proteins | sample 1539031 | NCBI WGS metagenome assembly OCZT01 (sample SAMEA3539308, study PRJEB22396) | soil metagenome | biome: tundra; feature: field; material: soil | place: USA | collected 2010-05 | depth 0.15 m | reverse complement strand
CCATCGCGCAGCCGCGGCCCGCGGCGCGCGCTCTCTCGCCGAGGCCATCCATCGGCACACCGCCTTCGACGACGTCGTCTATCAGGCGGGCGGGATCGTCCACGAGTTCGCCCTCGCCCTGCCGCCGCAAGGCGGCACGGCCCCGGACGTCTCGAAGACCGCCCGCTTTCTCGGCTATCCGGCGGAGCCCTTCGCGGCGCCCGAAATACTGGCCGCGGCGCCGCTTCCCGCGACCACCGCGCGCGAGCGCTACGACGCGGCCGTCACCCTCTCGACCCGCCTCCTCGCCTGGATCTGGAAGGCTGCCGGAGGCGACGTCTCGTCCGTCACGCAATACCCCGCCTCGAAAGGACCGTACGCCGTCCGTGAGTAACACCCGTCTCGCGCTTCTCTCCGTCTCCGATCGCACCGGCCTCGTCGATTTCGCCCGCGCCCTCACCGGGCTCGGCTTCGGCCTCCTCTCGACGGGCGGGACGGCCGCGCATCTCGCGGCGGCCGGTCTCCCGGTCACGAGCGTCGCAGACGTCACGGGTTTCCCGGAGGTCTTCGGCGGCCGCGTGAAGACGCTGCATCCGAAGCTCTTCGGCGGCATCCTGTTCGACCGCTCCGTGGACCGCGACCTCAGCGAAGCCGCCGCGAACGGGGTCTCACCCATCGACCTCGTCGTCGTGAATCTCTATCCCTTCGAGGACACGGTCGCGAAGCCGGACGTTCCGTTTCACGAGGCCCTCGAGAAGATCGACGTCGGCGGTCCGGCCTTGCTGCGCGCGGCGGCGAAAAACCACGCGCACGTCGGCGTCCTCTGCGACCCCGCCGACTACGCGGCCGTGGCGGCCGAGCTGAAGGCGAACGAAGGCATTCTGGGCGACGGGACCAGGCGACGCCTCGCCGCGAAGGTGTTCCGGCGCACGGCGGCGTACGACGCCGCGATCGCCCGCTGGTTTTCGGCCAAGACGGGCGAGACGTTTCCCGAACGGCTGTCGCTCACCTTCTCGCTCGGGACTGGTCTCCGCTACGGAGAGAACCCGCACCAGAAGGCAGCCCTTTACGTCGATGCGGCCGCGGCAGCGCCCGCCCTCTCGCGCTACCGGTTCGTGCAGGGGAAGGAGCTCTCGTACAACAACTTCCTCGACGCCGACGCCGCCCTCTACACGTCGCGCGTCGTGGGGGCGAACGCCCTCACGATCGTGAAGCACCGCATCCCCGCGGGAGCCGCGACGGCGCCTGCGATGGCGGACGCCTTCGAGGCCGCGTGGGCCTCCGACCCCGTCGCGGGATTCGGAGGCGTCGTCGCCTACACCGGAACGCTCGACGCCGCGGCCGCCGGCGCTCTCACGTCGCGCTTCCTCGAGGTGATCGTCGTCCACGACGTCACGGACGACGCGAAGACGGTTCTCGCGAAGAAGCCGAACCTCCGCGTCCTGACGGTCGAGAAGGAGACCGCGCCGCGCCCGCGCCTCGAGGCGCGCGGCATCGACGGGGGCCTCCTCGTGCAGGAGGGCGACCTCGTTCCGGACGACGCGACGGCGTGGAAAGTCGTGACGAAGCGCGCCCCGAGCGACGCCGAGACGCGCGCGATGCGCTTCGCGAACCGCGTCCTCAGGGGGGTCGTCTCGAACGGCATCGTGGTGGCCGGCGAGAACGCCACGTACGGCATCGGCGGCGGGCGGACGAGCCGCGTGGATGCCTGCCGCGACGCGGTCGGCAAGGCCGGCGAGCGCGCGAAGGGGGCCGTCGCCGCATCGGACGCGTTCTTCCCGTTCCCGGACGGCCTCGAGGTGCTCGCAAGAGCGGGTGTCATGGCGGTCGTCCAGCCCGGAGGCTCCGTGAAGGACAGTGTCGTCGTCGCCGCGGCGGACGCCGCCGGAATCGCCATGATGTTCACGGGGAAAAGGCACTTCAGACATTGAAACGCGCCGCAGCTTTCGTCTCCTCCCTCTCCTTTTTCTTCGCCTTCGAAGCACGGCCGGCGCAGCCGGTCGAGATCCTCTCGAAGATCCGCGCGGCGTACGCGACGCCGGGCTCGGTCTCCTGCACGTTCGTCCAGACGTATGCGCCCGCGGGGTTCGCCGAGACCGCGCCGGAGACCGGGCGGCTCATCCTGCAGGCGCCCGACCGCGTGCGGTTCGACTACGACGGGCCGGAAGGGAAGGTCTTCACGTTCGACGGGAAGGTCGGCCGCCAGTACGTGGCGGCCGACCGACAGCTCGTCGTGAGGACCCTGAGGCCGGAGGAGCGCGCGCGCCTGCCTCTCGTTTTCCTCGAGTCGCCCGAGGCGCTCCTTGCACGCTATGCCGCGCGCGCCGCCCCGACGGACACCGGTCTCGTCGAGCTCACGCTCACACCGCGCGCCGGCGCCGACCCGAAGTCGCTCACGATCCTCGCGGCCGCGACGGGCGACGTGAAGAGGCTCATCCTCGTGGACGCCGCGGGCAACCGCACGGCGTTCACGTTCACGCAGAAGATGTCCGGGCCGAAGCGTCCGGACTCGGACTTTGCCCTCGCGCCCCCCGCGGGCACGAAGATTCTTTCGGAGTGAAGCCATGGCCGACTCCACATTCGACGTCGTCTCCGAAGTCAACCTCCCCGAGGTCGCGAACGCGGTCGCGCAGGCCCAGAAGGAAACCGCGCAGCGCTACGACCTGAAGGGCAGCGCCGCCGGAATCGTGCAGCAAGACAAGGAGCTCACGCTCACGGCCAACGACGAGTTCGGCCTGAAGGCCGTGACGGACATCCTCCAGACCAAGCTCGTGAAGCGCGGCGTGTCACTGAAGTCCCTCGACTACGGCACGATCGAGCCCGCGACGAAGGGCACAGTGCGTCAGGTCGTCACGATCCGCCAGGGCATCGCGTCCGAGAAGGCGAAGGAGATCGTCAAGGCGATCAAGGACAGCAAGCTGAAAGTGCAGGTCGCGATCCAGGGCGAGCAGCTGCGCGTCTCGGGCAAGAAGAAAGACGATCTGCAGGCCGCCATCGCGCTCCTGCGCGGCGCCGACTTCGGCATCCCTCTCCAGTTCACGAACTTCCGGGGCTAGAGCATCCTGCTTACGCGGCCGGGCGAAAACAGGGGCAGAGGGGCGGTAAGATGCGCCCCACGCCGATGAGCCAGACCTCACTGAAAGACCGCTTGCTCGTCGCCACCCTTCCCGCCGAAGAGCGGGAAAACGGGCGGCGCCTTCTTTCGGCCCTCGCGCCGATCGAAGGCAAGCTGAAGCTCGTCGAGACGCGCCTCCAGGAGCGCACGCGTTCGGGAATTCCGACCATCTCGCTCATCGGCGACTATCTCGTCGAGGGCGGCGGCAAGAGAATCCGGCCCGCGCTCCTCCTCCTCGGGTCGCATCTCCTCGGCTACGAGGGCGAGCGCGACGTGAGCTACGCAGCGATGATCGAGTTCATCCACACGGCGACGCTCGTCCACGACGACATCATCGACGACGCCGAGCTGCGCCGCGGCCGGCCAAGCGTGAATCACCGCTGGGGCAACGAGCTGACCGTCCTCTTTGGCGATTTCCTTTACATGAAATCCATGGAGATCGCCCTGGAAGAGGGCGATCTGCGCGTCCTGCGCCTCCTGTCGGACGTGACACTGCGCATGACCGAAGGCGAGATCATCGGCGCCGAGCGGCGCGGACTGCTCGACCTCACGCTCGATGGCTATCTCGACATCGTGCGCCGCAAGACGGCCCTGCTGTTCGCGGGCGCGTGCAAGATCCCGTCGTTCCTCGTGACGGAGGCGTTCGGCGAGACGCGCGAGGTCTGGGGCGAAAGGCTCTGGGAGTATGGAATGTCGCTCGGGATCGCCTTCCAGCTCCAGGACGACCTCCTCGACTACACGGCGAATGAGGTCGACCTCGGCAAGCCGGTCCTTTCCGACCTCAAGGAGGGCAAGCTCACACTGCCTCTCATCCTCTGCCTGCCTCACGCCACGCGCGCCGAGCGCAGGCTCGTGGAGACGGTCGTCGCCGAGCAGGGATTCGACTCGGTGAGGCCCGAGCAGATCCTCGAGATCGTCCACCGCCTCTCCGCCCTCGAGCGCGCCCACGAAATGGTCGAGATCCATGCCGAGCGGGCGCGCGAAATCGCCTCGCGCTTCCCGGATACCGCGTCCCGCGACGGGTTCCTCCTGGCTGCGGAATACGCTGCTAATCGGCGTAAGTAATTTAAAATCAATAATATATATGTCTTAGAATGAAATAAGGTATGGGAAGGTCTGTGCCTAATCTTTCGAGTGTCAGCCAGAATTGAGCGGCCGCTGACCGAAGGACGTAAGGCAAATATGCCTTCTCGCCTTCTTTTTTCTGGAATCTCTCTTGATTTCAGCACCTGGCGGTTCTAAGCTCTCCCCAACATATCGTGGGTCACGAATCAGCCCCCACAACTTCCGGGAACGGTCAGGAGAGCGAATGATCGAAAAGCTGTTCCGGTCCTTCCGGTCGCCCTTCAGCGCCACGTCGCGCGAGGACTTCACTCTCGAGGAAGAGGTCGCGCTCTATCGCCACCGCGCCGAAGTCGCGCTCGAAGAGGAGCGCTACAACGACGCGCTCGTGTTCCTGGCGAAGATCCTGCGCCTCAACCCCTACGACCTGCAGGCGCGCATGACGGTGGCTCACACCTATCACTACGCGCTCCAGGAACCCACGAAGGCCCTCCTCACATACGAGAAGGTCGTCGCCGCATCCGGGTACGACGAGTCGAACTCCTACTCCGTCGCGGCCCGCGAGGGCATCCGCGAGCTGGAGGGCGTGCTCGAAACGGCCGCGCTCCCCCTCCATGACCTCGTGGACGAAGAAGAATCCAGCGAAGACACGAAAGGCCGCGCCCACATCGCGGCCGGATAGCGGGCTCCCCCGAATCCCTCCTTCTCCATCCTCTTCAAGTCGTCATCGACCCGCCAGAGGGGGCCGGTGACGACGACTCTTTCGGGAGTCTCGAGGCGCAGCCCGGCGGTCGTTGACGCGCCCACGGGCGCGGATGTTAGTATCGAACGTGCACCAGTTGGCGACCAACTCCCCCCTTTCCTCGGTCGCCGTCATCCCCTCCCGCTACGGGTCGGAGCGCTTTCCGGGGAAACCCCTCCATCCGATCGCCGGAATTCCAATGGTCGTGAGGGTCCTCGAAAGGGCGCAGAAGGCCAGGCGCGTCTCGCTCGTCCTCGTCGCGACGGACGACGAACGGATCGCCCGGGCCGTCGAGTCCGCGGGCGGAAAAGCCGTGATGACCGACCCCGCCCTGCCGTCGGGAACCGACCGGGTCTTCGCCGCCGTGAAGGACCTCGACGTGAGCATCGTCCTGAACGTGCAGGGCGACGAGCCGATGATGGATCCCGAGAACATCGACCGGGTGGCGGGATTCCTCCTCGACCATCCTGAGTTTCCGCTCGCCACGATCGCGCTGCCCGTCCGGGACCCGAACGAGATCGCGAACCCCAACAACGTGAAGGTCGTGCGCGGAGACGACGGGCGCGCCCTGTACTTCTCCCGGTCGCCTCTCCCCTACCGCCGGCGGGCCGAGCCGGGCCTTCTGACGCTCAAGCACCTCGGCCTCTATGGCTACCGCAAGGAAGCGCTCCTTCGGTGGACGTCGCTCCCTCCGCATCCGCTCGAGCGCGCCGAGAACCTCGAGCAGCTGCGCGCCCTCGCGGCGGGGATGGCGATGGCGGTGCTGGACGCAACGAGCGACTCCATTGGAGTGGACACGATCGAAGACGCCCGAAGAGTCGAAGCCCTCATCCTCAATTCGCCGACCACAGCGGAGGTGTAACGTGGGAACGAAGTACATTTTCATCACCGGCGGCGTGGTTTCGGGCCTCGGCAAGGGAATCGCCGCGGCCTCGATGGGCGCGCTCCTCGAGGCGCGCGGATTCCGGGTCACCCTCCAGAAGTTCGACCCCTACCTGAACGTGGACCCCGGCACGATGTCGCCGTTCCAGCACGGCGAGGTCTTCGTCACCGACGACGGCGCCGAGACCGATCTCGACCTCGGGCACTACGAGCGCTTCACCTCCACCATCACGGGCAAAGCGAACAGCGTGACGACCGGAAAGATCTATCTCTCGGTCATCGAAAAGGAGCGCCGCGGCGACTTTCTCGGGAAAACCGTCCAGGTCATTCCGCACATCACGGACGAGATCAAGGATTGCATCCGCCGCGTCGAGGACGACAACGACGTCGTCCTCGTGGAGATCGGCGGCACCGTCGGCGACATCGAGTCGCTGCCCTTCCTCGAGGCGATCCGCCAGTTCCGCCAGGACGTGGGCCGCGGCAACGCGATCAACGTGCACCTGACGCTCGTGCCGTACATCGCGGCGTCCAACGAGCTGAAGACGAAGCCCACGCAGCACTCCGTCAAGGAGCTCCTCTCGATCGGAATCCAGCCCGACATCCTCCTCTGCCGGGCCGACCGCTCGATTCCCGAGGAGATGAAGAAGAAGATCGCGCTCTTCTGCAACGTGGACGAGCGGGCCGTCATCACGGCGCGTGACGTTTCGACGATCTACGAGGTGCCGCTCGCGTTCGCGCGCGAGGGCCTCGACGAGATCCTCCTCGACTACCTCTCTCTCCCCCACTACGACCGCGACCTCGCGAAGTGGGACTCGATCGTGAACCGCGTCAAGAACCCCCAGGAAGAGGTCACGATCGCGTTCGTGGGCAAGTACGTGCAGCTCGGCGACAGCTACAAGTCCCTGAACGAGGCGCTCCACCACGGCGGCATCGCGAACAACGTGAAGGTGAAGATCACGTTCGTGGACTCCGAGGAGCTGGAAACGGTCGGCTTCCCCGAGACGCTCGCCCGCGCGGACGCGATCCTCGTCGGCCCCGGCTTCGGCCGGCGCGGCATCGAAGGAAAGCTGAAGGCGATCCGCCTCGCGCGCGAGACGAAGGTCCCGTTCTTCGGGATCTGTCTCGGCCTGCAGTGCGCGGTCATCGAGTACGCGCGAAATGTGTGCGGCATCAAAGACGCGAATTCGACCGAGTTCGAGCCGAACTCCCCGAACAAAGTCATCTACATGCTGCGCGATCTCATCGGGGTCGAGGCGCTCGGCGGCACGATGCGGCTCGGCAAGTACCCGTGCGACCTGGGCGAGGGCACGCTCGCGCGGCGCGCCTATGGCGAGGCCACGGTCTGGGAACGCCATCGCCACCGCTACGAGGTCAACCAGGAATACCTGCCCGCCCTTCGCGACGCCGGGATGACGTTCTGCGGCATGTCGCCCGACCGCAAGTTCGTGGAGATGGTCGAGCTCTCCGACCACCCGTGGTTTCTCGGCTGCCAGTTCCACCCCGAGTTCAAGAGCAAGCCCATGACGCCGCACCCGCTCTTCAAGGACTTCATCCGCGCCGCCCGCGCCCACAAGCACGCGCGACAGGACGGCCTCGACAAGAAGAGCGCCGAGCTCGCGCCGGCCGTCGTCGTGCCCGCGAATCTCCCGACGCCCAACGGCCAGTCGGCATGACGGACGTCGTCTCGTTCGACCCGAAGAGCCGCTGCGGGAAGACGGCGGAGCGCTGGGGCAACCTTCTCCTACCGAAAGGGGCGGCCGAGGTGGACACGCGCTTCGTCTTCGAAGGCGAAGGGGAGACCACGTACCGGGTGTCGCGCGTGAACGCCTTCCCGCAGGATCCTGGGAAGCGCCTGTACTACTACCTGAGAACCCGCGACAACCCGAACAATTCCTGAGGCGCGCCCTCAGGCGCAAAGCGCCGAGAGAGCGCGCGAGGCGCGGTCGATCTTCCGGTAGACGGGGATCCCGCCGCGTTGCAGGACACCGACGAAGTCGTCGTAGAGGCGCCCGGAATCGACGTTCACGACGAACGGCTTGGCCGTCTCGCGGAAGAGACGCAGGAGCTCCTGCGCGAGCGAGCCCGGGGAGTAGATGTTCTCGGTGTGGGAGCCCGAGAGATCGGGCGCGAGGTCGTCGAGCGCCGGAGTGACCGGAATCGGCGAGACGATCAGTGCGTCCACTCCGGAGTCGCGCAGCAGGGCCTCGGCCGCGGAGACGAACGTGGCGGTGTCGGCCATCGGCGTCGCGTCGACGGGGTTGTCCGCGTGCGCGATCGCGGGGAGGCAGGCCGCGAGGCGCGCTTTCGTCTCGGGAGAGAGCGCCGCAAGCGTCAGCTCGTACAGGCGGTCGAGCACGGCCCCGCACTCGAAGCCGGCGTTCGAGAGGACCGCGAGCCGCCGTCCCGACGGCAGACGGTCCGCGAGCATCGTGAAGATCTTCGTGTGGTCCTCGAACATGTCGAGCGTGACCGCCACGACGGCGCCCGCGCCTTCGAGGAGAGCGCGCGAGACCTCCCAGTCGCCGGCGAGGGACGCCGTGTGGCTCTCGGCCGCCCGCGCGCCGAGAGGCGTGCGGCCAGCCTTGTAAACGAGCACGCGCCGGCCCGCGGCCGTGAGCCGCCGCGCGATCGCCGCGAAGCGCGCGCCGTCGAGCGGGAGGAAGCCTTCGACGTAGAACGCGAGGACCCGGACGGACGGGTCCATCTCGAAGTACTCGAGAAAGTCCGCCGCGGTGAGGTCGATCTGGTTGCCGTAGGAAATCGACGCGCGCGGGAACACGATCCCGTCGAGATTGCTCGTGAGAGACACGAGGTACGCGCCGCTCTGGCTCACCGCGACGAGACGGTCCCCCGGCGCATCGTGGAACGGGAGTTTGTATTGCGGGAGAAAGAACGTGTTGTAGGCGTGCTTCGAGACGACGCCGAGGCAGTTTCCGCCTACGAGGACCGGGCCTCCCGAAGGCAGCTTCCGCGATTCCGCGAGGGCCGCTTTGATCTCGTCCTCGAGGACGCGGTTCCCCGTCTCCGAGAAGCCGCCCGGGATCAGGATGATCGCGCGTGCGAGGTCCCCCGCACAGAGGTCCCGGATGGCGTCGCGCGCTCCGGCGGCCGGAATCGCGACGACCGCGAGGTCCACGGGGGCCTCAAGCTCCGATGCCTTCCGGAGGCACGGCACGCCGTCGATCGTCAGGGCGCGCGGATGCACGGCGCGCAGGCGGCCGTAAGCGATCGTTTCGGACGCCCTCAGGTTGCGCAGGATGATGCGCCCCGGGTTCGTGTCGTGGGCGGAGGCCCCGAAGACGACGGCGCTTTTGGGGGCGAGGAGCTTCTCGATCTTCTCGAGAGGGCGGCGCGTCCGAACGACGCGGCGCTCCGAGAGGCTCGCCTTCCCGTCCGCCGCCACCCAGCGCCCGTCGCCGGTCAGGACGACGGGATTGATCTCGACCTCCTCGACCGTCGGAAGACCCTCTCCGTTTTCGGGGGAGAAGGGGGCGAGGACGCGCGCGAGCTCTTCGAGCCGCTCCGCGACTGCGAACAGAGAGAGCGGAGCCGTGGCGTGGAGCCGTCCCCCTTCGAAGAGAAGCCGGAGCGCGGGACTCGTTCCGAGCGCCTTCGAAAGATCCTCGGCGACGCGCCCGGGCTGAAGGATGATGGTCGAAGAGCCTCCCGAGAGACGGCCGTACCACTCGGTCAGGACTCCGCCGAGCCCGAGGAGGAGCACGGGCCCGAAGGCGACGTCCTGCTTGAACGAAACGAGCACCTCCGCCGCAGGAGAGCTCACCGCCTTGAGGCGTTCGAGCAGGAGGAGGCCGAGGCGCGAGGCGCCGGGTGCCTTCCAGCCCGTTTCCGCGAACATGCGTTGCGCCCCGTCCAGAACAGCGGACGGCTCGCGGCGCGCGAAGGCCACGCCGCCCACGTCCGACTTGTGGAGGAGGCCGGGCGCGACGATCTTGAGGACGACATCGTCGCCCGTGGCGGCCTCCAGGAAGCTCCGGACGTCGGCGGGCACGCGGTCGCCCGGCGCGCCGGGCCAAAGCACGTGCCGGGGCACGTCGAACCCCGCGCATGCGAGTAGCGCGTACACCTCGTGCTCGAGAAGGGACGTCCGGCCGCCGGCGCGCGCTGCCTCGAAGATCGGCGCCGGCCCGGCGGCCCCGAGCGCAGCCGGGCCGGTTCCGCTCATCCCGGGAAGCCGCGGATCTGCAGTTCCATCGCCTCGAGGCCGTCGAGCATGCGCGTGACCTCGACGCACTGGTCGCAGTTCGCGTGCACGCTGGCGCACGGAACGCCGTCCGGCTGGTGCTCGGGGCAGCGCGGCTCCTTGGCCATGAGGAAAAGTGCTTCGATGAGCGCCTTCACGCGCGTCTTCAGCGAGGATTCCGGCACATCGCGCAGGCCCATGAGCAGGCGGTACTCGGCGGGAGTCAGCGAAACGGGGATCAGGTCCTGATTCATGGTGCGTCTCCTTGGTTCAGTTCGCAGGCGGCTGGACGGCGCGCATGCCCCACGAAAAGGCCTCTTCGTTCAGAGGGACCAGCGCGCACTTGTCCTTCAGGGCGAGGCGGATCGCCGTGCGAAACGTCTCCTCGGGGAAGAGCTTCGTCGCGGCCTGCAGCGCGCCGAGCGCAACGATGTTCTTCACCATTACTTTGCCGAGGTCGACGGCGATCTCCGTGAACGGCACACCGAAGGCGTGGACGCCGTCCGGAAAGGCCGGAGGGTTCTTCACCACCGAGCTGTCGTAGAGAATCGTGCCGCCGGGCGGCACGTCCGGCGCGAACTTCGCGAGGCTCGGGGCATTGAATGCCACGAGGATCCGCGGATGCGGCGAGGCCGGCGAGAGCACCTCGTCCGCGCTCACGTGCACGTCGGCGTAGGACGTGCCGCCGCGCGACTCGGGCCCGTAGCTGGGGATGTGCGTCGCGTCATAGCCTTCTTGGATGGCGGCGCGCGTCAGGAGCATGGCCGCCGTCTGCGCGCCGTCGCCCCCCGCGCCCGCGAGCTTCAGCGCGATGTCGGTGCCGCCGAGGTGCGTCGGGAATCCCGTCGCGAACCGGGGCGGGCGCTCGGCGGAGGCCCCCACGGCCGCGAGGAGGCTGTCGGCGTCGAAGCGGGGCTTCTCGAGGTGGAACCACGGTTCCGGAACGGCGTCCTTCTTCACGCCGAGCGGGAAGACCGGAACCATCTTCTCCTTCACCCAGGCCTCGGTCTCCTCGGGAGTCATGCCGAGATGCGTGGGGCACTCGGCAAGCACCTCGACGAACGCGAGGCCGCGGTTCTCCGCCTGGATCCTGACGGCCTTGAGAATGGCCTTCTTCGCCCTCATGCGCTGCTTCGCGTCGAAGAGCGCGACGCGCTCGACATACACCGGCCCGTCGAGGCCCGCGATGAGCTCGGCCATCTTGATCGGCTGCCCCATCATCGCGGTGCGGCCCTCCGGGCTCGTGGCGCTCTTCTGGCCGATGAGCGTCGTGGGAGCCATCTGGCCGCCCGTCATGCCGTAGATCGCGTTGTTCACGAAGATCACGGTGATCGGCGTGCCGAGCTGCGCGGCCGAGACGATCTCGGCGAGGCCGATAGAGGCGAGGTCGCCGTCGCCCTGATAGCTGATCACGACGGAATCCGGATTCGCGTACTTGTGGCCGAGCGCCACCGCGGGCGCGCGTCCATGTGCCGCCTGCGAATTGCCGACGTCGAAGTAGTAATAGAGGAAAACCGAGCAGCCCACCGGCGAGATCGCGACCGTGCGGTCCTGGATCCCGAGCTCCTCGATGGCCTCGGCGAGGTACTTGTGTGCGAGCCCGTGGCCGCAGCCGGGGCAGTAATGCGTGGCATGGCCCTTCAACCCGGCGCCGCCCGCGTGGCGCTCGAACTTTTCGTAGAAGACGCTCATGCCGCCACCTCCGCATGGTTCCGGACCGCCGCGGCGATCTCGGCCGACTGGGGAAGGACGCCTCCGAAGTGACGCACGGATTCGATCGGCGGCGCCGCCAACCCGGCCTTCGAGAGGGCGAGGCGAAGCTCGTCCTCGAGCTGCCCGTTGCTGGCCTCGACGACGAGGATCTTCTTCACGTTCGGCAGGAACGCCTTGAGCGCGGCGATCGGGAACGGCCAGAGCGTGAGCGGACGGAAGAGCCCGACAGGAAGGCCCTCGCCGCGCAGCGCCTCCACCGCCCCCTTCGCCATCCGCGCGGGCGTGCCGAACGCGATGACGAGCGTGGACGCGTCACCGCAGGCGAAGAGATCGGCCCTCTGCTCGGACTCCATGAGCCGGTACTTCTCGTTCAGGCGCGCGTTGTGGGCCTCGAGATCCTTTTCGTCGAGAAAGATCGAGGACATGAGGTTGCCGCGGTGGGCGCCGTCGCCGAAGACCGCCCAGTCGGGGAGGCCGGGCCGGACCATCGTGGACGGAAGGACGACCTTGCCGGTCATCTGCCCGAGGTAACCGTCCGCGACGACGACGACCGGATTCCGGTAGCGAAACGCCAGCTCGAAGGCGAGCCGCGTCAGGTCGAGCATCTCCTGCGGGGTCGAAGGAGCGAGCACGATCGCGTGCGTGTTGCCGTGGCCGAGGCCGCGGCACACGAGCTTCACGTCGGCCTGCTCGGGCGCGATGTTGCCGAGGCCGGGGCCGCCGCGCATCACGTTCACGAAGACGCCGGGCACCTCGGCGCCGATCATGTAGGAGATCCCCTCGAGCATGAGACTGAAGCCGGGCGACGACGTGAACGTCATGCACGGCAGGCCCGCGCCCCCGCAGCCGTACATCATGTTCACGGTCGCGACCTCGCTCACCGCCTGAAAGAAGATGCCGTCGAGCTTCGGCTGGAGCTTCGCCATCAGCTCGGCGCCCTCGGTGGAGGGCGTGATCGGATAACCGAACACGTGCCGGCATCCGGCGAGAAGGGCCCCGATCGCCGACGCATAGTTTCCCTTCAAGACGAGCGGCGAGACGGGCGGGAGCGGGATCTCTTCCGGCGGAATCGCCGCGGGCCGGGGACGGATCGCCGGCCGGCCGCCGAAGAGTTTCTCCGGGTCCTGGAGCTCGAAGCCGGCGCCCTCCACCTGCGGCCGGAGCCCGTATGGCTCGGGGCAGGCCTCCATGCAGAGCCCGCACCCGTTACACGCGTCGAGGTTGAGGGTCACCGGCACGAGGCCCGTCAGGGGGTCGATCTCGGAGCCGGGCTCGATGCAGTGCTTCGCGCACGAGTCGATGCAGCGTCCACAGCCCTTGCAGTATTCGGGCAGGAGGACGGGTTTGGGGCGTTCCCTGAGAGGGGTTGGCATGCCGGGAAACCTCCACAGTCAAGGTACCCGCACGGAAGGTCCGGCGGTATACCGCAAATGAATCAGACTCGTCAAAGATCCGGCTAACTACACCCTTTGGAAAGACATGGTGCGGCCATGGGCTCAGCTCCCGCCGACGCGGTCGCGCTTCACGACCACCTTCTGCCCGCGGATCATCGTGCCCCGCAGCGCCTTCATGACCGGCTCCGCGAGAGCCTCGGAGATCTCCACGAGCGAAAAGCGCTCGGCGATCTGGATCGAGCCGACGTCCTTCGGGCTGACCTTGGCCTCGTTGCAAATGGCGCCCACGAGGTCTCCCGGGCGGACGCCCGCCGCGCGCCCGGCGCCGATGAAGATCCGCGCGGAGCTGCCGGCCTCGCGCCCGCCCGACTGGTACTTCGGACCGGATTTCGCGCGGGGCGGCGGGGCCGCGGCGATCGCCGGAATCTCGTGCTCCTCCCCGACCGAACCCGAGCCCTCTGCCGACGGATCGGCCAGTTTCACGGCCGCTGCGGCCACGTCCATCGGATCGAACTCCTCGGCGAGCGACTCGACGACGACACGATAGTCATCGAGACCGCCCGCGAGAATCGACTCGCGGAGCGACGCCCGCGTCAGCTCCAGGCGCTTCGCGCGCAGGTCGGCCACGGTCGGGACGCTCGCGATCTCGATCTTCTGCTTCGTCAGGCGCTCGATGTTTCGGAGCTGCCAGTGCTCGCGGGGCTCGGAGAGCGTGATGGCGACTCCCTCACGCCCGGCGCGCCCGGTCCGGCCGATGCGGTGGACGTAGAGCTCCGGCGAGGAGGGCACGTCGTAGTTCACGACGTGCGAGAGATGCCCGATGTCGAGACCCCGCGCGGCCACGTCCGTCGCGATGAGCAGCTCGAGCGTCCCGGCGCGAAACTTCTTCATGACGCGGTCGCGTTGCTCCTGCGACATCCCCCCGTGCATCGCCTCGACCCGCATCCCGCGCCCCTTGAGGCTCTCGGCCAGGTCGTCGACCTCGATGCGCGTGCGGCAGAACACGAGGGCCCCGGCCGGGCTCTCGAGGTCGAGGATGCGGCCGAGCGCCGCGCGCTTGTGGCCGCGCGCGACGACGTACGCCGTCTGCCGGACCTTCGGCATCTTCCCCGGAGCGGTCTTTTCCTTCTCGATGGCGATCCGGATCGGCTCGCGAAGGTGGCGGGCCGCGAGCGTGGCGATGCGCGGTGGGAGCGTCGCCGAGAAGAGCGCCGTCTGGCGCGTTTTCGGAGTCGCCGCGAGAATCGCGTCGAGGTCTTCCGCGAATCCCATATCGAGCATCTCGTCGGCCTCGTCGAGGACGAGCGTGCGGAGGCTTCCGAGGGCGAGCGACTTCCGGTTGACGTGATCGAGCGCGCGCCCCGGGGTCGCGACGACGACGTCGACTCCGCGCTTGAGCGCCCGGAGCTGCGTCTCCATCGAGGCTCCCCCGTAGACCGGAAGTACCCGGACGTTCATCTCCCGGCCGTACTTGTGCACGGCCTCCGCAAGCTGCATTGCGAGCTCCCGGGTCGGCACGAGGATGAGGGCCGAAGGGGCGACTCCCCTTTCGGAAGGCGCCGCCATCCCGTTGAGGATCGGAAGCGCGAACGCGGCGGTCTTCCCGGTGCCCGTGGCAGCCTGCGCGAAGACGTCGTGGCCTTCGATGAGCGGCGGGATCGCCGCGCTCTGGATGGGCGTGGGCTCTTCGTAGCCGAGGGCCACGAGCGCGCTCACGAGCCGCGCGTCGAGGCCGAGGCTCGTGAATGGAGATGCGACGGGCTTGCTCATGGCCCCATTCTGGGGCCGAACGCCCCCTTTGGCGGAATGCCCTTCCGCTCGATCTTCTCGAAAATGCCATGCGCCCGGTCCTTCCGGACTTCGTCCCACGAGAAGCAGCGGCCGTTCATGGCGATGTAGACGCCGGGCGGAAGCACCTGGACGAACGACAGCGCGCTCCCGAGGTTGAAGAGACCGTCGGAGCTGCCGAACGCCCACGGCACCATGGCGCCCGTCAGGACGATCGACTTCTCCGTCGCGGCCGCGGCGAGGATCGCGGCCGTCTCCACCATCGTGTCGGTGCCGTGTGTGACGACGATCCGTTTTTCGGAGGCCTCCCGGCACCGGCTCGCGATCGTCTCGCGGTCCCGGGGGGTCATCTCGAGGCTGTCGATCATCATCACCGTCTCGACGGCCACCCGCGCCCGGCAGCGGCCGAGCCGCAGCATGTCCTGAATGTGCGTGTCCTTGAAGTAGAGGCGGCCCGTCAGCTCGTCGTATTCCTTGTCGAACGTCCCGCCGGTCACGAGGATGCGGATTGCCATTCGTTTCGGACCTCCCCTTCTCCCTCATTCTGTAACATCGGCGGCGTGAAGGTCTTCGCCTCCATCACGCCGCACCTTTCCGTCGGGGACCGCTGCCGTCCCGTCTTTTTTGCGGGCCCGTGCGTCATCGAGTCGCGGGCGCACGCCCTGAAAATGGCGAAGGTGCTGAAAAAGATCTTCACGGACGCCGGAGTCGCCGACCGGCTCGTCTACAAGTCCTCGTTCGACAAGGCGAACCGGAGCGCCGGGGCCTCCTTCCGCGGGCCGGGCCTCGAGAAGGGGCTCTCGATCCTGTCGGAAGTGAAGGAGAGAACCGACCTCCCGATCCTGACCGACGTCCACGAGCCCGAGCACTGCGCCATCGTGGCCGAGGTGGCCGACGTCCTACAAATCCCCGCGTTCCTCTGCCGTCAGACCGACCTCATCCTCGCCGCCGCGGCGACGAAGAAGGCCGTGAACGTCAAGAAGGGCCAGTTTCTTGCACCCGACGACTGCAAACAGATCGTCGACAAGTGCCACGCGGCGGGAAACTCGAACGTCATGCTCTGCGAGCGCGGGACGAGCTTCGGGTACCACAACCTCGTCGTGGACTTCCGCGGCCTGCCCATGATGCGGTCCGTCGGCGTCCCGGTGATCTACGACGCAACGCACTCCCTCCAGCTCCCGGGGGGCCTCGGGACCGAGACGGGCGGCTCGCGCGAATACGCGCCGGCGCTCGCGCGGGCGGCGGCGTCCGTCGGCGTCGACGGTTACTTCTTCGAAGTCCACGACGACCCGGCGCGCGCGAAGTCGGACAGGGCCACGCAGCTCCCGCTCGCGATGCTGCCGAAGTTCCTGTCGGACCTCCTGAAGTTCGACGCGCTCCGGCGCGAGACGAATCCCTGACTTTTTTCGCTCCAGGCCCTGTCAACCCCGCCACCATCGCAAAGGGCTACCAGCGCCTCGTGGAGGCCGGAGTCCTCGTCGTGAAGCGCGGGGAGGGGACGTTCGTGGCCGAGAAGCCGCCGTCCGTCCCGCGCGCCGAACGCGAGAAAGAGCTCGAAGGAGGCGCGATGCGGTACGCGAGCCTCGCCGTCACGATCGGCGCCGCGAACGAGGAGGCGATGGAGCAGGTGAAACGCAGTTTGGGATTTCTTAGAAGGAAGAGAGAGGGAGGATCGGAATGAACGCGGTCGTCGAGGTCCGCCAGCTGCTCGTGCGCTACGGCGGCAACCCGAACCCCACTCTCGAAGAAATCTCCTTCTCGGTCCCCCGCGGTTCCGTCTACGCGCTTCTCGGACGGAACGGCGCGGGAAAGTCCTCCCTCGTGCGTTGCCTTCTCGGCCAGCAGAAGCCGACCGCCGGCGGCTGCTTCCTCTTCGGCGAGGACGTGTGGAAGCGCCGCGCGCGCCTGATGGCGAAGGTCGGGGTCGTCCCCGAGGATCCGGACGCGCCCCCGTCCATGACCGCCCGCCAGCTCTCGGCATTCTGCGCAAGGATCTATCCCACATGGGACGCGCCGGCCGTCGAGGCGCGCCTCGCGCGCTTCGGCGTGCCGGCCGGGACGCCCTACGGCAACCTCTCGAAGGGCCAGCGGGCGCTCGTCGCCCTCGCGCTCGCGCTCGCGTCCTCCCCCGAGCTCCTCGTCCTCGACGACCCGACGCTCGGCCTCGACGCGGTCGCGCGGCGCGCGTTCTTCGAGGAGCTCGTCGGCGAGCTGGCCGACCGCGGGACGACCGTGCTCCTCACGTCGCACGACCTCGCCGGGGTCGAGAGCATGGCGACGCGCGTCGGGTTCCTGAAGGGCGCGAGGCTCGTCCTCGACGAGGACCTCGAGGCGCTGAAGTCGCGTTTCCGGCGCCTGCGCTATGCGAACGAGGCGACGGAGGATACGACGATGTACGGCCAGGAGCTTTCGGACTTCGACGCCGTCCACGTGAAGGTGCGCGGCTGGGGCGTCGAGGCCGTCGTCTCGAACTACGGCGACGAGCGCTTCGCAAAATTCGCCGCCCTCGAGGGCGTCGTGGACGCCGAGGCCTCGGCCCTGTCGCTCGAGGAGATTTTCGTCGCCATCGCGGGCGAAGCGTCTCCCGCAGTAAAGGGGAATGCATGAAAGGCACTCTCGCCGTCGCGGCGCGGGAAGTCGCGGAAAGAAAGCTCGCACTACTCGGAGCGCTTCTGGCGGGGCTTCTGCCGTTGGCGGCGCCGCTCCTCCCGGGGCTGGGTGGCGCTCAGGCACGCGATGCCCGCTTCGTGACCGCGCTTTTCCTCTCCGTTACGATCGCCTTCGCGTTTCCGCTCGTCTTCGGCGCCACCACCCTCGTCTCCGACGTCACCCAGAAGCGCATCGCGTTCTACTTTTCGAGGCCGCTGCCAGCCATCTCGATCTGGGCGGGAAAGCTGCTTGCCGCACTGGTCATCTCGGTCTCCGGAGCCTGTCTGGCAGCCATCCCGACGCTTCTTCTCGACGGGAAGCGGGCCTTCACCGCATTCGACACCTCGGGCCCGGCCGCAGCGTACTTTCTTCTCACGACCGTTCTCCTCCTCGTTGGGGCTCACACGGTGTCTTCGATGGCACGCCTGCGGTCGGTCTGGGTCGGCCTCGATTTCTTTCTGGCCGCCCTTTTCGCTGCCGCGATCACGCTCTCCCTTCGAAGTCTTTTCCTCGCTGGATTCTGGGACCTTTACGAGATGAAACATTCTCCCGAGTGGCTCGTCTGGTGGCTCACGGCGCCGCTCACCGCCGCGCTCCTCGCCGCGAGCTACGTGCAGGTGGCCGACGGGCGCACGGACGCACGGCGCTCGCACGGCGCGCTGTCGGTGACACTCTGGAGCCTCATGACGCTGCTCGCCCTTCCGCTCACCGGCCTCGCCTGGTGGGTGAACGCGGCGGCGCCGAAGGACATCGACGCGGTCTACAGCATCCAGGCGGCCCCGCACGGAACGTGGGTGAGCGTCTCCGGAAGTCTCCGGGCTCGCGGCTCCGCGCAAGCCTCGTTCCTCTATGACACGGGGTCGGGCCGATTCATCAAACGCCCGTTCTCGTGGGACGGGAATGTCGCCTTCTCCGGCGATGGCGCGCGCGCGGTGTGGCCCGAAGAGACTTCGGGATTCTTCGAACGCAAGACGACCGAGGTCTTTCGGATCGCGGCGCTCGACGTGACCGCGCCCGCCGTGATCGTGTCGGATTTCGGAACAAGCATCTGGGCAATCGCGGTCTCGCCCTCGGGCCAACGGCTCGCGGTCTTCGACGGAAACATTTTCGCGGCGTACGAGGTCTCCGAGCCATCGCATCCCCGACAGCTCCTGGCCTTGCGGGTCGAGAAGACATTCAGGGGCGTCGCGTTCGTCGGCGAGGACACGGTCCGGCTATTCCCCCGGCCTTACAGCACGCCGAATCGGAGGGATATCGCACCGCGGGAGCTCGAGATCGAGGAGATTTCCCTGCTTTCAAAGAAATCCCTCGTGACCGGCCACATCGAACGCGACACGCTCGCAGACTTGCGCGTGAGGATCAGCGCGGATCGACGTCATCTCGTCGAAACGAGGGACAAACTCCTCACGCTCCACGACGGCCGGACGGGCGCGCTCCTCGCAACGCTCTCCAGGGATCTCGAGGCGCCGAAGATGCGCTTCCTTTCGGGGGGCCGCATGGTCGTCGCCAGAATTGCCGGAGAGTCGGCGAGGCTGCTCTTCTTCGAAGGTGAAAAGGCGCCCGCCCGCGCGATCGAGCTTGGCCCCGCTGCAAGCGTCGTCCTCGGAGGCGAAATCGCACCCGGGCGCGTCGCCGTGGCCCTCAATCCATTTCGAGGCAATGACGAAAGGGCACCAAACGCATGGAAGCTGGCCGTCGTCGACATGAGCGCGGAAATGGTCATTTCCTCCCTCGAGGGTCTGGTTCCGGCGGACCGCTTCTCGTGGTGGAGCTCACCTCTACCGCCCGCTGAAGCGGGCTCCGCTGCCTCGACGCTCTTCCTCGACGCCGACGGCCGCCTCGTCCGTCTCGACCCCGCGACGGGCGCACAGACCGTGCTTCTCGGCCGGAGCAAGTAAGATCGTCCTTCAGTGACAACCTCCGCCCGGCGGGAAGCCCGCCGCGTGATCGAAACCGAGGCCGAGGCCGTGCGCGGCCTCGCCGACGGCCTCGACGAAGGCTTCGACCGCGCCGTCGAGGCCATGAAGGCGACGTCCGCCAGCTCATGCCGCGTCGTCGTGACGGGCATCGGCAAGAGCGGCATCGTGGGCCAGAAGATTGCCGCGACGCTCGCCTCGACCGGCACGGCCGCGTTCTTCCTGCACCCGTCGGAGGCGATCCACGGCGACCTCGGGATGATCCTCAAGGGCGACGTCGTCCTCGCGCTCTCGCACTCGGGCGAGACGGAGGAGGTGGTCGCGCTGATCCCCCACGTGAAGCGCCGCGGGGCGACGCTCGTCGCGATGACCGGCCGGAAGGATTCGACGCTGGGCAAAGGCGCGGACGTCGTCGTCCCGGTCGTCATCCGCGAGGAGGCCTGCCCGCTCAACCTCGCGCCCACGGCTTCCACGACGGCCCAGCTCGTCATGGGCGACGCGCTCGCGATGGCGCTCTCGGTCGAGAAGGGCTTCCAGCCCGAGGACTTCGCGGCGCTGCACCCCGGCGGAAAGCTGGGCAAGCGCTTCCTGAAAGTGGCCGACCTCATGCACACGGGAGAGGCCATCCCCCTCGTGCCGGAGTCCGCGGCCATGAAGGACGTCGTTTACGAGATGTCGCGAAAGCGCCTCGGCATCACGGGCGTCACGAACGCGGCCGGACAGCTCGTGGGGGTCGTGTCGGACGGCGACGTTCGCCGCCTCCTCGAGAGGGACGGGCCGAAGATCATGAGCGACACGGCCGCCGACGCGATGGGTCGCACACCGAAGTCGATCGTCGCCACCGCTTTCGCGGCCGAGGCGCTTCGGCTCATGGAGGAGCGGAAGATCACGTCGCTGTTCGTGCTCGACGCCGATCGGAAACCGTCCGGGATCCTGCACCTGCACGACCTGTGGGGAATCGAGTCGATTTAGCGGTCGGCGGGGCATAATCTCCCGAACATATGCCCGCGAATCCGATCGTTCCCGACGACCTCCGGACCCGCCTCTCGCGCATCCGCGGGATCGTCCTCGACGTGGACGGCGTCCTGACCGACGGCTCGATGACGTTCGACGAAAACGGGCGCGAGTGGAAGACGTTCGACGTGAAGGACGGCCTCGGCCTCGTCCTGCTGCGCGACCTCGGCTACAGGCTGGGCATCATCTCGAGCCGCTCGTCGAAGGTCGTCGCGCACCGGTGCGCCGAGCTGAAGATCCCCGAGGAGAACGTCCTGCAGGGCGAACGCGACAAGGTGGCCGCGTTCGACCTCCTCGCGAAGCGCTGGTCGCTCGACGCGTTCGAGATCGTGGCGGTCGGAGACGATCTGCCGGACCTCGGGATATTGCGGCGCGCGGGCGTCGGCGCGGCTCCATCCGACGCGGTCCAGATCGTGCGGGAGGCCGCGGCTCTTCAGTTGACGAAGCCCGGAGGCGCCGGAGCGGTGCGCGAGTTGTGCGACCTGATTCTCGAGGTGCGGCGCGGCGCGCGCGCGGACCGTCCCGCCGCCGTGGAGCAGCCCCAAGCGCCCGGCGACGGCGACGTGATTCCGTTCCCGTTCGGCCGCACCTGACCCCGGAACACGGCCCATGTCCCAGAGCCTTTCCACGCGCGCCCTCTCGACCCCCGAGCCGCTGGTGCGCGCCTTCGCGCGCCGCGTGCAGCAAGAGGGCGCGCTCGACCTCACGCAGGGCGACTACAAGAACGCGGACTTCGCGCCGCACCCCGAGGTCGTCCGGGCGGCGCAGCGCATTACGCGCAATACCGTCCACAGCTACGGGCCCGCCGTGGGCCGGATGGACGTGCGCAGCGAGATCGCCGAGTTCTTCAACCGCGACGGCCTTCTCGACTATCCCGCCTCGGACGTCCGCTTCCTGCCCGACGAGGTCATTTTCACGCCCGGCACGCGCTCGGGCCTCGCGATGGTGCTCGAGGTGCTCGGCGCCGACGGCTCCGGCGTCGTCGTACCGCGTCCGAGCTGGGAATACGACTGGTTCATCGAGCGCGCCGGCAAGCACGTCGTCGAGCTGCCGACCACGCCGCCTGATTTCCTGCCCGATCCTGCGGAGCTCGAGCGCCTGCTCGAGGGCGGTGGGATCTCCTCGGTCATCGTCAACAACCCGCACAATCCGACCGGACGCGTCTACCCTCGGACCCTCGTCGAGGAGCTCGTGCGCGTGGCGGCGAAACACCGCGTGTACGTGCTTTACGACTCGGTCTACCAGCGCCTCGACTATGTCGGCTCGTTCGTCAACCCGGCGTTCGCCGACCCCGAGTGGCGCGATTGGGTGGTCACGCTGTCCGGCCTGTCGAAGATGGACATGTTCGGGGCGTCGACCGGCACGCGCGCGTGCTGGATGGTGCTGTCCGACCAGATCAAGACCGGCGGCGTGCGCGCGCGGGAGATCGTCGCAAACCTCTCGGCGTGGCTCGTCGCGACGCCCTCGACGCTCGCGCAGGACTGGGCCCTCGCCGCGCTGCAGAGCCCGCTCGCGACGCTCCGGCGCCCCTCCCCGTACATGCGCGAGCGGCGCGACTTCATGATTCAGGCGGCGGACGCGCTCGCCCATCTCGGCGTGACGCGCACCGACTTCGGCGGCACGTTCTACTCGCCGCTCGCGTTTCCCGGGCTCGTCGGCGAGTCGTTCGAACGGCTCCGGAATGGCGTCCGCGAGCGGGCGGTGGTGAAGACCTCCGTGGACGCTTTCGATTTCCTCCTCACAGGCGGCGTCGGAGGCATCCCGTTCGCGGCCTTCGCCGGCAGCGACCCGGCCCGCTATGGGACCTGGCAGCGCCTGTCCTATGGCTCGAAGGACGTGAGCGAGCTCGCGGTCTTCATGGACCGCGTGCGTGCCCGAATCGAGAGTCGGGGTCATGCGGGCTCGAGCGCGCCTTTGCCGCATGAGGGAAAGCGATCGATCGAGGAGGCCGTCTGGTTCAGCGTGTGCACGGAATCCGGGTACGCCGCGCTCGACGCCCTCGACGTTCCGGCCTTCGCCGCGGCGCGGCGCCGCTTCCTCGAGCATCCGCGCCTCGAGACGCTGCGCCTGACCGGGACAAAGCACCCGGACTCCACGGAGCACCGCGCCGAACAGCTCGCGCGCGCCTTGCGCTCCGCGCCGGAAGGGACAGCGGACCGTGCGGAACGCGCGCTGACGCACCTCGAGTGGAACCCGCTCGTCGAGGCGCGCCAGGAGTTCGAGGAGACGATTGCCGACCTTCTCGGGCCGTGCACGGAGGTCCTCCTGGACTACGAGGGCCGGCAGATCAGCCCCGACTGGCTGGAGGTCCCCGAGAAAGTCGTTCTCACGCTGCTCCGGCACGGCATCGTCCCCGGCCAGGACCGCCACCTCCTCTTCCGCGTGCCGAATCCCTGGCTCGAACAGGACGAGGAGAAGATCTCCAAGATCCTCGCGGCCGTCGCGCGGGCCAACTTCCTGTTCCTTCTCGCCTGCGAACGGCTGGGGATCGAGCCCGTCCAGAACGCGATCTACGAGCTGACCGTGCCGCAGGTCAACTCGCTCACGGAGCTTGGTGCGGTCGTCAAGATCGGCACGCTCTACCTCCAGGCAGTCGAAGGCCTTTTCCGCGGCCTGCCGGAGCGGATCGACGCGTTCCTCTCAGAACGCATCCCCGAGGCGCGTCGCGCGGAGCTGTCTTCGCGGGTGTCGCGCGTCCGCCTCGTGCCGCTCGTCGAGAACGTCGGCGCTCTCGCGCACATGCCCGACCTCCTCGAGGGCTACTACCAGGCGCTCGAAAGGGGCCGCGGTGCCGCGGACCTTCCGGGACCGGGCGGCTTTAGGACGCGCTACGACGGGACCGGGGCGACCGTGAGGGTGTTCGTCGCGATGTCCGACACGGCCGAGCAGAGCGGCAAGATCGCGACCGACGCGGCCTACACACTCACGGTCGCGGGGAGGCGCGAAGCCGAGCGCCGCCTCGCCGCGCGCGCCCGGCGCATCAAGCAGCCCGCACCCTCGGTGACGTTCCTCGTCGGCGCGGGCCGGGCCGGATTCCGCGGCGGGTTCGACCCTGATCACGAGGGTGTGATCGCCCAGTTCGCGCGCGCGGACGGCGTGACGATGCAGGGGATCAGGGCCGACGCACCGGCCGAGGCCGAGCGACTCGCGTCGAAGTTCCGCGCCGCGGTCGCCATGAAACGCGCGGCGCCGACCCTCGGGGCCGCGGACCGGGAGTCCCTGCTCAAGCTCCTCGAGGCGGGCGTCAAGGCGCACACCGAGACGCTGCTCCGGATCGCCCCGCTCCTCGCGCCGTTCAGCGGGCTCGTCCCGCAAACCCGCGTGCGGATCCGCGCGACCGGCTCGGTCAACTACGGCCGCTCGATCCCGGAATATCCCGAGGAGTGGGGCGGGGGCCGGGAGCTGCCGGGCAACCGCGATCTGCGCGACGCATGGCCCGAGGGCGTGACGCTGCCGCGGGCGATCAACTACAACCTCGGCTGCACGACGCTCGGGCTCCCCGCCGTCACGAGCGACCTCGCGGCAATCGACCGGCGCGCCGCGACCCTCCTGGAGCGGCACGTGCCGGGATACCGGGAGATCATCGCGAGCGAGCTGAACTTTTTCGTGAGCGAGTCGGTGGCGCTGGTCTTCGGCAAGCGCCTGGCCGAGACGACGGCGAAACGGTGCCTGCGCGCCGCGGCGGCGCTCTGGGCCGACGCCCGCGTGCGCGAGGAGCTCGTCGCGCCGACGTGCCTGTTCGCCATGCTGTACCTGCGCTACATCGCGGAAGATTCCGACAGCTGGGACGAGCCGAAGGAGCACGAGAGCATGACCACGCGCGAGGAGGAGCTGATCCGCGAGACGAGCAGCGGTGCGTTCGCCGCCCTGAGCGCGGAACGTCCCGGCAACCGGTGGAACGTGCTCCAGACGGTCATCGACGCCGAGGAGGCGTGCCGCCTGCTGCTCGCGCGCGAGCTGACGATCGAGGAGAAACGCGAGTTCGTCGACCTCAGGATCGAGGGCTGGCTCCGAACGCTGCCCGATTCGCTTTCGCGTGAGCTGCGGCGCGACTGGTCGGGGCTCCGCGAGCTCGGCGAGGCGGAGCTGACGCTGCGCACGATCGAGCAGATGATCACGCTCGAGAAGCTGCGCGGAAGCCGCGGGGCTTGATGCGCTGCCCGTATTGCGGCGTGGGCGATGACCGGGTCGTCGACTCGCGCGAAAGCCGCGAAGGAGCGGTCATCCGCCGGCGGCGGGAATGCAATGCCTGCCAGCGCCGCTTCACGTCGTACGAGACCGTCGAGGAGATCCCGCTCCTCGTCGTGAAGAAGGACGGCCGACGCGAGCCGTTCGACCGCAACAAGCTCCTCCGGGGCCTCATGAAGGCCTGCGAGAAGCGGCCCGTCGAGACGACGACGCTGGAAGCCGTCTGCGACGAGATCGAGGCGGCGCTCTCGGCGCGCGAGCCCCGCGAGATGACAACCGCCGAGCTCGGCGCGCAGGTCATGGAGAAGCTCAAGGAGCTCGACCAGGTGGCCTACGTGCGCTTCGCGTCCGTGTACCGCCGGTTCGAAGACCTCGGAGATTTCGTGGACGAGCTCAAGGCGCTCCTCGGACGCGTGCCCGGGGCGGGGAGAACGAAGTGAAGAAGCACGAACGGCCCGTCGCCTTCCTGTTCGGCGAAGAGATTCTGCCGCCGGTCCGCCCGGCCCTCATGCCGCCGGTCGACGTCGTCGAGGACGCGCAGGGCTGGCGGCTCGTGTTCGAGATTCCCGGCGCCGAGCCCGACCAGATCGCGGTGAACATCCAGGGCCGCATCCTCACGCTCAAGGGCGTCCGCCGCGCGACGGACCGCGCGGACGGTCTTTTCCTGAGAGTCGAGCGCGCGGCGGGCGCCTTCGAGCGCGCCCTCGAACTGCCGGAGGACCCCGACCCGGAGCGCACGCGCGCGACCTACACCGACGGCCTCCTCGTCCTCGAGGTGCCGAAGAAGGCGGTTTCTCGCGGCCGTTCGATTCCCGTCGTCAAAGGGAAGAAGGGCGCATGAGCGCGGAATCCCCTCCCGCCGAAAAAGCAGTCATTCCAGACATCCTTCCGGTCCTCCCGCTGAAGGACGTCGTTCTTTTCCCCTACGTCATCGTGCCGCTTTCGGTGTCGCGCGAGAAATCGATCTTCGCGGTCGACGCGGCGCTCGCCGAGCAGCGCGTGCTCCTTCTCGTCGCCCAGCGGGACTCCTCCGTCGAAGAGCCGAAACCGGAGGACCTCTACACGATCGGAACTGCCGCCGCCGTCATGCGCATGCTCAAGCTGCCCGACGGCCGCATCCGGCTTCTCGTGCAGGGCCTCGCGCGCGTGAGAATCGACTCGTTTCTCGCCGAGTCGCCCTCTCTGCGCGCGAAGGTGACCCGCATCGCCGAACCCGAGGAGCCGACGCCCCGCTCCGAGGAAATCGAGGCGCTTACCCGCAGCGTGAAAGAGGCGCTCGAGAAGACGGTCACGCTGGGAAAGTCGATCTCGCCGGAGGTCATGGTCGTCGCGGCAGGTCTCGACGACCCGGCGCGCCTCGCGGACCTCGCCGCTTCGAACCTGGAGCTCAAGATCGAGGAGTCCCAGAAGATCCTCGAGACGATCCCCGCGATCGAGCGCGTGCGCACGGTGCTCGAGATCCTGCGGCGCGAGGTCCGCGTCCTGACCGTCCAGCAGGAGATCACGGGCGCGGCCAAGGGAGAAATCGACAAGAGCCAGCGCGAGTACTTCCTGAGGCAGCAGCTCAAGGCGATTCAGCAGGAGCTCGGCGAGACGGAAGACATCTCCGAGGAGATAGCCGCCTATCGCAAGAAGATCACGGAAAAGCAGATTCCCGAGGAGGCGGCACAGGAGATCGAGAAGCAGGTCAAGCGGCTCGAGCGCGGCAACCCCGACTCCGCCGAAAACGCGATGCTGCGCACGTACCTCGACTGGCTCGCGAACCTGCCGTGGGGAAACGTCTCCAAGGACAACCTCGACCTCCCGCGCGCGCGAAAGATCCTCGACGAGGACCACTACGACCTCGACAAGATCAAGACGCGCATCATCGAGTTCCTCGCCGTGCGGAAGCTCGCGCCGGACTCGAAGGGCCCGATCCTCTGCTTCGTCGGGCCGCCCGGCGTGGGCAAGACGTCGCTGGGGCGCTCGATCGCGCGCGCTCTCGACCGCAAGTTCCTGCGCCTGTCGCTGGGCGGCGTGCATGACGAGGCCGAGATCCGTGGCCACCGCCGCACCTACGTGGGGGCCATGCCGGGCCGCATCATTCAGGGCCTCTCGCAGGCGGGCACGTCGAACCCCGTCTTCATCCTCGACGAGGTCGACAAGATCGGCGCCGACT
>OCZT010001201.1_pt1 | contig 26841 bp, 16 predicted proteins | sample 1539031 | NCBI WGS metagenome assembly OCZT01 (sample SAMEA3539308, study PRJEB22396) | soil metagenome | biome: tundra; feature: field; material: soil | place: USA | collected 2010-05 | depth 0.15 m | reverse complement strand
TTGGCGTGACTGGAGTTCAGACGTGTGCTCTTCCGATCCTGGCCGCCGGATAGCTGCGAGGGAAACAGGTCCTTCTTGGCCACGATCTGAAAACGGTCGAGGATGTCGGCCACCATGCCCTGCCGTTCTTTGGCAGGCAGGTTTTTGTAGGAGAGCGGCAGGTCGATGTTTTCGGCCACGGTAAGATCGTCGAGCAGGTGATAACTCTGGAAGACCATGCCGATGCGCTGGCGCGCCAGGTCGGCGCGCTGCTTGCGGTTCAGCTTGTGCACCGGCGTCTCGCCGAACCAGTACTCGCCCAGCCAGCCGTCATCAAGCAGCGCCAACACGTTCAGCAGCGATGATTTTCCCGCTCCGGACGGGCCCATCACGGTGACAAACTCGCCTTCCTTGATGGTAAGTCCGACACGCCGCAAGACCCATGTTTCAGTGGGGCCGGCCTTGTAACTGCGTTCTACATTTTTGAGTTCAATCATGACGTTGAATTACTCCGATCTCAATGCGAGGATAGGGTCAACCGCCGCAGCGCAGCGCGCCGGCAGCCAGGCAGCAACAAGCGAGCTGGCTGTGAGCACAACAACTACGGCGGTAAATGTGAGGGCGTCATGGACCTGAACGCCAAAGAGATAGCCGCTGGCGAATCGGACTGCGAACCAGGACAGGACACCGCCAATGGTCAAGCCGATGCCGAGGAGCATGATAGCCCGGCGCAGCACCAGCGAGAAAATGTTGTTTTGCGGCGCGCCCAGTGCGATGCGCAGGCCGATCTCGCGCGTGCGCTGCGCGACGACAAACGAGAGCAGCCCATAGAGGCCGACCGAAGCGATGAGCAAGGCGAGACCGGCAAAGGTTTCAAGCAAGCGCGCGGTCAAGGTCTGGCTGCCGAATGAATCCTCGACGGCTTCGTGCATCGTCTTCACGTTCGTGGTGGTTGCATCCGGAGCCACTTCGTGCAGGACCTTGTCGAATCGTGTACGCAGAGCATCGGCAGGCACCGTGCTACGAATCGCCACCTGGATGAAGGCAATCGCGATGCCGTAGAGCGGCGTTCCCGGTCCCGTCTGCGCCAGGCAGAAGTACATCTCCGGCTTGGTCGGATCCTTGACGCTGGATTGCTTCACATCACCGATCACCCCTACGATGCGCATCTCTTCGAATCGTCCCTTGCCCATGCCGAAGGTGTGACCGATGGGGTCCACGCCGTGCAGGAACTTATTGACGAATGCCTGGTTGACCACAACGACCGGCGGCGACGTAGATGTGTCGTCGTCGGTGAAGAAGCGGCCGCGGAGCATTGGGATTCCCATAGCTTCAACGAGGCCCGCAGAAGCCAAGCGGCCATCGAATCTCGGCATCTGCCCTCGGGGAGCATCTTTGTGGTCGAGACTTCCCATGATCGTAACCGCGAACTCCGCGCGCATAGGCAGGACCGAACTGAGAGCGGCCACCTGGACTCCGGGGATGGCGCGCAGGCGGTCGAGAAGGGGAAGATAGGAAGTGCTTATGATGTCCGATTTCTCAAAGGCATGGACTTCAGACTCACTACTGTACGGGTGCAGGATGATGCCGCCGGTGAGCACGTTCTGCTGGCTGAAACCAAGCGGAACCTGGCGCAGCGCGTTGATCGTACGAAGGAATAACCCCGCGCCAACCATGAAGACCAAAGTGAGCGCGAGCTGCGCGACAACAAGGGCTTCGCGCGTGCGGTTCTGGCTCGCGGAAGCGGTGGTGGTGACGCCTTGAAGGCTGCCCTGCACGTTGGGCCGCATGGCGCGCATCGCGGGAAAGACGCCCGTAACCAAGGCGCTAATGAGCGTAAGAACAGACAGTCCGGCGACCACTCGCCAGTCGAGATGAATGGCGCTGGTGATGGGCAGGTGGTGCTTGATCTGGGTCCAAAGGATCTTGATCGCCGTCTGGCCGAGAAGAAATCCGAAGACGGCGCCGATGCCGCTGAGCAAGAGACTTTCAACGAGTGTCTGTTGAAGGAGGCGGGCGCGGCTGGCGCCCAGGGCGGCGCGGACGGCCTGCTCGCGGGTGCGCGCTACGGCGCGGGCCAGCATGAGGCTGGTGACATTAAGACATGCAAGCGCCCAGATGCCGAAGACCACGGCATAGAGCAGCATGAGCGGCTTGCGCGCCTCGTGATTGAGAGACTGCTGATAGCCGGTGACGTTGATGCGCGTTGGCACGTCGTCTTCGCCGGGCGCCTCCTTGGCGATGATGGCCTGGGTTCGGCTCATGGCGGCGGACAGTTGCGCCGCGGTCATCCCTTCCGGCATGCGCGCGTAGAAATCGCCGAAGATCATGGATTTGCCGCTCATCGCGGAGCGGTTAGCTGCGGTCAGCGCGGCGGGAGACCATATTTGCATTTCGTCGCCGATGGGAAACGAGAAGGCGCGCGGCATAACGCCCAAGATGGTATAGGCCTGCCCCTTGACGGTGAGCGTCTTGCCAACGATCTGCGGATCGCCGGCATAGAGCTTGCGCCACACATCCTCTCCGATGAGCGCCACGCGATTGCGGCCGGGATCGTTCTCTTCACTGCGGAATGAGCGGCCCAGAACGGGCTGCATACCGAGCATGGCAGGCAGATCCGATGTTATCTCTTGCTGCTCTACTTGGACGCGGCCGCCGGGGCCAACAATGCTGGCCGGGGTGCTACCCAACACAGCACCGATTTGCAGATTGGAACCCACAGCATCGCGCAACTGAAGCATGTTGGCGTAGCTCATGGAGTAGTATGGGCGTCCGCCGGAAAAATCGACTTTGACGATGCGATCGGAATGCGGATAGGGCAGGGGACGCAGGAGGATTCCATTGAGGACGGTGAAGACGGCGATGTTGGCGCCGATTCCCAAGGCCAGCACCGCTATCGCAGTAAATGCAAAGCCCGGCGCACGGCGGAGTTGCCGCAGGGCATAGCGCAAATCCTGAAAGATCGATCGCATATCCAGGCTCCTTTCTTGGTCAGCGCTGCTTATTCAATGCGTAGCGCCTTCATTGGTTCAACGGATGCTGCACGGCGCGCAGGAATCCAGCTTGCCACCATGGCAGAGGTCAGCAGTACCAGCGCCACAACGGCGACGGCGCCAAAGTCCATGGCTGCTACTCCGTAAAGCGTGCCGTGCATAGCGCGGCCCACAAGAAAGGCGCCGACGAGACCGAGGCCAAGCCCGAGAAACGCCAGCACCAGGGCTTCCTTCAACACCAGGCTCACTACGTTGCCGCGGCTAGCTCCCAAAGCCATGCGCAAACCAATTTCATGCTTCCGCTGGGCCACGGTAAAGGCCATGACGCCGTAGATACCCACCACGGCAAGCAGCAACGCAACCACGGCAAAGCTGAAATAGAGAATCATGGTGAAGCGGTCGCCGGCAAGGATGTCGCTCTTTATCTCATCCATGGTCTTGGGCTCCGCAAGCGCGATCATCGGATCGACGGCATGAACCGCGGCCGCGATGCTCTTGGTCATCTGTGCCGGATCACGGGCGGTGCGAACACCGATGGTTGCATTAGGCCAGGGGATCTGCCAGAAGGGAATGGCGATTTCGGGATTGTCCTCGCGCAAGCCGCGGCTGCGAACATTGTGAAATTCGCCTACGATCTGCCACGAGACGGCGGCGCCCAACTTGGTAACGCCGGGTATCAGTTCCTCGACCATGAGCCGCTGCTGAAGAGGGTCTTTGCCTTTGAAGAACTTGTTCACGAATGCTTCGTTGACCATGGCGACACGTACAGTCCCCGCCTTGTCCTGGTCAGTGAACGAACGGCCCCGAATGACCTGAATGCCAAAGGTCCTGAAATAATCGGGTGTCACCATCCCGAAGCCCGCGTTTGGTCTCTGCGACGGGTCAGCGAGCTCCGGCTGGCCGGCGATTGTAAAAGGCATTCCAAATCCGAGGCCGTACAACGGCAAGCCTGTGCCTGCCGAAACATCGAGAACCCCCGGGACGGACTTGATGCTTTCAATCATCTGCTGGTAATAGGAGGCGATCAGAGCGGGGTCCTTGGGCCGCGCATCGGGCACCGGCAGAAAGAGAGAGTAGACGTGGGTGGTATTCACGCCAAGATCAACTTGGGTTAGATTCCAGAAGCTGTGAATGGCGAGCCCGGCGCCGGTGAGCAATGCGAGGGCCAGCGCGAACTCACCAACGACGAGTACCCTGCGCAAACGATGACGGCCAGAGCCGGTCCCCGAGCGTCCGCCCTCCTTGAGAGCTTCACCGGGATCGACACGCATGGCGTACCACGCGGGGGCACAGCCGAAGAGGAGACCGGCAAGTGTTGACGCCACGAACGAGAAGAGCAAAATAGGCAAATTCAGCTTAAGGTCAGCTTCGGATGGAATTGTGCCGAGTGGCATGATGGCAATGAGCCCGCGGAGGCAGAGCGCACCTACACCAACCCCGAGTACGCCACCCGCGAGTGCAAGCACGATATTCTCCGTAAGAAACTGAGCAAAGATAATTCGACGCGTGGCGCCTAAAGCGGAACGCACGGCCACCTCTTTTTGGCGCGTGGTTCCCTTGGCGAGCTGCAAGTTGGCGACGTTGACACAGGCGATGAGAAGCACAAAGCCCACCGCTCCGAGCAGCATCCACAAGGTCTGGATTCGTTCTTTGGGCAGAAAGTCGTTCCGCAGGGGTTCTACGAATGAGCCCCAGCCTTTGTTGCTTTTAGGAAAGGCATGGGCAAGGTTGGCTGTGACCGAGTCCATATCCGCCTGCGCCTGCTTGACAGTAACGCCGGGCTTGAGACGGCCCATGGCCAGCAACCAGTGAAAGTCGTGATTCAACTGGTCGGGTTTAAAGGCCAGGGGCACGATGAGCCACTGGTCCTGGCGGTCAACGATTCCGGGAGCCAGGACGCCAACGACCGTGTACGGGTATCCGTCGATCTTGACCTGCTTTCCGATAATGTTGGGATCGGAGCCCAGGCGCTTCCACATCTTGTTGACAAGGATTACGACCCGCTCTTTTCCCACTACTCCTTCTTCGGGAAGAAAGTCGCGGCCAAACTGAAACCTGAGGCCCTGCATCTTGAACATGCCGGGGGTGGTTTGCTGGCCCTCGACATACTCGGGCTGGTCCTTGGTGGCCAGATTGAAGCTGCCGCCGGTCCACGCGTTCAAATCCTGAAAGGACTTGTTCTGGTTCTTCCAATCGACGAAGTCCTGGGCGGCGATGCTGTTGTGAAAGCCCTGGATTTTCGACCAGACGATGACTAACTGATCGGGCTCAGGATAGGGCATGGGCGCGAGCAGGGTGGCATAGACCACCGTGAAGATAGCCGTGTTGGCGCCGATGCCCAGAGCTATGGTGAGCACCGCGGTCAGGGTGAAGACCGGCGACTTGCGCAATTGCCGGAGCGCGTATCGGACGTTCTGCATGATCGACTGCATCGCGGGTTTCCTCTCAGTCCAGCGTGTTTACTCGATGCGCAGTGCTTGCATGGGTTCGACAGTGGCTGCGCGGCGCGCGGGCAGGGCCGCGGCCAGGGTTACCATCACCGCGGTAAGCATCACCGCGCCAATGAGGGTGAGTGGATCGAAAGTGGTAACGCCATACAACTGGCTGCGGAAAAGGCGGGCCAGGGCAACGATGGATGGCAAGGCGATGAATGTGGCGATGGCAGCGATGATGGTCATTTCGCGCACCACGAGCATGATGACCGCCGAACGTTGCGAACCGAGGGCGAGGCGCACGCCGATTTCGCGTGTGCGCTGCTCAGTGGAGTAGGCGAGCACGCCGTAGAGACCTACCGCTGCAAGCACGATGGCCAGCAGAGAAAAGCCCATGGCGAGAAAGGCCAGCGCGCGCTCATCGGAGGCACTGGAATCCACCTGGGCCTCCATGGTGCGCAAGCCGCCGACGACCAGGGTGGGATCGAGCTGGTGGATGGATTGGCGGATGGACGCCTCGACGGTCTCGGGCGGCGCCACGGTGCGCACGTAGACTTGGACACCCGTGGGATGCTTCATCAGCAGATAAGGCGTATAGACAGCGGGGCCGATGTCGGTGCGCAGGTCAGTGTGCTTGATGTCACCTACGACGCCTACGATGGTGGTGTCGGTTTTGGCCTCATCGCCGCCGCCCGGGCCGATGGCGCGGCCCAGGGCATTCTGCGCGGAACCAAAGAAGCGCTTGGCAAAAGATATGTTGACGACGGCAACCTTGGGCGCGGCCATCGTATCGGCCGGAGTGAATTCCCTACCGGCCAGGAGTGGCTGGCGCAAAGTGGCGAAGTAGGCGGGCGTGATGGACGGCTGTTCAAAGTTCATCTTCTCGTCTTCTGCCGGCTTGTAGCCCTGCACCTTGACAGTGGAACTCCAGTTATCGCCGCTGAGTTCGGGATCGACAGTGGCAGAGGCATTGGTAACGCCTGGAATGCGGCTCAGCGTTTCCAATGCGTTGATGACAATCTGCGATGCGCGGTCTTCGCCAAAGCCTGCGATGGTTGGATCGAGCGAAAATGTGGCAAGATTTCCGGTGTCGAAGCCTACGGATTGATGACGGAGATTTTCGAGGGTGCGTACGAAGAGGCCAGCTCCGCCAAGAAGCAGGACGCTGAGCGCAATTTGGGCGCCAACGGCAACCTTGCGGAATCGCTGTGAGCCCTTGGTGGCCGTGCCCGCATTTTGCCGGAGCGCATTGGCCAGATCGGGGCGCAGGAAATGAAACACCGGGGCAAAACTGAAAAGCAGGCTCGCGACCACAGAGACAGCGAGCGTGAACAGAAGGACCCGTATATCAATGGATGCGGAGTACGGCTCGCTGCCGGGTTCGGAGCTGGTCATCAAGCGAAGCAGGGTCCTGGTAACAACCGGCGCAAGGACAAGCCCAGCAGCCGCGCCAGCCAGGCCGAGCAGACCGCCCTCCACAAGTAACTGCGAGATGATGCGGCTGCGCTTTGCGCCGAGGGCATAGCGCATGGACATCTCGCGAGCGCGCCCCGCGGCGCGCAACAGGAGCAGGGTGGCGACGTTAATGGAGCACATGGCAACCAGCAGTCCAGCCATGCTCATGAGGATGATGAGGGGCGTTTTGAGTCCGGTTCGGCCGGGCGAGAAGCCGGTGGAGTCGTCCTTGACCTGGAGGCGCGAATCGTCGAGGAACCTTTTCTTGAAGCGATCGGTGTGCGACTTGTAGAGCGTCAATTCATAGGCCCGCAGCGAATGCCACAAAGGACCTAGACTCGCTTCAGCCTGGGACGGGCTCACTCCGGGCTTGAGGCGCGCGACCAGCGTGAGCCAGATGGACTGGTGGTCGTTGAGGCTGTCAATCTGCGACATCCGCGGGATGGCGACGTCAGTCATGCTTATGGGGATGAATACGCCCGGCCTGTAACCTCCGATGGCAGAGTGAAAGTTGTCCGGAGCCACCCCGAGGATGGTGAAGGGATGGCCGTTGATGAGCAGAGATTGACCCACCACGTCGCGCGAGCCGGCAAAGCGCGCACGCCAGTAGTCGTAGCTTAGGACTACGACTGGGTTGGCGCCCTTAGCTGTATCGTCCTGCTGCGTGAGCAGGCGGCCGGCCGCGGGCTTCAATCCCAACACCTGGAAATAATTGCCAGTTACGACCTCAGCATCCTTGTTTTCGGCCTGATTGTGCCAGGAGACACCGGCGCTGGAGCGAACGGCAGCCAACAGACCCTGAAAGACCTGGTTCTGATCACGCAGGTCCTTGTACATGGGGTAGGAGAAATAGTTGGAGGAATCCCCGCCAAAGCTGCTCGCCCATCCGGAGAAGCTTCCAGTCCAGACAAAGCGCACCAACTCTTTGGGCCGCTGGACCGGCAACATGCGGAGCAGCACCTGGTCAAAGAGGGTGAAGACAGCGGCGTTGGCGCCGATGCCCAGGGCAAGGGTAACGATCACGGTGAGCGTGAAAGCCGGCGACTTGCGCAATTGCCGGAGCGCGAGGCGAAGATCGTTGAGCGTATTCATGCCATAACCCCTTAAAAAACCAAGGCTTGTTATTCGATGCGCAGTGCCTGCATCGGTTCAATGGAAGCGGCGCGGCGAGCGGGGATGAAACCCGCCACGGTAGCGCAGAGAGCAAGCACCAGGACTGCTCCGGCAAGCGCAATTGGATCGTTTGTGCCGACACCATAGAGCAGGCTCTTCATCAGGTAGCCGGCGTACAACGCCGCCGGAATGCCAAGCGCCAACCCGATGACGATTTGCCAGAGCGCACCGCGAAGCACCATGGAAACGACGGTTGAGCGTGTGGCGCCCAGCGCCATGCGTATGCCGATCTCACTTGTACGTCGAGCCACAAAGTACGACATGACGCCGTAGAGACCGACAGAGGCAATGATGAGCGCCAGTATGCCGAAGAGACTGGTGAGTTGTGCAATCAGGCGCTCCTGATTGAAGTTTCCAGCCACTTGCGTGTCGAAAGTACGAATGTCGGTAACCGTGAGATTGGGATCGATGCCCGCCAGCGTGTGGCGCATCATGGCCGCCGCATCCTGCGTTGGCCGATTGAAGCTGATGATAATGGAATTGATGAACGAGGATTGAGTTTCGGTGCTGTTCATCGAGGGCTCCGTGTAGCTCATATCCCTTTGGAGAAGCGGGCGGAGATAGACCGGGCGCACTTTCTCTCGGGGATTGTTCATCTTAAAATCGGCGAAGACACCCACGATCTGCCAGTCCCCGGAGTACTTTGGGTAATCGATGCCGAAGTGCTGTCCGATCGGATCCTGATTGTTCGGGAAAAACCTTTTGACAAAGGTTTCGTTGACGAGGACAACCTGCTGTGAGGTTGCGGTATCCTGCTCATTTAATCCGCGGCCGCGCATCACCGGCACTCCAATGGAATCCAGGAAGTGGTTGCTGACGCGGTCCCAGGTGGAACCGCATTTATCGCCGGGTTGCGGAGCGGGGCGGCCCTGCAAGATGACGCATTCACCCCAGTTATCGCCTTCCAGCGGGCTATAGAGCCCATGCCGACATTGGCCACGCCGGGCTGCGTGGAAAAGCGTTCTTCGATTTGACGGTAGAGCGCTGGCAGGCGCTCGATGGTGTAGCCAGCACCTGCCGGATCGAAGTGCATCACGTAGCGATTCGAAGTGACCACGCCGAACTTCTGATGTTCGAGGTTGCCGAGCGAACGGGACATCAGGATGGCTCCCGCAATGAGAACCACTGACAAAGCTGCCTGCAGAACGACCAGCGATTTTTGAGGGAGCGATGAGCGGTCGCGGGTGGAGCGGTTGATGCCGCGCAGAGCCTCGGCGGGCTGCGCGTGGGAGGACAGCCATGCAGGAGCGGTTCCAAAAAGGATGCCGGTGACGAGAGAAACAACGAATGCAAAGCCCAGCACCCTGAGCGAAGGGCTGGAATCGATAGGCATATTCCTGGCGTCAGGAAATGCGAGGGTGAGAATGGTGTGCGATCCCCCATATGCGACGGCTAATCCGGCGAGTCCGCCAAGGCAACTCAACAAGACGCTTTCCGAGAGTATCTGGCAAATCACGCGGCTACGGCCCGCTCCCATGGCCATGCGAACCGCAAGTTCGGAACGCTGCGATGTGGCGCGCGCCAACATCAGGTTGGCAATGTTGGCGCAGGCTATGAGCAGGACCACACTCGACAGGATCATCAACATTTTCAGGCCGTTGCCGGTCTCGATTTGCAGGCTTTGGATTCCGCCGCCACCGGGGACAATGGCGACATGCTGCTTGGGGATTTCAGCGGCGCCGCCGTGTTCGGTGTAGGCGGGGAGGGTGCTCAACCATTGGCGCAGTGCAGCGGAGAGCTTGGCCTGCAAGGCTGCAATGTTGGTGCCGGGCCGGACTCTTCCCAGTGGATAGAGCCAGTTGGATGTCTCATGGTGGAGGATGGAACTGGCGCCGCGTGCGTAGGGTTCAGTCTGCAGAGGCATCCAGAAATCGGGCGGCGTATCGGTGACGCGATCGCCGAAGAAGCCGGCGGGAGCGATGCCTACGACCGTAAAGGGCCGGGCATTGATTGAGATGGTTGCCCCGACGATGGTGGGATCCGCGTTGAATTCCGTTTGCCAAGCGCGGTAACTGAGGACGGTCGCAGGCGCGGAGGAGGGTGTGTCATCGTTCTCTCCGAGCGGGCGCCCCGCGTAGGCTCCCAAACCGAGAGTCGAGAAGAAGTTGCCGGAGACGAACTCGCCCTGCAGCGGTTTACCCAGTTCGTTGCCCCGGCGCACGCTCCATCCCGATCGGCCGGCTTGCACCGCCGCGAGTTGTTCGAACTCCGGCGCGGACTTCTTGAGATGCAGGTAGAGGTCGTAAGAGAAGATGTCGAAATCGCCGTTCTCGCCCACAAAGCCGCCATTGACGCAGCAATTGTCTGTGTCACCTATACGGTAAAGCTGCGCGGGATTGCTGACCGGCAACGAGCGCAGCAGGATGCCCTGCACCAGCGTAAAGATGGCGGTGTTTGCGCCTATGCCCAAGGCAAGCGTGATGACCACCGTCAGTGTGAACCCCGGCGACTTGCGCAACCGGCGCATTGCGTAGCGAATGTCATTCAGAAGCTGACTCATCGCGCGTCTTCTCCGTTGAGTTTGAGGGGCGCTGGTGCTTACTCGTCTCTGAGCGCCTGCATGGGTTCAATTGATGCAGCACGGCGTGCGGGGATTACAGAGGCCGCGAGCGCGAGCAGGAAGATGGACATGGCCGCCAAAGTAAGAATGATTGGATCCAGCGGATCGACCTGAAACAGAAGCGAGCGCAGCAGGCGCGTGGCCAAAACCGCAGCCATCGCTCCAAGACCGCAACCTACGAGCCCCAGCTTCGCGCCTGAGGCCAACACCAGGCGCATCACGCTGGCGCGCTGGGAACCAAGCGCGAGGCGAATGGCCAACTCATGCGTGCGCAAAGCCGCCGAGAATGCGATGACGCTATAGATGCCCAACAGAGCCAATAGGACAGCCGCGATGGCAAACGAGGAGATGAGGACCGTGCTGAATCGGCGCGATGCCTGGCCTCCGGCAACCACGTGCTCCATGGACTCGACATGGATAAGCGGAAGCTGGGGATCGAGCGAACGGACCACTGCGCGAAGCGAGTCGGCCATCTGCTCCGGCGGAAGTTGGGCGCGCAACACGATTGCGCCGTAAGTGCCGGTAAGCATGTCAGGAGGTGCAAACTGGCCGATGGAAGCCTTCAACTGGCTGGCCGGTGTGTACATCTGATTCAGCGTAAGGGCATCGGCAGAGGTCTGCTTGATGTCGGCAACCTCTCCCACCACGGTCATCCAGGGTGTCTGGCTCTCCGCGATGCCAATCTTCAACCGCCTTCCTATCGGGTCCTGGCCGGGCCAGTAGTGCTCGGCGAGAGTGCGGTTCACAATCGCCACCAGCGGGGAATCCGCGCGGTCCGCCTCGGTAAAATCGCGTCCCCGCATTAGAGGAATGCCGAAAGCGCGGAGATAACTGCCGGTAATTTGAGACGGCCACGCAAGATTCAATCCCTCGCCCTTGTGAGGAACGTATCCTTCCGGAACAAAGCTGTTACTGCTGTTACCTCCCCCCTCAGGAAGCAGGGATGTGATACCCGCCGCTTGCACGCCTGGCAACTGTTCAAGCTTCCTCAGCATTCCCGAGTTAAAGGCATCCACGGCGGCTTGCGAAGTGTATTGTTGGTGGGGCAGTCCATAGTATGCGATCAAGGTGTGATCGGTGCGGAAGCCGAGGTCGACCGAGCGCATCTTTTGAAAGCTGCGCAGTAAGAGACCGGAGGCCGTGAGCAGCACCAGCGCGACAGCGAGTTCTGTGATCACCAGTGCCGAACGCAGCCGGGCATGTCCGCCCGCCGTGCCTGTGCGTCCGCCCTCTTTAAGTGCCTCGTTGACACCCGTGCGCGCGGCAGTCATGGCAGGAATCATTCCGCAAAGAAGTCCGGTGAGAACTGCCAGCAGCAATGCAAATCCAACCACTTTCCAGTCAAGCGAAATCTCGCTGACACGGGGCAGCGACTCAGGCAACAGTTTGATGCCTACGCGCAATGCCGCCGACGCCAGAAGCAAGCCGAGCAAACCGCCGCCAACGCTGAGGAGCAGAGCCTCAACAAGGGACTCGCGTACAACGGCCGCACCGCTCGCGCCCAGCGCCAGACGCACAGAGATTTCGCGCCGGCGCCGAATGACCCGCACCAGCAGCAACCCGGCCAGATTGGCACAGGCGATGAACAGCACCACGGCAACCGCAAAAAAAAGCGTGCGCACCAGCGGCCTCGCCTCGGCAACCGTGGCCTCGGTGAGCGGCACAGCGACAGGATGGATATGCAGGCTGCCCATGCCAGGGGGAAAATTCCGCTCAAGCTCTTTTGCCACCGGCTTCGCATCCTCAAGTGCCTGCGCAGTTGTCACGCCAGGCTTCAGGCGGCCTAGCATGTTGTAGTTCCAACTGCCGGCGCCCTGGACAATCTCGCCCTGGGAAAAGCTCATGGGAACCCATAGCTCGCTGCGATTCAACTGGCCCGGAACCAGCGGGAACTCGAAGTCGCGCGGCATGACGCCGATGATCTCGTACGGCTTGCGATCGAGCAGTATCTTCTGGCCCAGAATATCGGCCTGTCCGTGGAAACGGCTGTGCCACATCTGGTAGCTGATAACGGCCACCTGCTGGCTGCCTTCATCCTCTTGCTGAGTGAACGGGCGACCCATCAATGGCGACACGCCGAGAACCAGGAAGATGCTTGCGGTGAGCCTTGAAGCGCTGATTTGCGCCGGTTCGCTGGTGCCGGAAAGCTCATAACCGGTCTGCTGATAAGCGCCGAGACTCACGAAGGCATGGGTGTCCCGCATATAGGCGCGCACCCCGGGAGCCGTCGCATTGGGCGGGCCATTGCCTGCGTCGCCGACGCCTTCAGGAATGTCTCCGAAGGAAAGCAGGCGGTCTTGCCGCGGAAAAGGCAATGGGCGCAGCAGCACGCCTTCGACGATGGAGAAAATGGCGGTGGTTGCACCGATGCCGAAGGCCAGCGTGAGCACCGCCGTGAGCGTGAATGCGGGCGACTTGCGCAATTGGCGCAGCGCGTGGCGAATGTCCAGCCATAAGTTGTTCATCGCTTTCCTTCCCCTCTTCTCTTTTTTGCGTTACTCGCTTCTCAATGCCTGCATCGGTTCAACGGACGCGGCGCGAGTAGCCGGAATGAGTGCCGCAACCAAGCCGGCTACCACCAGGAGCAACGCCAGGAACAAAAAGCCGCCAACTTCCTTTTGTGCGTCGAAATAGATAACCATGCCGATGATCTTCCGGACAAAGACAGTGAGCACAAGGCCGGCCACCGTGCCTGCGCCCAGCATCCAGGCAACGCGACTCATGACCATCGCGACGATGCGATTGCGCGTAGCGCCCAGCGCCATGCGCACGCCGATGTCGCGAGTAGCCTGCTCCACTTCGTGGCTCACCAGGCCGTAAAGGCCCACCATGGCAAGCACCAGAGCCAGTCCGGCAAAGATGCCGAATAGCCAGCTCTCCATGCGGTCGAAGATCAGTGTCTCGGAGACAACGTCGGCCATGGTGCGCGGATCGCGGAACGCAATTGCGGGGTCGAGCTCATGAACGATGGCGCGGACCGCGGGAATCACCTGGGTCGGATCGCCGGCGGTGCGCACCAGCAGGGTCATGCCTGGAATCTGGTCAGCGCGCTCCTTGAGGGGAATCTCGTCGATCAGCCAATCGCGCTCCGCCAGCGGCGGCTCGTAGATGTCCTGACGCACGTTGCCGGTGACGCCTACAATCTGCGTCCACTTCTCCTGCTTTGGGTTGTCATCGATGCGCTGTGTTGTTGGATCGAGACCTGCCGGGATGAACTTGCGCACAAAAGCGTCGTTCACCACCACAGTGGAGGCGATGTTTTCGGGGCGATCCAAGGCGGATGACAGCGTCCGTCCGCGGTGCAGCGGAATTCCCATCACGTCGAAATAACCCTTGGTAACAATGCGGCCTTCTGCAAGCATCTCCTGGTTGGGTGGATAAGGCGGCTGGCCGGCGATGTGGATGTCGGAGTTGCTGCCCCAGTTCTCAATCGGTGACAGGCTGATGAGGCCGGCGGCGACGACTCCCGGGATGTGGTCCGTGCGCTCCTCGAGCGGGCGGTACAGGTCGCCCAGCATGTCGCGTCCCTGATACAGGGCTCTCGGCAAATCGATGTGCACAGAAAGTATATGGGCGGGATCGAATCCCAAGTCCGCATGGCGGAAGCGGGAAACCACGCGCAGCAGCAATCCCGCAACCACAAGCAGAACCAGCGTGAGAGCCACCTGGGTGACAACGAAGCCCGAGCGAATGCGATGCTGTCCACGCTCAGTGCCTGCACTGCCGCCCGCCTTCAATACTCTGTTGGGGTCGATGCCCGAAAGACGCAGCGCCGGAAAAAGAGAGGCAGCAAGGCTGGCGGCGACGGCCAGCGCAATCGCCGCGCCCAGTACGGTCCAGTTGATGTGAATGTCCGCGCCGCGCGCCAGCGCCTTAATCAGGAACGCGCGCATCAAGTCGAGCATGACGGACGCGAGTAACACGCCGCCGGCCGCTCCCAGCACAGCGAGCAGAAGCCCTTCAGTCAGTAACTGGCGCACCAGGCGCATCCTTCCCGCGCCGATCGCGGTGCGCATCGCCATCTCGCGCTCCCGCCTGATTCCGCTGGCCAGCAGCAGGCCGGCGACGTTGACGCAGCCAATGGCCAGCACCGCGAGCGCCGCGGCCAGCAGCGTCCACAATGGGCCCTTGCTTTGGCGGTTAATCACCTGCGCCAGCAGTACGGGTTTAGGTTTCCGGCCGCCGTCTGTATTCGGATAGGCTTTTTCCAGGTCGTTGAAGACGTGGTTGAGATCGGCCTGCGCCTGCTCGATGGTGACACCGTCTCTGATACGCGCCGCGGTCCGCAGCCAATGGTTGCCGCGGGGCTGCATCCATCCCTGGTCAATCAGCCGCGGAGTATAGATGGTGTTGCGCAGGTTGAGCGGATAGCGGAATCCTGCGGGCATCACGCCAATCACCGTGAAGGTCCGGCCATCCAGCTTGACGGTTTTGTTCACGACTCCCTGATCGCCGCCAAAGTAGTTCTGCCAGACCTCATAGCTCAGCACCACAATATCGTTCTTGCCATCCTGCTCTTCGCCTGGGAGGTAGGTTCTTCCCAGCACCGGCTTGACGCCGAACACGTCAAAGAAATTGTCGGTGGACCTGACGCTGTCGAGAGTGACGGGGCCACTGGAAGGCGTCTCCATGGTGATCTTCATGAAGTCGCAGTAAGCGGCCAAGGCCGAGAAAGCGCTCACTTGCGCGCGCTCGTCCCTGAAGCTGGGCCAGGAAGCGGGCTGCATGTATCCGCTGCGGCTGGTTACTTCTACAGAGACGATTCTCTCCGGATGCACATACGGAAGCGGACGCAGGATCACGTTATCAATGACGCAAAAGACCGCAGTGGCGGCTCCCACGCTGAGGGCCAGCGTGAGAACCACCGTAGCCGCAAATCCCGGAGCGCGCCGCAATTGTCGAATTGCGTAACGCAGGTCGTTATGGAGTGTGTTCAATCCAGGTTCTCCTATTCGGTTCGCAGGGCCTGCATCGGATCGACTGAAGCAGCGCGCTGTGCGGGAACAAAGCACGCGAGCAGCGCTACCAGACAGAGCGCTACCGCGACCGTTGCAAATGTGAGCCAGTCCGCGGTTCCGATTCCGAAGAGCATTCCGCGCAGAAATCGGGTGATGACCAGGGATACGGCAAGGCCAACGGCAAGGCCGGCAACGGTGAGCCGCAGACCCTGACCAAGCACCTGGCGGAACACATCTCCCTTGCCGGCGCCCAACGCTATGCGAATACCGATCTCATGCGTGCGCTGCCGGGTGGTGTAAGAGACCACGCCGTAGATCCCCACCGCCGCCAGAACCAGCGCCAGCAATCCGAAGCAACCCGCGAAGACCACTGCAATGCGTTCGAATACGTTGCCCATCTGCATGTTGTTCTTGAGCGTGGTCTCGTTGAACAGGGGCAGATCGGGATTGAGCCCGTGAACCGCCAACTCGACTGCGGAAGCAATCGCCAGCGGGTCGCCGACCGTGCGCACATGAAGGATGACCAGGTTGTCGTATCGCTGCATCAGCGGATACAAAACAAGCGGAGCTGGGTCGTACACCAGGCGCCGGTATTTCCCGTTGGCAGCCACGCCCACCACCGTGTACCACCGGTCCCACGACTGGATGCGTTTGCCGATCGCATTCTGGCCTGGCCAATATCGGTCGACAAAAGCCTGGTTGACAATTGCCACCCGCTGGCTGTCGGCGTTGTCTTGCGCGGTAAAATCGCGACCGGCGATGAGCGGTGTGCGGAGTGTTTGAAGATAGCCTGGCGCAACCTTCCCGCGGTCCACCTCGATATCCTCATGAAGACGATGCACGTAGCCCTCGGGCAGCACGCCTTCAGAATGGATGGTGAAGCTGAGGGGCGAGAAATCCGCCATGGTTGCAGACTGGACGCCGGGCAGCTCTTTCAGCCGGGCCAGCAGTTGCCGGTGAAACTCGAGTCCTGTTTTGTCGGTATAGCCCATGGGATCGAGATCGTAGGTGGCCAGATACACATTGTTCTGATCGAAGCCAGGATTGGCTTGCTGGGCTTTCTGAAGGCTGCGAACAAAAAGTCCGGCACAGGCCAGCAGCAAGAGCGACAACGCAATCTGCGCCACCACGAGACCGCCGGAGAGACGTGACTTGTGAAGTCCGCCCGAGGTATTGAGCGCTTCGTCTTTCAAGACCGTGACGGGAGAGAGATTGGAAGCGCGCAGTGCCGGAACAACGCCGGACACCACAGCGGTGAGAATGGAGACAACCATGGTTGCCAACAGCACCGTGCTGTCTACGCTGCCGTTGATGGATAGCGGAAGGGTTGTGGGAGGCAAAAAAGCGGCCAGGGTTTTGGCGGTCCACAAGGTGCACAACAATGCCAGCGCGCCCCCGGCGAGCGCGATGAGCAGGTTCTCAATCATGAGCTGGCGGACCATTCTCCAGCGGCTTGCTCCCATGGAGAGACGAATGGCGAATTCGCGCCGCCTGGCGACAGAGCGCACCAGGAGAAGATTTGCGACGTTCGCGCAAGCCAGCAACAACAGCACCGCGGCTAGAGCCAGCAGGATGGGCAGGGTTCCGGAGAGGTAGACGTTCGCTCCAAATGGCGAGCGCCACAGCGGATCGGTGGAGAGCCGGTTCGCGCCCTGATGTTCCTTCGGATAACGATCAACAATGCGCTGCATCTCGAGGTTCAGCTCATTCTCTGCATGGTGCGCATCGACGCCCGGGCGCAATACTCCAAGCACGTTGAGCCATGAGACGCCGCGATACTGGATCCTGTCCGCGCCCCATATCTGGGGGTCCATTCCCATCGGAAGCCATATCTCCGTGCGCAATCCCGTCTTGCACCCTTGAAATCCCTGGGGAGCGACGCCAACGACGGTATAGGTGTGAAGGTTGAGTTCAATCGTCTTTCCAACGATTGAAGGGTCGCCGGCAAAGCGGTTCTGCCAGAGGTCGTATCCCAATACAGCTTCGGGCGCTCCTAGACGTTCGTTGGCAGCAGTGGGCAGCAGGGTGCGGCCAAGGATTGGGCGCACGCCAAGCACCTCGAAATAATTGGCCGAGGTCAGCGCCCCGTAAATGCGCTCAGGCTTGCCGGAGCCGGTAAAGGCCATGTAGTCGTCGTGATAGCCGAGCAAGCCGGTAAAGCTGTGCGTGTTGTCACGGAGGTCCGCATAGTCCATGTAAGAGAACGGGGGCGAGGGATGCTCGCTTCTTTCGCCCCGCTGGATGGTGACCATGTTGCCGGTGGAGCCAATCCCCGGTATGGGGGTGAGCAAGGTCGAGTTGATCCAACTGAAGATGGTGCCATTGGCGGCAATGCCCAGGGCAAGCGTCACTACAGCCAACGCGGCGAATCCTGGATTCTTGCGCAGTTGCCGCAGCGCGTAACGCAGGTCCTGGAAGAGCATCGCTAGGCCTCCGCTTCTTCAGTCAGCTTGGTCAGTTCCTGCTCAGAGACCACTTTTCCGTCGAACATATGCACTTCGCGCTGGGCGTGCTTGGCAAAGCGCGGATCGTGCGTGACCATACAAATCGTGGACCCTTCGCGGTGCAGATCGGCCAACAGGTGCATCACCGCCTCGCCGTTCTTCGAGTCCAGGTTGCCGGTGGGCTCGTCGGCCAGCAGGATGGAGGGCGAACCAGCCAATGCACGGGCCACGGCCACCCGCTGCTGTTGACCGCCGGAGAGTTGCGCCGGATAGTGCCGCATGCGATGCGCCATGTTCACCCGCTCCAGGGCTTCCTTGACGCGCTTCTTGCGCTCTGCCGAGGGCATGCCCGCGCGATAAGTCAGCGGCAATTCAACGTTTTCTTCCACGGTGAGGTCGCCGATGAGGTTGAAGCTCTGAAAGATGAAGCCGATCTCTTGGTTGCGAATCCGCGAGCGGTCGCTGAAGCTCAGGTTCTCCACCGGATTGCCGTTCAGCAGATACTTGCCGCCGGTGGGCGTATCGAGCAATCCAAGAATGGATAGCAGCGTGGATTTGCCGCAGCCCGAAGGTCCGGACATGGCCACATACTCACCCCGCGAGATGGTGAGGTGAATGCCGGAGAGAGCGTGTGTTTCTACTTCGTCGGTGTAGAAGATCTTGGTCAGGTCTTCAATGTCAATGAGCGTGTCGTTCTGTGCCATCTGTCCCCCTCGTGGTTGCGAATCTGTTTCTTTCCCGTTCCCTGTTGCCTGTTCCCTGTCCTATTCCAGCCGGATGCGGTCCACATTATCCCAACGCGACATATCGGAAAGAATCACCGTGTCGCCTTCCTTCAGGCCTTCGATCACCTGGATGCTGTTCACTGAGGCGCGGCCCACCTTGACCGGTACGCGGACTGCGCCCTTGCCGTCGGAGTCCTCCTTGAAAAGACTCAACGTCGAGTTCTCGTTGCCCAAAGCTGGCCGGCCAACGTGGAGCACATCGGTCATGCGTTCCAGATCGATGGTTCCTTCCACGCTCAAAGCGGGACGGGCGCCGGGCGGCAAAGGTCCATCCAGTGCTACGTCTACGGTGACTGTTCCGTTCAATACTGAAGGATCAATTCTTGAAACATGACCCGGAATAACACCGTTGTGCGTGTCGATGGACGCCGGTTGGCCAATCTGAATATCACGCGCCTGGGTCTCGGCAATCTGTAATGCAGCCTTCAGTTTGTCAAGCTGAATCACCTGGGCCACCGAGGTTCCCGCGGCCACATGCTGGCCCACCTGCAACGGAACCGGAAGCTGCGCGAGCACGCCGGAGATTCCGGCCCTCACGTGAAGCGCCGCCGACTGCTTCTGATAGAGATCGAGCAGCGCCTTAGCCTGTTCGATTTTGGCCTGGGCCGACGAGAGTTGAACCTCGATTGCCTTCTGGTTCACCTCGAGTTGCTCCTGGCTCAGCTTGTGTTGCACAGTCAATTGATCGGCCGTGTTCTTTGACTTGTTATAAGCAATCCCCGCAATCACTCCCAGATCGAAAAGAGCCTTGTCGGTCTTCTCCTGCAACTGGTCCTGGGTGTAGTCGGCATTCACCTGGGCGGCAGCGGTCTTCTTGTCCATGAGCGTGCTTTGCAGCGTGGCCTGAAGACTCTTGTAGTCGGCCTGCGCGGCTTTCAGCGCCAATTGAGCACTCAGAAGCTCCTGCTCGAGCTGAGGATCGGCCAGGTCCAGAAGAACCGTGTCCGGTGTCACCTTGGCGCCGGGCAATACGCGAATCCGTACCACCGTGGCGTCGGTCTGCGCGGGGATCAGCTCGATCGAGTCCTCCCGCGGCACCAGCGTGCCCGTGGACCCACGCACCTGGCGGATCATTGGTCCCCGTACCACCGTGTCGGGCCAAATGGTTGAGCGGTCTACCGTGGGCGCCGCCGGTTTGAGCCGGGAAACGGCCACTACCGCAACGGTCAACAACACCACCGCGACGCCAGCCCATACCGCTAACTGGCGTTTCCTCTTGAGCTTCAAATCTGGGCGTGCGATATCCATCGATATTGGATATGGCACTTGGCGTGCCAAACACACACTTGGTTTTTCATTGAGAATAAATGACTTATCTGAAGCTTCTATGCAGCGTTAGAGACTGAAGTGACCGCTTCCGGTTTTGGAGTGTCCGATTTCGGACAGCTCGGAATGTCCGTTTCCGAACAGGACCGAGTGCGTCCAATACCCTGGGATGACGGACCAAACAGTGCCACTAAAAGGGGCACTCTGAGGAGTAAAGGAGTTCCCCTACCCTTGTCCCGAGTACATCTCAAGCAACGTAAGCGCGGCGCGAAATGACGTAGTCCGCCCTTCCAACACCTCCCGCTCCAACGCCTCCATGCGCTTCCGAATGGCCGGATGCGACTCGAACCGCTGCCTCAGTCCCTGCTGGATAATCTCGTGCATCCACGTCCGGGCCTGGTCCCGCCGGGCAACATCGAACCAGCCATTGGCTTTGGTCGTGGCAGTGTGTTCCAACACGCAGTCCCAAAGCTCCGGGATACCCCGGCCGGTCTGCGCCGAGCAGGTGAGAGCGCGCGGTGTCCATCCGGAGAGCGAAGGGGGAAGATAGTGCAAAGCATTTTGCGCGTCGGTCCGGGCTCTTTCAGCAGCGGCCATGTTGCTTCCGTCGGCCTTGTTGACGACCACGATATCCGCCATTTCCATCACGCCCCGCTTCATGCCCTGGAGTTCGTCGCCCGCGCCAGAAAGCGTGATGAGCAGAAAAAAATCCACCATGCCGTGAACCGCGATCTCGGACTGCCCCACGCCAACCGTCTCGATGAAAATGGTCTTGTACCCCGCCGCCTCGCAAAGCAGCATCACTTCCCGTGTCCGCTGCGCCACGCCGCCCAGCGATCCGCGTGATGGCGATGGCCGGATAAATGCCATATCGCTCGATGCGAGGGACTGCATCCTCGTCTTGTCGCCCAGAATGCTACCGCCTGATATCTGGCTGCTCGGGTCGATCGCCAGCACTGCGATCTTCTGCATGTGCTCCTGAATCAAGAATGTGCCGAGCGCCTCAATCACTGAGCTCTTGCCCGCGCCCGGTACCCCGGTTATGCCCACGCGAATTGAATTGCCACTGTGAGGAAGGCAGTCTTCGATAAGCTGCTCGGCCAGTTCGCGATCGGCCGTGCGAGAGCTCTCAATCAGCGTGATGGCCTGCGCCAGGATGGTGCGGTCGCCGGTGAGGATGCCGTCGAGATATTGCCGGTGTGAGAGAGAGCGGCGGCGTTTCGAGACTTGCTCAATCAGGTCTCGCGGCGGCTCCGGCGCGATTTTTCCGGGCCTGACGCGCAGCGCACTCTCTTCTGCGTCCATCTTCGCGCTATCCCCCAACCAGGCTGCCGGTGAGAATCGTCATGATCTTCTGCGCCGCCACGGGAATCACCGTGCCTGGCCCATAGATTCCGGCCACGCCGGCCTGGTACAGAAAGTCGTAGTCCTGCGGTGGAATCACGCCTCCCACAACCACCAGAATGTCATCCCGGTCGAGCTTGCGCAACTCTTCGATCAACTGCGGAACCAGCGTCTTGTGTCCGGCAGCCAGCGAAGAAACACCAACCACATGCACATCGTTCTCCACCGCGTGCCGCGCAACTTCGCGCGGGGTCTGAAACAACGGGCCGATATCCACGTCGAATCCGATATCCGCAAAGGCCGTGGCGATGACCTTCGCGCCCCGGTCATGGCCATCCTGCCCCATCTTCGCAACAAGAATGCGCGGCCGCCGCCCTTCGGCCTGCTCAAACTCCGCGACCATCTGCCGAGCCTTCTTGAATTCCACTGCGCTGCCGCTCTCCGCCGAGTAGACGCCGGCAATTGTACGAGTAGTCGCCTGGTACCGGCCCCAGACTCGTTCAAGAGCTGACGAAATCTCGCCCAGCGTAGCTCTGTTGCGCGCCGCATCCACCGCGCACTCCAGCAGGTTGCCCTCGCCGGTCGAGGCGCACTGAGCCAGTTGTTCGAGCGCCAGCCGCACGGCCTCCGGGTCACGCTCGCGCTTCAGTTGGGCAAGCCGCTTGAGTTGCGATTCACGTACCGCATCGTTGTCGATGTCGAGGACGGGGATGAGAGGCTCATCGGGCGAAGGATAAGCATTGAGCCCCACGATCACATCCGTTCCTGAATCGATGCGGGCCTGCCGACGCGCCGCCGCCTCTTCAATGCGCATCTTGGGAACACCGGTCTCAATGGCCTTGGCCATGCCTCCCAGTTCCTCGACCTCTTCAATCAGCGCCCACGCCGCATGCATCAACTCGTGCGTCAGCCGTTCAACATAATAAGAGCCGCCCCACGGATCGACAATGCGCGTAATTCCAGTTTCTTCCTGCAAATAAATCTGCGTATTGCGCGCGATGCGTGCGGAGAAATCTGTTGGCAGCGCTAGCGCCTCATCCAATGCGTTGGTGTGGAGAGACTGCGTGTGCCCGAAGGCCGCAGCCAGCGCCTCAACGCACGTGCGGACAACGTTGTTGAATGGATCCTGGGCAGTCAGGCTCCAGCCTGAGGTCTGCGAATGCGTCCGCAAAATCAACGATTTCGGATTCTTCGGATTGAAACTCTTGACTAACTTGGCCCATAACATGCGAGCGGCGCGCATCTTGGCAATCTCCATAAAGTGGTTCATGCCAATGCCCCAGAAAAAGGAGATGCGCGGCGCAAAGTCGTCGATATCCAGGCCCGCCTTCACCCCGGTTCGCAAGTACTCAAGACCGTCAGCCAGCGTGTAAGCAAGTTCGAGGTCCGCTGTAGCGCCTGCCTCCTGGATGTGGTATCCACTCACGCTGATGCAATTGAACTTCGGCATCTTCGCCGCGCAGTAGCGAAAGATATCGCCGATAATCCGCATCGATCCGGCCGGCGGATAGATATAGGTATTGCGGACCATGAACTCTTTTAAGATATCGTTCTGAATGGTTCCGCTCAGCTTCTCCGGGCTAACTCCCTGCTCCTCTGCGGCAACAATATAGAACGCCATGATAGGCAGCACCGCGCCGTTCATGGTCATCGACACCGACATCTGATCGAGAGGGATCTGGTCGAACAGTACCTTCATGTCCAGGATCGAGTCGATGGCCACGCCCGCCTTGCCTACATCGCCCATCACGCGCTCGTGGTCGGAATCATACCCGCGGTGCGTGGCAAGATCGAAAGCGACCGAAAGCCCCTTCTGACCGGCAGCCAGGTTGCGGCGGTAAAAGGCGTTTGACTCTTCGGCGGTCGAGAACCCGGCGTATTGCCGGATCGTCCATGGCCGCATAACATACATCGTGCTGTATGGCCCTCGGAGATATGGCGGGATTCCAGCAGCATAATCGAGATGCTCCAGCCCTCTGAGATCCTCTGGCATATAGAAACTCTTGACCGCAATGTGCTCCAGCGAGAGCCACTCGTCGCTCTCTTGCCCTGCCGCCGGCTTCACCGCGGGCTTGTAGTCGATCTTTGAAAAGTCTGGACGCATCTTAGTCCTTGATCTCCAACCGCTGCTGCCAGGTCGTAAGTAGCTCAATGGGGTTACTTCGCATATGAACGAAATCCGCGACGCCTGCCGCCCGAAGCTGCTCCGCTGACTCGGGATTGCCCGCCACGATGAGCGGAATCTCGCGCCCGAGCTTCTTCAAGCCCGCAATGACTTCCGTTGCCAACGAAAGGTACTCCGGATCAGAACTGCAAAGCACAATCAGATCGGCGTCGCTTGTAGCGATGTCATTGACGCTTGAGAACTTTTGCGTCACGATTTCAAAACCCGCGCACCCAAAGAAGTTGGCGGCGAAATTCGAACGGGCCCCTCGCATCTTCGCATCACCGAATTCCGCCAACAAAACTCGAGGAGTCTTGCCGGTCTTTGCCGCGTAACACTCAGTGCGCAAACGAAGCTGGTCATAACTTTGTGTAGCACGGGGCTGATCGCCCAACAGCGAAAAGTCAACACGGTCCAATGCTCTCTCAGTCAGATTGGCGTATTGATTGGTTCCCGTGAAGACTCTTCGCCTCGAGACCACTGCCTTTTCTTTGGCGGCCAGTGACTTCCGGAGCGTCTGTGCGATCATGCCATCGGCCTGGGCCTTGCGATAGCCTCGGGCAGCTTCAATCGCCTGCATCAACTTCCAACCTTCGCGCGCGATGAAGTCGGTAATCGCCTCGATGCAATACGAACCCGCACCAGGATCGGCAACGCGGGACAGGAGAGCTTCTTGCTTCAAGAGAATCTGCGTGTTTCGAGCGAGCCGCCGGCTGGCCGCATCCGGCCTTTTGTAACACTCATCGAAGGGCGCGACAGAAACCGAGTCGGCGCCGCCAAGTACAGCAGACATTGCCTCCGTTGTGCCCCGCAGAATGTTGACGTGCGGATCGTAAATAGTCTCGTTCCAACGTGAGGTGCGGGCATGAATACTGGCCCTGCCGCTCTCCGGGCGTCCGCCGAAGCTCTCGACGGCGCGCGCCCAAATCATCCGGAAGGCGCGAAGCTTGGCGACCTGGAAAAAGAAGTTTGCACCAATCGCGAATGAAAACCCGATAGAAGCCGCAGCGCGATCGACGTCCACGTTGCGAACCTTCATTTCCGCCAGAAAGTCGACCCCTGCCGCGAGCGCAAAGCCCGCTTCCTCAACGGCAGTAGCTCCCGACTCTTCAAATCTCTCCGTGTGGATCGTAAAGGGAGTAAGCGTCTGAGTTTCAGCCCCGAAAATCTCCGCCGCAAAGTCGAGGTTAGTCAAAGGATCGAAGCCCGTCGATACCGGTGATGGTCTTTCGCGCAGTCGTTCAATCAAAAGACGAAGGAGCCGTTCGCCGGCATTCTCAAAATGCACGGGAACCTCTTGCAGGTTGAACAGAAGCAGTCCAAGATCGGAGGCGTTCTTGACGGCAACATTGGTGAACGCGATCTCTTCGGCCCCAGCAGCCACCGCGCCTTGCGCGGCCTGGTTTGCCTGCTCGGGGTCAACCGCGTCAATCTCCTCGCGAATACCCCAGTCACCTGTGCAGTGTGATCCGCGCACATAGGGGAAATCGCCCGGCGCGGCATCCAGATATTGCAGGCCGGCCAGGTCTTCGGCCCGATAGTAAGGCTTTACTGCCAGCCCTTCTTCGGTTTGCCAGATAAGTCTTTTCGAGTAATCCGCGCCCTTCAGGTCTTTGGCGATAACTTCTTCCCATAACTCAGTACTTACCGAAGGAAATTCCGCAAGCAGATTGTCAGCGGCCATCTTTCATTACCTGCTTTCAGGAGCTTCGACAATTTCGATAAGAAGCCCGAAGGGGCTGTCGGCCCTTGACTTGGGATGGACGAAGAAAACCGTGGTGCCGCGCGAACCTTTGCGCGGAGCTTTGTCGATGATCTGAAACCCGTTTGCCCGCATCGCGTCGAAAGCCTGCTGTGCGCTCTCCACTCGAAACGCAACATGGGCAAGTCCACCCCTGCCGCCGTTTCGGTCAATCAACTTCTGCACCGGCGACTCCGGGGACAATGGCTCCAGCAACTGGATAAGGTTGGGCCCGTCGCCTACCTGCAACAGAGCCTCGCGAACCTGGTCCATTCCTAATACTTCTTCCCGATGAACTTCGGCGAAGCCCAGCATTTCGTAAGCCTTGACCTGGCCTTCCAAATCGCCCTGCTTCACGGCAATCGCAACGTGATCGACAAACTTGATTCCCGGAACCTGCTTCAAATCTTCCTGAACACTCGCCATTCTGTTCCTATCTTGTTTTGACTGCGACCGCTGTTCTTGTTCGCCAACTGCTATCATTCAAACTCGACTAGAACCTGATTCACCTTGACGGAGTCACCCTGCGCAACATGGACCGTCTCTATTACGCCGGCATGAGGCGCGGTAATATTCGTCTCCATCTTCATGGCTTCAAGCACCATAATTGGATCGTTCGCTTCAACGGCCTGTCCGGGCTCAACCTGCACCTTGATGACCAGGCCCGTAACCGGACTCAGGCAAAATCTTCCTTCATTTTTATGCTTCTCCCAAGGGTGCGCCAATGTATGCGCGCCTGGAATCGGCATGGGCTGAAAGGTTGCGGCAGCCGGCTGATAGGACCCGTACTGCGGCTGGCGCGGGCTCTCGTCTTCTTCAAGAACCTCAACTTCAACCTCGTAGGTCTTTCCGCCAACTGTAATCTGAAGCTTCAAGTCAGGCTTCCTTTCTTTGAGAAACTCTCATCACGCCTTATCCTCTCGACCGCAGGTTGTGGGAGGCTTGCACAAAAACCCGCCCCTGCTGCGACCATGCGTTTACAACTTCCTGCGGTGACTCGAGCAGCTTTGCTGAGAGGATGCGAACCTTCTTGCCCAGGAATGCGGTTGCGGCTGAGGCAATCACGGCCATGATCTCGGCAGTGATTTCTCCATCTTCCAATTCGACTGCTTCGTCGGTGGTCTCGGCTGCGGCCTCCAGGTCGAACTCCGTGGCAACGGTCGCTTGCGGCTCTCGTCTCTCGCTGAGTTCTGCCACTTGGGTTTGCAGAGTCTTCACGGCAGAAGCAAACGCGCTGAGTTGGCTTTCAGCCTCCAGTTGCTTTGCTGCAACGGCCCGCCGCAGTGCACGCTGCATGCCGGCATAGCTCACCGCCCAGCCAGCTGCAACCAACACCGCCAATGCCGCCAAGTCCGCCCAATTCAAAGCCACGCGCCGCTCCTTGTCATAATGGGATCAAGCCATGTTTCTTTTGAGGACGCAGTTCCCGCTTGGCATGCAACGCTTCAAGAGCTTGCGCCAGGTACTTCCGTGTCTCGGCGGGTTCAATGATGTCATCCACAAGCCGCCGTCCGGCCGCGACGTAGGGCTTCGCAAACGTCTCCCTG
>OCZT010001200.1_pt1 | contig 26850 bp, 22 predicted proteins | sample 1539031 | NCBI WGS metagenome assembly OCZT01 (sample SAMEA3539308, study PRJEB22396) | soil metagenome | biome: tundra; feature: field; material: soil | place: USA | collected 2010-05 | depth 0.15 m | reverse complement strand
GCGAGTGGTACTACCGCCAGATGCTCGGCTCGGCCAACCTGACCGGCGGCAAGCTGTTCCACATCCTCGCGGGCAACCTCAGCTACCAGATCGAGCACCACCTGTTCCCGGACCTGCCTGCCCACCGCTACGGCGAGATCTCAGGCGAAGTGCGCGAGATCCGCGAGCGCTACGGCATCCCGAACAACACCGGCCCGCTGCACAAGCAGTTCGGCAGTGTCGTGCGTAAGATCGTCAAGCTCGCGCTGCCGCCGCTGCCGCCGCTGCCCGGCCTCAGGGGCTCCGCGCCGGGCCTGAACAAGCCCGCTGCGCAGGCGCGGTCGCCGAAGCCGGCAGCTGCCAAGGCGGGCTCGCGCGCGCTGCCCGCTCCGAGGACGGGCGCGCGCAAGCTGACCGCTGCCAAGACCGGCCCGCGCAAGCGGGCCGCGGTGGCCTGAGCGTATGGCCCACACCCTCGATGCGCTCCAAGTTGCTGCACTGATCGCGCCGACCGGGAGCGCGTCGCATCCGTGATCTCGCTGGAGGACGTCCCGATCCCGCCGATCCCGCGTCTGCCACTGGTGCCCGACCAACTGCGCCGCATCCGGGTGCCCCGCGACCTGGGTTCTGTCACCGCGCGCTCGCCCGAGGCGGGTGACCTCGAGGCGGTGGGCATGACGGCGAGTGGCGTCGAGCGCATCTGGGCGGTGGTTGAGCGCCTCTACCGCAGCGGCTTCTATCCGGCGATCGCGCTGTGTGTGCGCCGCGAGGGCGAGGTCGTGCTCGATCGTGCCATCGGGCACGCGCGCGGCAACGGGCCGGCGGATCGCAAGGATGCCGTGCTCACGCCGGCCACACCCCAGACGCCGTTTGTGATCTTCTCGGCATCCAAGGTGATGACCACCGTGGTGACCCACCTGCTCGAGGAGCGCGGGCTGCTGCACGTCGGCGACCGTGTGTGCGAGTACATCCCCGAGTACGCCGTCCACGGCAAGCAGGTCATAACTATCGAACAGCTGCTCTCCCACCGCGCCGGCGTGCCCAACCTGCCCGCCGACGCGTTCGACCTCGACCGCTTCGGCGACCGGGAGTTCATGCTTGAGATGTTGTGCGCGGCCAAACCGAGCTCGCGCCCGGGGAGGCTGCTCTCCTACCACGCGGTCTCGGGCGGCTTCATCATCGCCGAGATCGTCCGGCGGGTGACCGGCAGGGACATTCGCACGGTCTTGCGGCAAGAGATCCTGAAACCGCTGGGCTTTCGCTGGGGCAACTACGGCGTCAGCCCCAGAGACGTGGGGCGGGTCGCCCTGAGCTACCCGACCGGCCCGCCGGCGCTGCCGCCGCTGTCCACCGTGCTCAAGCGCGCCCTCGGTCTTCCGCCGGATGAGGTCACTGTCCGCTCCAACGACCGGCGCTTCCTGACCGGCGTCGTGCCGTCGGGCAATGTCGTCACGACCGCGAATGAGTTCTCGCGCTTCTTCGAGCTGCTGCTCGCCGGCGGCGAGCTCGGCGGCGTGCGCATCCTGGAGCCGCGCACGATCCGCCGCGCGCTCTCCGAGCGGGCGTTTCGCGAGATCGACTTCTCCCTGGTGGCTCCGCTGCGTCACGCCAGCGGGTTCATGCTGGGCGCCAGCGCGTTCAGCCTGTTCGGCCCGGACACCGACGAGGCGTTTGGCCACCTTGGCTTCACCAACGTGCTCGGCTGGGCCGACCCCGAGCGAGCGCTTTCGGTCGGCCTGATGACCAGCGGCAAGCCCATGCTCCATCCGGCGCTGGGCGATCTGTGGCTGCTCACCCGAGCGATCGGCCAGGAGGCGCCCAAGGTACCGCGCAAGGGAGTCTGGTTCACGGAGAGCTAGCGCTTCCCGACCGGCGCTGCTGGCCTGAGCGATCAGCGCAAGCCGTTCGCATCGCGAGCCGCACGTGCTCACCGGCGGCGCGAGTCGCCAGGAGCGCCGTCGGCTGGGACCGCCCAGTCCGCGCGGGCCGCAGACAGAAGCTCCTGGACCGAGGCACCCAGGGAGCTCAGCAACACCTCGAGGTCTGGCACGGCGTCGCGGTCGGCGACCACGCCGAAGAACACGCTGCCGTCATAGCTCGCCGCGGCAACTCCGATGGCGTGCTCGGCAGCGAGCGGCACAAGCGGATAGACCTCGCGCATTGGCGCCCCCAAGGCGTATAGCGTCTGCTGAGGACCGGGCACGTTGGTGATGGTCACGTTGAACAGCCGCGTGGCGTAGATGGCCTGCGCCATGGTGGCATGGATGACCGGTGGCGCCAGTCCCGCCAGCTCGATCACTGCAGTGGTGCCCAGCGCCTGTCGCCCCTCGGACTTCAGCGACTCCGAGCGGGCCACGGTTTCGCGATAGCGTCGCACTGGGTCCGTCTCCGCCACAGGCAGCTCCACATACAGCGACGAGACCCGGTTCCCCAGCGCGAGATGCTCCCCGGCAGCGCGGACGCTTACCGGGACCATTGCGCGCAGCCCCTCCGCGGGCAGTGCCTCGCCGCGCGACTGGAGCAGCGCCCTGAGGCCGCTCGAGGTGACGGCGAGCACGACATCGTTGATCGTGCCGCCGAGAGAGTTCTTGATCTCCTTTAGGTCCGCGAGCGGGACGCGCACAACCTCGAAGCGGCGCAGCGTGCCGATCGGCCGATTGAGACTCGTGCGCGGCGCCGCGTGCAGCTCCTCGCGCACGATCACGGCGACCGCCGCTTTGGCGCTGCGCAGCGCATCACGGGGGTGAAGCACGCCATGGGTTCCCATCTCGGCGGCGTGGAGCATGGTGTCGACCGGTAGCAGCCCCGCCCACGCGTGCGCCAGACGCGCCAGCGAGCCGGGAGCGGCCGGGCCGCCGCTCGCGAAGGACGGCGACGACGGAGCAACCGGTGCCGCGTCCGGGGTGGTGTCGAGCAGCAGGTGGCCGACGTCGGCCGAGCCGACACCGTCGACCATGCAGTGGTGCGTCTTGGTCGCGATTGCCCATCTTCCGTTGGCGAGCCCCTCGACGAGCGCCATCTCCCACAGTGGCCGATGGCGATCCAAGCGCTGCGAGAAGAAGCCCGATGCCCACTCAGCGAGCTCCTCATCGCCTCCGGGGGCGGGGAGTGCAGCGCGGGCGACGTGCCTGCCGATGTCAAATGCGGGATCGTCCTGCCATGTGGGCCACGACATCCCGCCCGTGTGCGGCTCCGACAGGCGCTGCTGGTAGCGCGGCAGCTGCCCAAGCCGGCTCACAAGGTACTGGCACACTTCCTCGCGCGACGGCGAGCCACCGTCCGGTTGAGGATCGAAGACCATGATCACGCCGGTATGCATGTGTGCGCTCTCGTCGGCCTCCTCGAGCTCGAGGAACGTCGCGTCCAGAGGTGTGAGGTGCTCGCTCATGGCAGAGGGGCGACCGCGCCGCGTCGACCGCTTGGAGCCTTGCGGGGCCGACGGGGCGCTGGCTGCGCAAGCATCGCCCTACTTCCCGTCGTCCGGCCTGCCCAGCGCGTGGCCTGCACTGTGCGTGACCTTGCGAAGGAAGTCGTACTCCGTGTGGACCAGCTGGTCGGCCATCTCCAGGGCGGCGTCGATGATGTCTTGCCGCCTGGACGGATGCTCATCGCCAAGCGACGGCAGCTTCTCGTCGATGGTCTCGACGAATTTGCGCACCGCCCCGATCGCCGCCCGCTGCCCCGACTCGACTGACGCGAACACCTCCTCGGAGAGCTCGGTAGTCCGGTCGACTGCGCCCTTGGCCTCGGTCTCTGGCATTGGAATCTGTCGCCCTCCCGGGACATGCGTCCCGCCACCACTGCATTCACGGAAGCCTGTCGACGAGCACTCGCGGGCCCCGCTCGCCTGTCACCGCCTCGGACAGGACCATAGGCCGGCCCACCGGCGGTGCCATCCGTAGAGAACTCGGACGTGGCCATGCCCAAGCTACGCAGCCAGATCACCGGGCGTCCTGCTCACCTGCGCCCGGACGATCAACGAGCGCTCTCGGTGACCCGTCGAGTCTCAGGCGGTAGCCGCGAGTGCCTCGGGCGCCGTCGCTCAGCCTCTGGCCTCGTCTGGCGGCGGCGCTCGGCGGGTATCGTCTGCCCGGTGTCAGAGCCACACCCCGTGCTGGCGCTTCTGCGCGAGCGCGCGACGCTTCGCACAGGACCCGGAGCGCGCGCGGACGGTCAGCGGCTCGCGCTCGTGCTGGAGGGAGGCGGGATGCGTGGGGTCGTCTCCGCGGGCATGGCGAGCGCGCTGGAGCGCCGGCGACTGCTCGACTGCTTCGATCTTGTCGTTGGCACGTCCGCCGGAGCGCTCAACGCTGCGGCGTTCCTGGCCGGCGTCGTCGAGGGCTGCCTGGAGGCCTATCACCGTGCGTTTGCCACGCGCCGTTTCATCAACCCGTACCGGCTGCTGATCGGGCGCGCCGCGATCGACGTTGCCTTCACGCTCGACCACGCCGACGAGCGGCTCGACGCCGCACGCCATTCAAGGACCGTGGCGAGCCGCATCCCCCTGTACTGCATCGCGGTCGACGTCGACGCTGCGCTCGCCCGTGACCTCACTGACCTGCGCACGGAGGAGGATCTGCGATGCGCCCTGCTGGCGTCGAGTCGCATGCCCTGGATCGGCGGCGGGCCTGTCGAGTTCCGCGAGCGGCGGTGGCTCGACGGCGGGCTCGCCGAACCGATTCCGTATCAGGCGGCATTGCGGCTCGGCGCGACGCACGCGCTCGTGCTGATGACGCGGCCGCTCGGAGTCGCGCGCACGCCGCTGCCACGACTTGCCAACCGGATCCTCGAGCGCCGGCTGCGCAGGCTCAACCCGGCTCTGGTCGAGCTGCACCACCGCCGCGTCTCCGACTATGAGAGCGTCGTGGGCGAGATCGCGGCCGCGACGAGCGAGCCCGGCCACCGCGCGCCTTTCGTCTACGGGCTGCGCCTGGCGCGCGGCGGACCCGAGGTCGGACAGTTGGAGCGCCGCCCGGCTGTGCTCGAGGCGGCCGGGCAGCTCGCGTTGGAGCACGCCGCCGCGGTACTCGACGGAGCTGGCATCGTTGCGCCGTCCGCAGCGGAGACGGCGGCACCGACCCCAGCGCGCCGAGCGTGACGCTGCTCGCAGCGGGCGCAAACTCCTCAGCGTGCACGTTACGTGCCCGGAAGTCCGCGACCAGGTCTACGCACCCCACACGGCGTGTCGGGGCTTGGCCCGGGCCAGAGCGCCCACATCAGCGTTACGACGCAGGCCCAGGCCGAGGGGTCGGGCGGGCCTGTGGTCGTCATCGCGACGTTTGAAGGTTCGGACGGCTCCCGCGAAAGTGCCCAGGCGACCGTCACGGTGGCCGGGGAGGCAGAAGAACAAGAAGGGTCCGGCGGGTCGAGACGAGGTTCAACTCCGCCCGGCGGTGAAGGGCAGCCGACCGGCGGCGAAGGGCAGCCAACCGGCGGAAGCAAGACGGTGGCCTGCGTGGTCCCGAAGCTCACGGGCAGGACCCTGGCGTCGGCGAAGAAGTTGCTCGCAAAAGCCCATTGCAAGCGCGGGCGAGAGCGCGAACTCCCTCGGCGAGGTCCGTGGCGTCGACCGCTGAGCTGAGGCCTCCCCGCCCGGGCCAAGGCGGGCTTGCGCGCCGGTTCGTGGGCAGCGACTTGCACGGTCGCGGCTTATGGCTCCCGGGCTTATGCTCGCCCGATGCTCAGTGGAGTGGTCGCCGTGATCGACAGCTGGCTGGGAGGGCTCGTCGTTAGATCCGTGCGCCGGCAACGGCCAGTCCTGCGCCTGGTTCCCGCTCGATGGATCCGGCCAGTGGTCAAACCGACGGCCGTGCGGCTGCGACGATCACTTACCCGGGGCGCTCTCACCCTGGCCGTGGCCGCCGGCATCATCACGCTGCTCATCCTCATGCAGTAGTCGAGCCGTTTTCGCTCGACCAGCCTCTGGCTCCTCCCGCCCCGTCGAGTGCTCTGCGCAGGTCGGAAAGGGCGGCGCGGCACGAGGAACCGCGGGCCGGGCTATGTTCGATTGCGGCCGAGCTTGTCGTGTGCCTCGACCCACTCCTCGGCGACGATCGCTGATCCGAGCGAGAGCTCACCGCATAGGACCGTGGCCGCGACGATCTCGGCGAGCTTGCGGACCTTCCCGGCTCCGTGGCAGCCGATCAGCGCCAGGCACTCCCGCTGGGTGGCGAGGCCTGTGCCGCCGCCGTAGGTGGCAACGATGAGCGAGGGAATCGTGATCGAGGCGTAGTAGTCCCCGTTGGGGAGCAGCTCGCTGAAGCCGAGGGCCGCGGAGGACTCCGCGACGTTGGCCGCGTCCTGTCCGGTGGCGATGAACAGGGCCGCGATGCCGTTTGCGGAGTGGGCTCCGTTGTTGTTGACGCCCGCCATGAAGCCGCCGAGGTTCGACACCTGCCGTGCTCGGAACAGCCTTTCGCTGCTCGTGTGCATGTGCTCGTCGATCAGCGCGGCGGGAATCGTCGCCTCGGCGACCACGCGCTTGCCGCGGGTGCGCATGACGTTGACCTGCGAGCTCTTCTTGTCGGTGGCGAAGTTCGACTCCAGATAGAAGTTCGTGATGCCCGCGTAGCTTTCGGTGATCCACGCACACGCCGCTGCGGTTGCCTTGCCCGTGAGGTTCTGGCCTGCGGCGTCGCCGGTCGTGTAGTCGAAGCGCGTGAACAGGATCCGGCTGGCTGAGTACTGCTCGATGCCCCGCAGCCGGCCGGTGCGCGTGGTCGTCTCCGCTGCCTGCTTGATCTCGGCGAAGTGGTCGGTCAGCCATTCGCCGAAGGCGCGCGCCTCGCGTGCGCTCTCGAACACAAACGCGGGAGCGCGCTGCATGGCATCGTCGAGGATCGTGGTCGTCACGCCGCCCGCCTCGTGCAGCATCTTCATCCCGCGGTTGTAGCTCGCGACAAGGCTGCCCTCGCTCGTCGCCAGCGGCACATAGAACTCGCCCTGTGCGTGCTCCCCGTTGACGAGCAGCGGTCCGGCGACGCCGATCGGCACCTGCGCGACACCGATGAAGTGCTCGACGTTGCCCGGGAGAATCGCCGGGTCGAACGAGCTCTGGGACACGTGAGCGAGCTCCACGCCCGTCTGCTCGCACAGAAACGCGCGCCGCGCCGCGGCTGCCCCCGGCGTGTAGTCATCGTCGCGATCGCGTGGAACCTTCCTGCGCATGCGCCGTGGCGCGTCATTCCCCGCGTCCGCTCCGACAGACTCGATCCGCTCATTCGGATCTCGCATACGCGAGAACGTAGGCCGTCGCGGCCCCGGGGTCATCCGCAGTAACGCGCAGACTCAAGCCGGAGGGGCTTTGCGCCGAAGCATTCGCATGGATTGCGACGCTGCGCGTGGCGAGGTTCGCGAGGATGCAGACCGGCACATCTGCTGCTCGATGACCAACGTGGTGATGGCTCTCGCGCGGGATGCCGGTGGCGACGCTGCCGTTAGAGAGCTGATGCGCACGGCCGGGAGCGAGCGTGCGGCCGGCTACCTGGAAGATGTGAGCAACTGGGTGTCGCTCGACGAGGCGTGCGCGCTGCTCGACGCCGGTGCGGCGGTGACCGGTGAGCCATTGTTCGCCCGACGGGTGGGCGAGGCGACCCTGCGCCAACACGCCGGCACCCAGGTTGCGACGCTGCTGCGCTCGCTCGGCTCCGTCGACGCCGTCCTGACGGCGGTCACTCAGACCGCTCCCAAGCTGAGCACCGTCACCGAGATGGACGCCGTCGAGGTTGAGCCGGGTCGCGGGGTGGTCAGGGCCGTTGCGCGAGAGGGCTTCAGTCGCCGGCCTCGGCACTGCGAGTGGACGAGCGGGCTCCTCGCGGGGCTGCCGATCCTGTTCGGACTCCCGCCCGCCCGCGTGCACGAGAGCGAATGCCAAGCCCGGGGGGACGCCCAGTGCCTGTACACCGTCACGTGGGACGCGGAGCTGGCCGCCGCGGCGGCCGAGCCCCAGCAGCGCGTGACTGCTCTGGAGGCGCAGCTTCTCGCCGTCTCCGAGAGGCTCAAAGGCGTCTACGCCGTGGCTGGAGACCTGATCTCCAGCGAGGACGTCGAGACGGTGCTGCGACGGATCGTCGAGCGAGCGGCGGACGCCGTGCGCGCGCCCAGTCACATCCTTGCGGTCCGGCCCGATCCGGAGGCCGAGCTGCAGGTCTACGGTCGCGGTATCAGCGAGCGGGACGCGCGAGCCCTCGCGCACGCGGCGGCGGCCGAGACGGCGTCGCTCGATGATTCGATGCTGGTCGTCGAGATCGCCTCGAGCAGACGCAGCTACGGGCATCTGATTGCGCGCTACGCGAGTGGGATCGGTTTCTTCCCGCAGGAACGAGAGATGCTCGGCCTGTATGCCAAACACGCAGCCGCAGTGCTCGACATGGCGCTGGCGCTGCAGGAGTCCGCGCAGCGTCACAAGCAGGTGGATTCCCTTCTGGCGCTCTCGCATGCTCTGGCGGAGGCGGGGACAAGCGCCGAGGTCGTCGAGCGTCTCGCCGCGGCGGTCCCCGCGGTCGTGGACTGCGACAGGATTTCCGTATGGCTTTGGAGTGAGCTCGAGCAGACCCTGCGATCCCAAGCGTCGTGGAGACGGACACCCGAGGCCGGCGCCGATCTGGGGGACGCGCGCATCACGCCGGAGGACACGCCTGACCTCCAGAACATGCTCTCCGAGCGCCAGCCGCTCTTCTTCGACCGCTCAACAGACGACCTGTTCGTGGGTCAACTGATGCGGAAGCTCGACGTGGTCGCGCTGACCGTGGTGCCGATCGTCGCCCGCGGCGCCTTCCTGGGAATCCTCACGGTGTCGGTTTGCGACCGGCCGGAGCGCCTGCGTCCCGGCAACGATCTGCTCGAGCGTCTGACCGGGGTCGCAGCCCTCGCCGCGCCCGCGATCCAGACCGGGCACCTCGTGGACCAGCTCCACTACAAGGCCAGTCACGACGGACTCACCGGCCTGCTGAACCGCGTTGGCTTCCGCCAGCAGATGGACACCGCGCTGGCCACTGTCGGCGGCGGGCATCGCGTGGGTCTGCTGTTCGTGGACCTCAACGATTTCAAGCGAGTGAACGACCTGTACGGGCACGACGCAGGCGATCAGCTGATCCGGGAGGCCGGTGCGCGTCTTGGTGAGGTCTGTCGCGCAGGGGACCACGTCGCGCGGCTCGGGGGAGACGAGTTCGCGATCATCCTCTCAGACGTCAATGCCGATGAGGAGGTGCGCGCCGCTGCGGGGCGTGTCAGGTCGGCGTTTTCAGAGCCGTTCGCGGTGAACGGACTCGCGCTCTCGATCGGAGCGAGCGTCGGGGGAGGGGTCTGGCCCGACGACGGCCAAACGGTCAAGGAGCTCATCAGGCGTGCGGACGCCGCAATGTACGCGGACAAGGCCGACAATCGCCGCGAGCTCACTGCAGTCCGGCTGTCGAGCTCGTCGGCTGTGCATCCTCCAGCTCAGGATTGAGAACCCGCCTCTGGGAGGTCGGCCCCGGATGGAGCCCGGTCGAGGCCGAGCCCGGCTGCGCTGCGCCGCTCACCGCCGGAGCGGTAGCCTCGGTAGCCATGGGTGACGACGGCGAAGCGCTCCTCGACGCGTTCTTTCCATATCGCCGGCGCTTCGAGACGCGGTCGTCGCTGCCAGCGGAGGCTGTCTCGCACGCGCACGTGCTGGCGATGGTCGATGAGATGGCCTCCGAGGAGGACGCGATCGCGCGGGAGGGCAAGGTCTCGGGGTCGATCTACCACGGCGGCGAGGACCACTTCGCGTTCCTCGCGGAGGTCTTCCGGCGCTTCGCGCACGTCAACGTGCTCCAGCGCGACATGTATCCGAGCGCGACGAAGTTCGAGGGTGAGATCATCGCGATGGTGGCCTCGCTGCTCCATGGCCCGGAAGAGGCCTGCGGGGTCGTCACGTTCGGCGGCAGCGAGAGCCTGTTCAATGCCGTCCTGGTCTATCGGGAGCAGGGGCGCGAGCGTGGGATCGACGATCCCCAGGTCATCGTTCCGGTCACCGGGCACGTGGCGATCGCCAAGGCCGCCCACTATCTGGGGGTCGAGGTCGTCCACGCGCCGGTGACGGACGAGTTCGCGGTGGACGTCGACGCGGTCCGCGCGCTCATCAACCCGCGAACCGTCGCGCTGTTCGGGACGGCAGCCACGTACCCGCACGGTCTGATCGATCCGATCGAGGCGCTGAGCGAGCTCGCACTCGAGCACGAGCTCGGCTTGCACGTCGACGGCTGCCTCGGCGGGCTCATCCTGCCGTGGGGCGAGCGGCTCGGTCTCGACATTCCGCTCTGGGACTTCCGGGTGCCGGGGGTGACTTCGATCTCGGCCGACACGCACAAGTACGGCTACGGGCCAAAGGGCACGGGGGTGATGCTCTACCGCAGCCGCGACCTGCGCCACCGGCAGTACTTCACCTATACCGACTGGCCCGGAGGCCTGTATGCGTCACCGGGCATCGCGGGTAGCCGCTCGGGCGGGCTCATCGCTGCCACCTGGGCGGCGATGGTGACGCTCGGCGAGCCGGGCTACCTGGCGATCGCCGAGCGCATCTTCCGGACGGCCGCGGAGATCCGGGCCGCGGTGGAAGCGCTGGGAGAGCTACGGGTGATGGGCGACCCGACGTTCTGCGTCGCATTCCGCTCCGAGGAGCTCGACATCTACCATGTCAACGACTCGCTCAAGGCGAGCGGATGGCGGATGAACAGCCTGCAGTTCCCGCCCGCGCTGCACTTCTGCGTCACTCTGCCGAACACGCAGCCGGGGGTGACAGACACGTTCGCCGCCGACCTGTCTGCCGCAGTCGAGTACGCGAAGGATCCGCCGCAGGCCGCGCCGCGCAGTGGCGCGATCTATGGTGGCGCCGGGACGCCGGAGGGCAACGTCCAGGTCAACGCGATGCTCGAGGGCGTGCTCGACGCGATGTACCAGCTCGCACCGCCTGCGTGACCTGCACAGTGGCCGCCACCGCCGAGCCCCACGTTCTCGCCATCGACATGGGCTCGGGCACCGTCAAGGCCGCGCTCGTCTCGAGGCGGGGGGAGGTCAAGGCTTCGGGGTTGCGCGCGATCGCCACGCGCGAGTTGGAGGGCGGCGGCGCGGAGCAGGACCCGCACGAATGGTGGGCAGCCGTCCTGGCAGCTTCGCGAGAAGCGCTCGAGCACGCCGCGCTGCCCGCGGACCAGGTGATCGCCGTGAAGTGCGCTACCCAGTGGGCGGTCACGGTCCCGGTCGACCGCGACGGCGAGGCGCTGGCCGGCGCGGTCTCGTGGATGGACACGCGCGGTGGGGTCCACGTGCGCCGGGTCGTGGGCGGACCGGTCAAGGTCGCCGGCTACGACCCGCGGAAGCTGCGGCGCTGGCTGCGGCTCACCGGCGGAGCGCCGGTGCTGGCGGGTGTCGACGGGCTCGGTCACGTCCTCCATCTCAAGCACGACCGGCCCGACGTCTACGCGGCGGCCTACAAGCTGCTCGAGCCGGCCGACTACCTCAACCTGCGGCTGACCGGGCGCTTCGCCGCCTCGTTCGGGACGATCTTTCCATACTGGCTGACCGACAACCGCGATCCGCGGCACATCGACTATGACGCCGGGCTGCTGCGCCTCGCCGGCGTTGAGCGCGAGAAGTTCCCGGACCTCGTTCCGATGGACTCCGTGCTCGGCCCCGTCCTGCCCGACGTCGCCGAGCAGCTGGGGCTCGCTCCAGGGACACCAGTGATGGCCGGCGCGTGCGACCTGCACGCCGCTGCCGTTGGCGCCGGCGCCATCCGCGACGGTCAGGGCTACTTCTACGTAGGCACCACATCGTGGCTCTCTTGCCACGTGCCCAGCAAGCGCACGGATCTGCGTCACATGCTCGGCACGATGCCGGCCGGGCTGCCCGGGCGCTACGTGGTCGTGGCCGAGCAGGGCATGGCCGGCCGCTGCCTGGAGTTCCTGAAGGACAACATCCTCTACCCCGACGGGGTGCAGGAGCCGGCGGATGTGTACGCCCTGCTCGAGCGTCAGGCAGCTGAGGTGCCCGCCGGGAGCGATGGGCTGATCTTCACCCCCTGGATCAACGGGGTACTCGTGCCCACCGAGGACTCCTCGACGCGTAGCGCGTTTCTCAACCAGACGTGGCGCACGACGCGGGGACACTACGTCCGGGCGGTGATGGAGGGGGTCGCCTACAACATGCGCTGGCTCATGCCGCACGTCGAGCGCTTCGCCAGGACTCGCTTCAAGGAGCTGAGCTTCATCGGCGGCGCGGCACTGTCGGATGTCTGGACGCAGATCTTCGCGGACGTTCTCGGCGTGCCGATCAGACGGGTCGCAGAGCCCCGCCTGGCCAATGCCGTTGGCGCCGGCATGCTGGCGTTCATCGCGCTCGGCGAGCTGTCGGCCGAGGAGGTACCGGCGCTCGTGCACGGCTCACTTCACCAGCCGGATCGGGACCGCGGGCGGACCTACGACCTGTTGTTCGATCAGTTCCTTCGCTTCTACAAGCGGGCGCGGCCGATCTACCGGCGACTGAATTGACGCTCCGCGGCCTACTCCTGCTACCGGCTGGCCGTCTTGACGGCGGATCCGTCGATTGCACAGCTGACCTGGCGCTTGCCTTTGATCTTCGCGTCCATCAGCGCCGAGTCGGCCGCGTCGACGAGGGTATCCAGCGTGATGCCGTGGTAGGGGAAGAGGGCGTAGCCCACCGTCGCGGAGACGCCGCGATTCGGGTAGCCGGCTTGCCCGACGGCAGTCTCGACCGCCCTGACGCAGCGCACGCTGAGAGCGCGACTACCGGCGGCGTCGAGGCCGCGTGCCAGGAGGGCGAACTCATCGCCGCCGATCCGCGCGACGCAGTCACCGGGCCGGGTTGCGACGCTCAGCCCGCGCGCGATCGCCAACAGGACCGCGTCGCCGGCCGCGTGACCAAAGGTGTCGTTGACGTGCTTGAAGTCGTCGAGGTCGATCATCGCGATCGCCAGGGGCTCGGGGTCGCCCTGCCCGCGTGCAAGCGCGAGCGCTCGGACGACGTTCTCGTGGAACGCTCGCCGGTTCGGGAGGCCCGTAAGCGGGTCGCAGAGCCCGAAGCCGGCCAGCCAGCGCAGCTGGGCGACGTCCAGTGTGCCGTCGTACGGGAGGACGGTTGCCACCCCAATCGTGAAGCTGCCCGCCAGCCACATCGCTATGGGCGTCCACACCCTCAGCTCGTGCTCATCGCGCGGCTCGACCCCCGACCTGGCCGGTGCGGGCTGTCCGCTCGTTCTCCCCACGGGAGAGGAGTCGGTTGCGGCCCATCGCGCCGTGATGTTCTCCGGGATGCGTGGACCTATCGCCAGGTCCGAAGGGGCACCGGCAGCACCGAACGAGGGCACGCTCGAGGCCCTCGGTGAGGAGCTGCCGAGCAGAGCGCCGATGCCCGACCCCGGCACTCGGGTGAGCGTGCGCTTGCACCCATCAAGCACGCGAGTCGGGTGCCGGATTGGGGTTCAACTCAGCATGTGACGATCGCGCCCGCCGACCCGTTTGGGACGAGAGGTGCGTGGCAAGTGCGTCGCGCAGAGCGCCAAGAATCGCCGCAAGCCGCGCTGCACGCGCACCGTCATCCTGGGCACGCTCACCTTCACCGCTCACCAGGGCATCAACAAGGTGCGCTTCGGGGGGCGCATCTCCGCGACGAGGAAGCTCAAGCTGGGGCGCTACACGCTCCAGATCACCGCCACCAACGCCCAGCGCAAACGCTCGGCGTCACAGTCGCTCAGCTTCACGATCGTTCGATAGGCCCGAGCGGCGACCGTCCATCGGCGCCGTCGCTCGATCCATGGAGACGGCTCCTCAGCCGTCGGCGAACTTCACGGCCTCGGCTGAGCCGCCGGTCGCGTCGCCGGCGCTGTAGGAGTGGGCGCCCGCGCCCGCGAGGGCTCCGCCGTCGACGATGAGGTACTCCTCGCGAATCGCTCTCCCGTCGAACCAGCACTCGAGGATCTCCCGCGTTCCGGCCGCGTAGCGGGCCTGGGCCGAGAGGCTCGTGCCAGAGGTGTGCGGGGTCATGCCGTGATGCGGCATCGACCGCCACGGATGGTCTCTGGGCGCCGGCTGCGGAAACCACACGTCGCCGGCGTAGCCGCCGAGCTGCCCGCTCTCGCATGCGCGCGCGACGGCGTCGCGGTCGCAGATCTTTCCGCGCGCGGTGTTGATCAGGTAGGCGCCCCGCTTCATCCTGGCGATCAGCCGCTCGTCGAACAGGTTCTCGGTCTCAGGGTGCAGCGGCGCGTTGATCGTGACGACATCGCACGCTTCCACCAGCGACTCCACGGTTGGGTGGAAGCTGACGCCGAGCTCCTTCTCGACCTCGGGCGGGAGCCGGTGGCGGTCGGTGTAGTGCAGCCCGACCTCGAATGGCTTCAGCCGCCGCAGGACCGCCGAGCCGATGCGCCCGGCCGCGACCGTGCCGACCTGCATGCCCTCGAGGTCGTAGGAGCGCGAGACGCAGTCGGCGATGTTCCAGCCGCCGTCGAGGACCCATTGGTGGGAGGGGATGTAGTTGCGCACGAGCCCGAGGATCATCATCACGACGTGCTCGGCGACGCTGATGCTGTTGGAGTACGTCACCTCGGCGACCGTCAGGCCACGCTCGATCGCCGCCTGCAGGTCGACGTGGTCGGAGCCGATCCCGGCGGTCAGGGCAAGCTTCAGCGTTGGTGCCCTGGCGATCCGCTCGGCGGTCAGGTAGGCCGGCCAGAACGGCTGGGAGATCACGACCTCCGCGTCGGGCAGCTCGCGTTCGAAGACGGAATCCGGGCCGTCCTTGTCGGAGGTCACGACCAGCGTGTGCCCGCGGCCCTCCACGAACTCGCGCAGCCCCAGCTCCCCGGAGACGCTGCCGACCAGCTCCCCCGGCGTGAACCCGAGGCCCTGTGGCGTGGGCGCGAGCTGCCCATCGTGGTAGCGCTCGATGTGCGGGATCCCGTCGCGTGCGTACGCGGGCGGGTAGCCGTCAACTGGATCGTCATACAGCACGCAAAGGACCTTGGCCATGGATCGGCTCCTTACTCGGGTTGCGCCGGTTCGCCCGACCTGATCATTGAACTGCATTGGACCCGGTGCGGCAGCCCACCTCGGCCCGTCGAGCCCGCCGCCTCCGGCATCGGCCGGCGCGACACGGGCGGTTCGCGCTCTTCCCGGGGAGCCGCGCAATCCCGAGTGCTTGATTTGCTGTGCGCCGATTCGCTAGGGTCCGGACACGGCGTACAGATCCTGGCGGCCGGGCCGCTCGGGCTATGACGGAGCTGGCGGCGAAGCCGGCCTTGGGACGAGAGGGAGCGTGACAATGGGCGAGCCGGATGGGCTCCTGCAGCGCGCGAAGGCCGTATCGGGCGAACCGGTCAGCTACATCCCGACCGACGACAGGAAGCCACCCGGGCAGGGCACGGCGCTGTGCCTCTCCGGCGGCGGCTACAGGGCGATGCTGTTCCACGTCGGCGCTCTCTGGCGCCTGAACGAGGCCGGGATGCTGCCGTCGCTGGATCGCGTCTCCAGCGTGTCCGGTGGTTCGATCACCTCCGCGGCTCTCGGGAAGGCATGGGGGCAGCTCGGCTTCGAGCAGGACGGCGTCGCACGCGACTTCGTCGAGCACGTCGTCGCCCCGGTCAGGGAGCTTGCGGCACTGACGATCGATGAGCAGGCCGTCGCAGTCGGCCTGCTCACCCCGGGCACCGTGAGCGATCACGTCGCCCACGCCTACGACAAGCGCCTGTTCAGGGGCAGCATGCTCCGGGATCTGCCCGCCGACGGGCCGCAGTTCATCTTCAACGCGACCAACCTGGCCTCAGGCGAGCTGTGGCGCTTCTCCAGGGCGTACATGGGCGACTGGCGGGTAGGCCTCGTCAACGACCCGGACTTGTCGCTGGCGCACGCCGTGGCAGCCTCGTCGGCCTTTCCGCCCGTGCTGTCTCCATGCACGATCGATCTCAGCGACGCGGCCTGGGACACGGTCGAAGGCAACGACCTCACGGGACCTGCGTTCCGCTCTGAGATCGAGCTCACGGATGGCGGCGTCTACGACAACCTCGGGCTCGAGACGGCGTGGAAGCGATGCCGCACGGTGCTGGTCTCGGACGCCGGGGGGCAGATGAAGCCGGTCGCCCACCCCCATGACGACTGGGTCCTGCAGTCGTTGCGCGTGACGAAAGTCATCGACAACCAGGTCCGCGCCCTGCGTAAGCGTCAGGTGCTGGACGGCTACGAAAGCGAAGCTCGCGAGGGCGCCTACTGGGGCATACGCAGCGACATCGCCAACTTTCCCTCCCCGGGCACCCTCCCCTGCCCATGCGGCGCAACGCTGAAGCTCGCTGAATTCGCCACGCGCCTGCAGGCGCTCGAGCCGCTCGACCAGGAACGGCTCATCAACTGGGGCTATGCGATCTGCGACGCCGCGCTCCGATCGCACGTCAACGGCGCGCTCCCGCCGCCCGGGGGCTTTCCCTATGGGCAAGCTGGGGTCGGCTGAGAAGGCACGCCACCGCAGCGAGCTTCGCCACGCGGGTGCCATCGGCTCGTGTACGGTCGACTCGTGCACGACCCGCCACTGACCCGGCGTTCGGCAACGGCTCTCGCCCGCGCGATCCGCGTGGGCGAGGTCTCCTCGCGCGAGGTGCTCGAGGCGCACATCGAGATGTGCGAGCGCCAGCAGCCGCGCACCGGCGCGATCGCGGTCGAGCGTTTCGACGCCGCGCGAGCAGAGGCTGACGCCGCCGACGCCCGCATCGCGAGCGGCGACGGCGGGGAGCTGCCTCCGCTGTTCGGCGTGCCCTGCACGATCAAGGAGTCCTTTGCCGTCAAGGGCATGCCGAACTGCGCTGGGCTGCTCGCGCGGCGCGATCACCGGGCCGAGACGACGGCGCCGACCGTGCAGCGGCTGATCGACGCGGGCGCGATCCCGCTGGGCCTCACCAACATCTCCGAGCTGACGCTGTGGATCGAGTCCGACAACCGCGTCTACGGGCGCACCAGCACCCCGTATGACCCCTCGCGGGCGGCCGGCGGCTCCTCCGGCGGCGAGGGTGCGGCGATCGGCAGCGGGGCGTCACCGTTCGGGCTCGGGTCCGACATCGGCGGCTCGATCCGCATCCCGGCCTTCTTCTGCGGCGTGTTCGGGCACAAACCCTCGAACGGGCTCGTGCCGCACACCGGCTCCTACCCTGTCCCGCACGGCGAGTCGAAGCGGCTGCTCGGCTTCGGCCCGCTGGCGCGGCGCAGCGAGGACCTGATGCCGGTGCTGCGGATCCTGTCGGGGCCGGACGGTGCCGACCCGCTCGTGACGGGTGAGGTGCAGCTCGGCGACCCCGCGAGTGTCTCGCTCGAGGGGCTTCGGGTGCTGATCAGCGAGTCGGCGTTCGTGCAGCCGATCAAGCGCGAGCTGCTCGCTGCGCGCGAGCGCGCCGCGGGCGCGCTGGCGGCGGCCGGGGCCCGCCTCGAGCGCGTTCGCCTGCCGAAGATGCGCACCGCCGGCGAGGCCTACCTGGCGGCGCTCACCGATGCCGGCAACGCGTCGCTGGCGGAGATCCTCGAGGAGGAGGGAGCGGAGCCCCTGACGGTCCGGAGCGCGCTGCGGCGCGGTGGCTCCCACACCGCGCCGCTGAAGGTGTTTGCACTGCTCGAGCAGGCGAACCGCTTCTCCTCGCCGGGACGCGTCAGCAAGGCGATCGCCTGGGGTCGCGAGTACGCACGCGAGATCGCCGAGACGATCGGCGACGGCGTGCTCCTGCACCCGCCGCTCGCGAACGTGGCGCCGCGGCACGGGCGCACCAACGGGCGCCTGTATGTGTCCCAGCCGATGGCCGTCTTCAACCTCGCCGCCGTGCCCGTCACGCAGGTGCCGCTCGGACTGGGCTCCCGCGGGCTCCCGCTCGGCGTGCAGGTCGCGGCCGCGCCGGGGCGCGATCACGTCTCGATCGCGGTCGCGATGGAGCTCGAGCGCGTATTCGGCGGCTGGGTTCCACCGAACGTGTAGCGCTGAGGACCGACGCGCCGGGAGCGCTCTCGCCGGTGGTCAGGATGCGAGCCGGTGGGCGAAGAACGACAGGATCTCGTCGCGGGCGGCGATCGTCGGTTGCCCCGCTTCGTCGATCAGGTGAGCTGTCACCACTCTGTGGGGGCTCGCCACCACCTTCTCGAAGAACGGCGGAGTGTCGCGGTTGGCCGCGCTGTCGGGGAGCACGCGTGGGATGAACCGGTCGCCGAGCGCCTCGGAGTAGGACGCGAACCGCTGAGCCTTGCAGAACTGGTCGCCCCTGAAGCGGTAGGCCATGACGGTCAGGTCGTCCCGCTCGAGGCGCTCTCGAACGGCGGCGAGCTCATCGGGAGCGATCTCCAGCCCAGCGGCGTCGTCAAGCGGCAGCGACGGCTGCGCCAGGACCGGTGCGAGCATCGAGGGCTCGAGCATCATCGTGAGCGCAAAGTTGCCCGTGAAGCACATCCCGATCGATTTCAAGCGGGAGATGCGCGAGCTGTACGCGGCTGCGCGCGAGCCTGCGCTCGTCGATGTGCCGGAGCTGGCCTTCATCATGATCGACGGCCACGGCGATCCGAACACCGCGCCCGAGTACAGCGAGGCCATAGAAGCGCTCTATACGATCGCCTACACGGCGAAGTTCGCCGTCAAGCGGGCGCCCGAGGGCATCGACTGGGGCGTCATGCCGCTGGAGGGGCTGTGGTGGACGCCGGACATGGCGCAGTTCACGACCGCCGAGAAGTCCGCGTGGGACTGGACGATGATGATCATGCAGCCGGACTGCGTGACAACCGAGGTGTTCGAGGATGCGCGGGCGAAGGCGGCGGAGAAGAAGCCTCTGGACGCGATCGGCAACGTGCGCCTGGAGAGTCTCACCGAGGGGCCGGCCGCCCAGATCATGTACATCGGCCCCTACGCCACCGAGGGTCCGACGATCGAACTGCTGCATGCCTTCATCGCCGAGCAGGGCTACGAGCGCAGTGGCAAGCACCACGAGATCTATCTCAGCGACCCGCGGCGCACCGCGCAGGAGAAGCTGAAGACGATCATCCGCCAGCCGCTCGCCGCCGGGAGCGCGTGAAGTCCCGGCGGGCCTGCGGCCCGATGGCCGCGTCGGCATCATGCTGGTTGCGGGCAGGGCAAACGTCTGAGGAGATCTGTGACACGACCGCGAGCGGATCCGGCCTACACGGTGCGCCAGGCGTCCCCGGAGCGGGACGCGGCGGCGTGCGCGGCCGTCTACGCGCCCTTCGTCGAACAGGGCGCCGTCTCGTTCGAGGAGATCCCGCCCGATGCCGCGGAGATGGCCGCCAGGATCGATGCGGCGCACGTCTGGCTCGTCGCCGAGCACGAGCGCGACGGCGTCGTCGGGTTCGCCTACGGAGCAGGTCACCGCGAGCGTGCGGCGTATCGATGGGCGGCCGACGTGTCCGTCTACATCGGCGCCGCCCATCATCGCCGGGGCCTTGGCCGCGTGCTCTACGCGGACCTGTTCGAGATGCTCCGCAGCCAGGGCCTGTGCGTGCTCTGTGCAGGGATCACGGCGCCCAACGAGGCGAGCAACGCGATCCACGCGGCGCTCGGGTTCGAGCTCGTCGGCACCTACCGTCGCATCGGTTGGAAGCACGGCGCCTGGCACGACGTCAGCTGGCTGCAGCTCGACCTGCGCGACGGGGCGCCGCCACCGCCGCTGGCGGGCTCTGAGGCCTGAGGCGGCTCGGCTCGCGACCGGGTCCGCGAACCCCCCCGTGCTTGAGGGATACGCGCGGGCGCATGTAACCTGCCCGGCCCGGCGGCGTAGCTCGATCAGTGACCCGCCTGGAGCGCAACGCCAACATCGCCGCCGTGGTGATCCCCTTCCTCGGCGTGATCGTCGCGGCGGTGCTGCTCTGGAACAGCTTTCTCGGCGTGCGCGAGGTGGCGATCTTCGCGGTGATGTACCTGCTGAGCGCGCTCGGCATCACCGTGGGCTTCCACCGCCTGTTGACCCACCGCGCCTTCCAGGTGCGGCCGTGGCTGCGCTACACGCTGGCGGTGCTCGGCTCGCTCTCCCTGCAGGGCCCGGTGATCGACTGGGTCGCCGACCACCGCAAGCACCACACGTTCACCGACGAAGAGGGGGACCCGCACAGCCCGCACGCCGGCCGCGGCGCGGGGATCGCAGGAATGCTCGCGGGCCTGTGGCACGCGCACGTGGGCTGGCTGTTCGAGACCCACGGGCAGGCCTCCTCCAAACGCTTCGCGCGCGATCTGCTCGAAGACCCTGTGATGCGCCGCATCAACAAGGCGTTTCCGCTGATCGCGCTCGCGAGCCTCGCGCTGCCGTTCCTCGCCGGCTTCGCCCTCTCCGGCGGCTCCGTCGTAGCCGGTGGCCTGAGCGCGCTGCTATGGGCGGGCCTGGTGCGGATCTTCCTCGTCCACCACATCACCTGGAGCATCAACTCGATCTGCCACTTCTTCGGCAGCCGCCGCTTCGACACCGACGATCACTCCACGAACGTGTTCTGGCTGGCGCTGCCCTCGCTCGGCGAGGCGTGGCACCACAACCATCACGCGTTCCCCCAGTCCGCCTTTCACGGGTTGCGGTGGTACGAGCTCGACCCCTCCGGCTGGCTGATCCTCGGGCTCGAGCGCATCGGCCTCGCGTGGGACGTGAACAAGGTCACACCCGAACGCGCCCGCGCGAAGCTGACGGAGGACCCAGCGTGACGGGGCCGTGGCGCACGCCCGCCCGATCGACCTGCTGATAGCGTCGATCGGGCGATGAGGATCGCCAACCTGAACGAGTGCCCCGCGCGCGAGTCCGCTGTCGGTCACATCAAGGCCGTGTGGCGCGATCTGGGCAGACAGGCGGGCACGCGGGCCGTGGGCCTGCGCCGCATCGAGATCGCCGAGGGCCATTTCTCCACGCCAGCGCACGAGCACGGAGCGGAGGAGGAGATCTTCTTCGTGCTCGGCGGCGAGGGGTTGCTGTGGCAGGACGGCGACAGCGTCGCGGCGGGCGTCGGCGATTGCATGGTCCACCGCCCGAAACGCGGCCCGCACACGCTGCGCGCCGGCGACGGGGGGCTCGACGTGCTCGTGTTCGGCCAGCGCAACGACGGAGCGCTGACCGCGCTCCCGCGGGCGGGAGTGGCCTGGTCGTTCCCGCGCTGGGTCGAGCTCGGCGAGGGCGATCCGCCGTTCGCGCGCGAGGCCGCGGTCGGCCCGCCGGACTGCCCGCCGCCCGTCGCCGAGCGGCCGGCCAACGTGGTCGCAATGGAGGACGTGCCGACCGCCTGGGAAGGCCGCGTCCGTCGCCTGGGACAGGCCGGTGGATCGGTTGCGACGGGCCTCAACCACGTTGTGCTTGCGCCCGGCGGATCGGGCGCGCCCGCGCACTGCCACTCCCAGGAGGAGGAGCTGTTCGTGGTCCTCGACGGCGGCGGCGCCCTGGAGCTGTGGGAGGGGGGCGCCGAGCAGGCCGAGGAGCACGCGCTGCGCGCGGGCGATGTGGTCTCGTGCCTGCCCGGGACCGGCGTGGCACACGCGTTTCGCGCCGGCGCCGAGGGCATCACCTTCCTGGCCTACGGCACCAGGGAGCCGAACGACATGTGCTTCTATCCGCAGTCCGGGCGCGTCTCGCTGCGTGGCCTCGGGATCGCGTTGCGCTCGCCCGAGATCGACTTCCTGTAGGGCCTTTCCGAGGCGATCCGGCTGCTATGCTGCGTAGCCTAATACCTACGACTCATAGTTGGCCAGGAGGGATCGGATGTCCGACACCGTGCGAATCAACCGCTGGGGCTTCGTCAACGCATACCTCGTGCGCGAGGACGACGGCCTCACGCTCATCGACACGACGCTCCCGCGCGGCGCCGGGAAGATCCTCGCGGCGGCGCAGGAGCTGGGCGCGCCGATAGTCCGGATCGCGCTCACCCACGCCCACGGAGATCACATCGGCTCGCTCGACGAACTCGCCGAGGGGCTGCCGGGCGCAGAGGTGATCATCAGCGCGCGCGACGCGCGCCTGCTCGCCAAGGACCGCACGCTCGACGCCGGCGAGCCGCAGTCGAAGCTCCGAGGCGACTATCGCGGTGCACGCACGACACCGACGCGCACCGTCGGCGACGGCGAGCGCATCGGGTCGCTCGAGGTGGTCGCGAGCCCGGGGCACACGCCCGGGCACGTCGCGCTCCTGGACGCCCGCGACGGCACGCTGTTCTGCGGGGACGCCTTCGCGACCCTCGGTGGCATCTCGACGTCCGCGCGCGCGAACCCCCGCTTCCCGCTCGTCGTGATGGGCACATGGGACAGGGCGACCGAGCTGCAGAGCGCCCGCCGCCTGCGCGCGCTGGATCCCGCGAGGCTGGCCCCGGGCCACGGCGCCATCGTCCAGGATCCAGGGGCGGGCATGGACGCGGCGATCGCGAAGGCGAGCTGAGCGTGGCGAGGCGCGGCCTGGACACCGAGCAGGTCCTCGACGAGGCGGTCAGCCTGGCCGACGCCGATGGCCTGCAGGCCGTCACGCTGGCACGGCTCGCGGACGAGCTGGGCGTGCGTCCGCCGTCGCTCTACAACCACGTCGACGGTCGCGCGGCGCTGCTGCGCCTGATCACGCTGCGCGGCCTGGGCGAATTGACGGAGGCGATCGCCACGGCCGCAGCGGGCCTCGCAGGCGAGGATGCGCTGCGCGCGACCGCCCACGCGTACCGGGCCTACGCCCATGCGCACCCCGGCGTGTACGAGGCCACGCTCGCGCCTTCGCGCCGGGAGGACCCCGAGCTGCTCGCTGCCTCCGGCAGGTTGCTCGAGCTGCTCGCGGCGATCATGCGAGGGTGGCAGCTGGAGGACGATCGGGCGATCGACGCGATCCGTGCCGTGCGCAGCGCGCTCCACGGCTTCGTCGCCCTCGAGCGCAGCGGAGGCTTCGCCATGCCCCGGGCCCGCGACGCCTCCTTTGAGGTGCTGCTGCAGATACTCGTGGGCGGCCTGGCGAGCGCAGCCTCTGCGGATTGACCCCGCGCGGTTGCGCAGTCGCAACCGGGGCGAGGGCTGCCCCGCGCCCGCCGGGCAGAGAGCGCCAGGGGCCCCGCCCGCCCGGCGGGGCCCCATGACAGCCGTCGCGCTAGGAGAATCGCGAACGGGAGGAGCCGCTGATCCGTTAACGACGTCGCACGCGCGAGGTTGGAGGGGGCCGAGGGAGACGGAGGCCGCCCCTCCGACTCGAGCCGTGCGGGAGCGCCTCGGCGGGCCCCGGAGCTCAGTGCTTGCGCGGGCCCGGTTCTGGCGGCGTGCCAGCCGCCCCGCCGCGTTCACCGTGACCGTTGCCCGCGCCTTCACCGCTGCCGGCGCCGCCGGAGGCAGGAGTGCCCGCGCCGCCCCCACCATGCTGGCCGGGCGGGGAGCCCTGTGCGCCGGGCGCCACACCGGCCGCGGGCGAGGGTCCACCCGCGAGCCCTTTCCCGGGGTTGCCTTCGGGGCCTTTCCCTTTCCCGGGGTTACCTTCGGGGCTGTTGCCCTTGCCCTGGCCGGGGCTGCCTTCGCTGGCGGCGCCTTCGGGGCCTTTGCCTTTGCCGGGGTTGCCTTCGGGGCCTTTGCCTTTGCCGGGGTTGCCTTCGGGGCCTTTGCCTTTGCCCTTGCCCGCACCGCCTTCGCTGCCGTTGCCGTTGCCGTTGCCGTTGCCGGGGGCTCCTGAGCCACCTTCTTCGCGGCCTTTGGCGCCGCTCCCGGACTTGCCGGTTTCGCTGGTGTTTTTGCCCGACCCGCCGTCCGCCTTCGCCGCGCGGAGCGCGCCGGACGGTGCGTTCACCGAGGCGGGGCGCGTCTGCGGAACTCCGCCGCCTGCCTGGGCGACCCCCTGACCGGTGCCTTCCTCGAGCGGGTGAGCGGCGCGCGCGGTTCCGACGGAGGCCGCGAGGTGCGACGCACCGTCATGGCTCGAGCCGGACGCGGGGTGGGCGGCTATCGCGCCCACGACGACCACACCCGCGCTGCTGCCGGCGCCCACGAGCGCCACCCCTGCGAGCACCTTCGCGACGAGGGCCTTGACGCCGCCGCCGGCGATCTCGACGGTGGTCGCCGCGACGGAGACACCGCCGGCGGCGCCGCCGATGCATGCGCCCGCGGACGGGTCCCGGCCGAGCGCTGATTCGAGCGAGCGGCGCCTGAGCGCGAGCGACGGCACGACGGGCAGCAGGATCGCGAGCTGGCGCCGCTGCCGCGAGACGGCCGCGGCGTAGTCCCGGCAGCCCGCGCACATGCGCACATGGCGGCGGAGGTGGCCTTTCAGCAGCGCCGCGCCGCGCGCGGTGGCGAGCTCTGCGCGGATGCTCCCGCAGTCGGCGCCGTGGGCGAGCCGCTCGGACATGAGGCTCGTGCGCGCCTGGAAGACGTAGGCCTTGACCTGCTGGGTGCGCACGCCGAGCAGGGCGGCGATGTCGCGGTGGCCGAAGCCGTGGAGCTCTGAGAGCACGAGCGCGGCACGTTGGCGCTCGGGCAGCTCGAGCAGGCTTGCGAGCACGTGCCGGAGATCCTCGCGTTGCTCGACACGCTCGGAAGGGTCCTCGCGGGGCGCGGGCGCGTCATGGATCTCGGCGCAGGGCCGGCGCTGGCGCAGGACGCTGAGGCACTCGTTGCGGGCGATCGCGAACAGCCACGGGCGCAGCGCGATCGCGCGGTCGTCCGCGCGGAGCGCCTTGTAGGCGGAGGCAAACGTGTTCTGGACGGCGTCCTCGGCGTCGTGCTGAGAGCCGAGCATGTAGCGGCAGAAGGAGAGCAGCTCCCGCGCATGGCGGTCATAGATGCTCTCGAACGCCGTCTCCTCGCCGCGACGCACGAGCGACACGAGCCGGTTCTCGGGCGCCACGCGCAGCCAGGCGCGGGGTCCCACCCGCGACTCCTGAACGACACCTCCGTGGTGGTCGGCCATCCCTCTCCCGTCCCACTAGTTCCCGAAAGCGCGAAAAGAACCGCTGTCCCGGTCCAACCTTTCCCATCTCCGAGCGTTCTGAACCACGAACTCTAGCGCCATCGTCAGCCGAGGAGGCCCGTTTCATGGGAGGACCCAGGTGCACGGGGGGACACGCCGAGGGGCATGGCGGGCGCCAGCCGCAAGGTGCGCGGCCGGGCCCGCTGTGCGCGCGCCCGCGCACGGCGGCGCGAGCGGCCGAGCACTCGCGCCGACACGGGCTCGAGGGCCGATAGGTGGCCTCGATCATCGTCTCGGGGTCGATGCTGCGCCACCCGCTCGCGGGGAACGTGGCAGCATGCATGCAGTACGTGGTCGGCCTGCACCTGCTCGGCCACGACGTCGTCTACGTCGAGGACAAGGGCTGGCCGGAGTCCTGCTACGACCCGCGGACGGCGACCGTAGGCGACTTCCCGCGCGAGGGCCTCGCGCTCGTGCGCGATCTGCTCAGGCGCAATCGGGTGGACGTGCCCGTGGCGTGGGTCGACGCCGAGGCCGGGCTCGTCGAGGGCATGGTCTGGCCGCAGTTGCGCGAGCGCCTCGCTAGCGCCTCGCTGCTGCTCGACATCGGCGGCGTCTTCGGTTTGGAGGAGAGGACGCTGGCGGGTTGCAGGGCGCTCGTGGACGTCGAGCCGCTGTTCACCCAGACCGAGCGGTTCCTCGGTGACGCCGACTACGACGTGCACTTCAGCTACGGCGTCAACATCGGCCGGCCCTGGTGCGGCGTGCCGACCGGCGGCATCGACTGGCTCCCGACGGTGCCGCCGATCGTGCCCCAGCTGTGGAAGGCGCCACCGCCGAGCGCCGACGCCCCGCTGACGACGGTGGCCGATTGGATGGCCTACCGGGGCGCCGAGCACGGTGGCGCCTGGTACGGCCAGGACGGCGCCGTCGAGGGCCTGCTCGAGCTGCCCGCGCGCGTGGGCTCCACGCTCGAGCTGGCGCTCTCGGGAGAGAGCGAGCGCGTGAACGCCCGCCTGAACGCGGCCGGCTGGGTGCTGCGTGACGCCGATGAGATCACCGCCTCGCTTGCGACCTACCGCAGCTACATCCGGCGGTCTCAGGGCGAGTTCAGCGTCGCCAAACCGGCATACGCGGCCACGCGCAGCGGCTGGTTCAGCGGCCGCAGCGCCTGTTACCTGGCGGCGGGGCGGCCCGTGATCGTTCAGGACACCGGCCAGGGGGAGTGGCTCGAGACGGGTCTCGGCGTGCTCACCTTCGACGGCGCCGAGGGTGCGGCCAGGGCCGTCGAACGGGTGGGGCGCGAGCTGCGCGTGCAGTCCCTGGCCGCGCGAGCCGTGGCGCGCGAAGTCTTCCACTACGGGGTCGTGCTCGACCGGCTGCTCGAGCGAGCGATGCCGCGGCGGCTGAGGGCGGTCGCCTGACGCCACCCGCCCCCGCTCGGCTTCCCGGTCCGCGTCGGTTCAGCAGCGACCACGCCGGGTGGCCGCGTTCCGCCGCTGCGAGTAGCCTCCGGGGCGGCGTGCAGGAACCGAACCGCACCGCTGGCCCGGCGAGGGCTCCCGCGCTCTCGGACGTCGTCGACTTTCTCGGCGCGCGCGCCGTTCGACGCCGTCGATCGCAACGACCTGGAGGAGGTTGCGAGCTCGGCCGAGGTGGAGTTCCACCTGGTCGGCGCCACGATCTTCTCGCAGGGCGCCGAGCCCGTCGAGCATCTGCGCGTGGTGCGGACGGGAGCCGTGGAGATCGTCCACGACGAACGCGTGCTCGACCGGCTCGAGAGCGGTGAGCTGTTCGGACACGCTTCCATGCTCGCCGGCCTGCCGACGGGGTTCGCGGCGCGGGCGGCGGAGGACACGCTCTGCTATCGCATCCCCGCCGAGGTCGCGCGCGAGCTGCTCGCGCGCCCGGAGGGGATGCGCTACGTCGCGCGCTCGCTGCGCGCGCTGCCGACCGAGGCGCTCAGATCGGAAGAGCACACG
>OCZT010001199.1_pt1 | contig 26851 bp, 22 predicted proteins | sample 1539031 | NCBI WGS metagenome assembly OCZT01 (sample SAMEA3539308, study PRJEB22396) | soil metagenome | biome: tundra; feature: field; material: soil | place: USA | collected 2010-05 | depth 0.15 m | reverse complement strand
AGGCGGTGCGGGCGGGGTGGGTTGGGTATTTCCGGATGGTTCCGGATTACTCGATTGACGTGGAGGAGAGTTATTGCGGCGAAAAGCCTGGAAATGCTGATCCTGCTGCTCCTCCTTCGCTTCTCTCAGGGTTCGCACAGGATGAGGGCCCATTCGTGGTGGTGATGCTGGGGATGGCTCGGGGAACGTTTGTGCCTGACGGCGAACCGAAGGCGGAGAACCGGTGGGAGACTCCGGTGGCGCTTCGGGCTTTGATTGTGGATGGGAAGGTGGCCGAGTGGCGCGTGTATGCGGATAACGAGCCGATGCGGCGGTTGATGCGAGAAGCTGCGAAGACGGGTTGAACCGAGGGTTGTGGTATCCCACCTTAGGCGCAAAAAAAGAGACGCGCCAAAGGTGGGGCACCCGGCGGTTGATAAAAGGGGCTTGAAAGACCGGGTGAGTTGAGGACTGAGGTATCCCAGGTCTCAAAATCGAGACCTAGGGCACCCGGCCGCAGCAACCCCGGCGCCAACCCGCGAAACTCATTTCTATAGAGGGCGTGATTGCCGGGGATGAATCCCCGGCCTACCAGCCGCGCCCTTTCAAAGCCTTCCAAATTGAGGGTTGTGGTATCCCACCCTTGAATCAAACAACGATTCAAGGATGGGGCACCCGATCATTGTGGCCGATTGAGGGCGAAACTGTAAGTCCATGCTTCGCCGAGTTACAGGAACTTACCGGTAAGTTGAAGGACCTGGTTGATGGCTCCTTCTATCTTGGCCACATTGTTAATTCCCGCGGCGATGGAGGCTATCTGGGCCTTCAGGTCCTTGATTGCAGCGTTGGCCGTTTTCATTCCCGGCGTCAGTGCGGTAAATGCGGCGGTGTTGGCCTCGAGGTCTATCTTGTTTTGGTCGCTCATCAGGTCGGATACGACTTGCGCGGCGTCATTCAGGGGCAGCGTGGCGGCTCCGGATGCGGCCTTGCATTCTGCAGTCAAGATATCAAGCAGGCTCTGGTAGGCAGCGTAAACCTGAGCTTCAGTGGGCTGGGGCGGTGTGGTCGGCGTGGACATGGGGGCTACGCTCCTAAAGGTTCAACGGGTGGGCAGATCTACTGGGTGGGCAGGCTCTTGTAGTAGGTCTTGAGGTCGTTGCCGGCGGCAAGTAACTCGCCGAGCTTGGCGGTCAGGGTCTCGGGGTTATTGTCCTGCGCAGCAGCCGCCAGTGCGTGATGGGTGAGCGCCAGTTGCTCCAGCGAGCTGTGAAGGCCGGCCAGCAAGGCGTCGGTGCTCTGCTCGTTCTTGCGATAGGTGGGGAGCTTTTGAACCTCGTCGCGCAGTTGGATAGGGTTGAGCTTGTCCTTGTTTGACTGGATGAAAGTCCACTCCTGACGCGACAGACCTTCGTAATCATTCTTTGATTGCCTGCGAAGGATGACGATGTCGTCATTGAGGAGTTTGCAGAGTTGTTCAACGTGAGGATCCATCTGGGCAGTTATGGCGGGCAGCGCCGCGTTGACCTTCTTTGAGACCAGATACTCGCCGATGGCCAGCGTTGCGGCGCTGACCAGGTTGGCTTCCTGCGGAGTAATGGCGAACCCTGATGCCTTGAGACCCGGCTCGGTGTTGATGGTGGTGCCGATGGTCTTCAGGTTGGTTCCGGTGGCGGTGGCCGCGGTGGTGAGCGCCGGTGAGGCCAGACCCGCGGTAACTTCAGTAAGAGACTGCGAGTAAGCCTTGAGGGCGTCGAGAATCCGGACTCGAGTTTGCAGCGCCTCCGGAGAGAGGAGCGGAGTTATCTGATCATAGTCCCATGGCTTGTTCTCCTGAATTAGTAGCACGCCCTTGGAGACCTCTTCGCGGTCGTGCAAATCGATGGCGGCGCGATAGGCATCCTCAGATGTGGTGATGACCTGGTTGGATACCGTGGAGAAGGCCGCGGTGTGCTTGGAAATGGGGGTGAGCGAACAGGCGGCGAGAAGAAAGCAGACACTGAGGGCGCAGGCTGCCAGCGCACGGTGACGGGTTGCTGCCGGGCCGATGGGGAAAAATCGCGCGGTTTGCATGGGGGCATAAGAAACCGGTTAGCGGCCGCGCTCTTTGCGCTAGAGCAAAGAAGGCAGGCTTTGGATCGAGGAGTGTGGAGCGGTCGCGACTCAAGGAGGTTGTATGGCCAAGCGGATTGTATTTTGCGCGGACGGAACGTGGCAGGCGCCGCTGAGTAACACCAATGTCTACCGGATCTACAAAGCGCTGACCATGAGCGCGGACCAGGTGACCTACTACGACGATGGGGTGGGGGCGGATGCCACAGGGCTGGGCAGGATTCTCCAAGGCGCATTTGGCGAGGGGCTGGTGCAGAAGATCCTGGACGGGTACACGAAGATTGCGCATGCGTATGAGGCGGGAGACGAGATTTTTCTATTTGGGTTCAGCCGGGGCGCGTTTACGGTGCGGAGCCTGGCGGGGATGATTGCCAACTGCGGCATGCCGACTGGGACCTTCACGGACAACTGCGTGACGCAGGCGTTTGCGGCTTATCGAGACCCGGCGAACCGGGCGGCGATTCTTGCCGGCCTGGGGGCGTGCGGGCTTGGCCCGGCGACGATCCGGATGATTGGCGTGTGGGACACGGTGGGCTCGCTGGGGATTCCGGCGATCTTCGGACAGGTGAATGAGAAGGAATTCGGGTTTCTGGATACGGGCCTGCATCCGGACGTGCAGAACGCGTACCATGCCCTGGCTGTGGACGAGAAGCGGGCGCAGTTTCCGGCGACGCTGTGGACGGGGGCTCCGGCGGCGGGGCAGACCGTGGTGCAGGTGTGGTTTTCCGGCTGCCACAGCGACATTGGCGGGGGCACACCGGACGGCGTGGGCGTGGATGCAGGAACCAAGCTGAGCGACATCACGCTGGGTTGGATGGCGAGCAAGGCGCAGGCGCTGGGACTGACCATGGATCCGTCATCGGCAGCGCAGTTTGCAACCATGCCGGCCAAGTATGCGCTGGATGCGATTCACGAGTCGTGGACCCCTGCGATGGGACCGCAGCATCTGCGGCCGATTGACGCGAATGCCTCGGTGTCAAACAGCGTGGCGGTGCGGGTGCAATACGGGCTTACTTACACGCCAGGAAACCTGACCATTGACGGCAGCGCGCTGGACAGCGGGTACCAGATGGTTACGGTGGTGGACGAGGATACTTTCTAGCTCGCAAGGGCCGATGGGAGATTACTCGTCCGCCGATTTTGTGGGTGGCGAGGCGCTGCGTCCGGGCGCTACGATGCCGTACTTCAAATCCAGAAAGTCCTGCAACGGGGACGGGAGCAAGGCGGCCAGTTCCTGCCAAGTGAGTACTGCGAGACGAACGCGGAGGGCGGCTGACTTGACCGCAGACATCACCTGGAACCACGCCTCGCGCAGATCCGGACGACGCTGGTCGTGGACGACGCAAAAGCTGCAACCCTCCGCATGGGCCGCCAGCACGTTGCGAATCAACTGGTAGCCGGCGTAGGCGGGCACGCCTGAAGCCGCCGGCGAGAGAGACAGCGCTGCGGACAGAAACTGAGACTGGCTCGCGGAGGGGTCGATCAGGCTCTCGAACTCCTGCGAGCAATCTTCAGGGGACTCGGTGGGCTCTCTTCGTCTCGCCGTTACTAACTCAAACCGCGGCAAGAGCTCGCGATCGAAGACCTCGTCAAAGTCGCGGTAGGCTTCAACGATTGAGGCCTCCCGGGTTTGGAAGTCGCCCTCAGTGAGCTTGGCCTCGATGAGGAGCGATCCGAGGCGAAGGTCCACTTCTGTGCGGTCGAAGCGGCCACTGGCCAGAGGGACGCGGGCCCTCCAACCGAAGATGAACGGCTCGGGCAGGTCAACGCCCAGCGCGCCCAGCACTTCCGGGGACTCAACCACGCCCGGGGTGCAGAAGATGTTCATCAGCAGGGCATCGGAGCTCATGGAAGAGTCGAGCTCTCGCCAGCGGCGGCCCGACTCGCTCTTTGGCAACGCCCGGCCCTGGGCATGAATCTTGTCGAAGCGGCGCATCCACTCAGGGCGCGCGGCGATGGCCCTGTAAGCGGGGTCGAAGAAGTTGCCGTGGCGGCCTTCCCCGGGGGCATAGACAATCACCGGGGGATTGCCGTAACTCTCAACATGCGCACGGCCCCGGGCCCATTGCCGGTTACGAGCCCCAAGCTCCTGGCGCAATTGAGATGCGTAGCCGCTGGCGTTCATCTGCATAACGAGCAGGGTACACCGGGAAGCATGAGGCTCGTTCTTTGTGAGAAAATCGGGTTCGTGATGCTTCGTATGAAGATTGTAACTACCGGCATTTTGATGGCTTCTCTGTTTGCGGCGCAGCCCGCGCATGCTCTTTTTGGCGGCAAAACCAAGGCTGCCGAGAAGGCCGGGGCGATCCTCTTTCGCGACAAGGGTTGCGCTCATTGTCACGGCGTGGGCGGGATCGGCGGCAAGAAGGCGCCTTCACTTGTTGGCATCCGCGCGGATCAGAAATGGACGCCAGCCAGGATCACTGACCAGATTCTGAACGGCGGCCAGAAGATGCCCGCCTTCAACGAATCGGTGACGGACGCCGAGGCAGCGCAACTGGTCGCTTATCTGCGCGCCAAACACCGCCCCGTTCCTCCGCCACCGGCGCCAGGAACGCCCGGGCCCGCAGAGGCGCCGGCTAAGTAGATGGCGACTGGTACCGCAAACGCGCAGATTTGAGGTTCCCCAGGTCCCAAAATCGGGACCTGGGGCACCCATATTCATAGGCGAAACCGCTAAATCAGCAGGTCAGCGAACTATTCGTTCAGCCTGCTGAACCTTCAATGGCGGCGGCAATACCGGTCCGCACCGCTTCAGGCAGAGGGGGCGTGGCGCCGGATTGCGTGGCAATCCAACCGCCCCAGCGATTGCCGGCTTCGTTCAGCGTGGCCAGGTCCGCTCCGCGCAGCAGGTAGTGGGTTATGGCGGCGGTAAACGCATCGCCTGAGCCGATGGTGTCTGCCACCTTGACGGGATATCCGGGATGCTCGTTCCACTCATCGCGGGCCACCAGCAGGCTGCCGCGCGCGCCGCGGGTAATGGCCACCATCTGCAAGGTGGGAAACTCGTCGAGCAGGCGTTGAGCGCCAAACCGCAACTGGTCTTGCTCCTTTCCCTCATGCTCCGGCAAGCCGAGCAGGCCAAGCACCTGGGGTACCTCCGCATCGTTCATCTTCATCACCGTGGCCAGTTCCAGCGACTCCTGTATGACTTCGCCGGAGAAGAAGGGCGCGCGCAGGTTGACGTCGAAGACGCGGATGCAGGAGGCGGAGGTCTGCGCAGCCAGGGTCTGGATGGTCTGCCGTGACTCGTGGGCGCGCTGGGCCAGCGATCCGAAGCAGATGGCGTCAGCCCGCTCGGCCATATGGACCCAATCGTCGGAGAGCTCGAGGAAGTCCCAGGCAGAGGGCTGGTGAATCGTGAACTGAGGCTGCCCGTTCTCAAGAACCACTGTGACCTTGCCAGTTTCGTGCACGGGGTCGACTTCAAGAAAGCTGGTGTCAGCCGGCAGCGGATCCAGGATGTCAACCGCCTTGCGGCCCAGATCGTCCCGGCCAATGCGGCTCAGGATGACGGCATGATTGCCGAGACGGCCCGCCATCACCGCGAAGTTGGTCGGCGCACCGCCAAGCCACCCCCTCGACGTGGACCCGTCGATGGGGACCCCGCCTGGCTGCGGCCCCTCCGGCAATAAATCCCACAGCAACTCGCCTACGCCCAAAATCAAATGAGGTTCTTTCAAAATCTTGCTCCGGCGGGCCCGATTTTGTACTGCGCAGGCCTGCCCACGTAACAGCTTTCTACCTCGAAGGCGTTCTCGTCAAATCTTCTTCACTGTTGGCAGTGCCCTGACTAGGGACGGACTGCTTGCCGACTCCAGTCGCTTGTTATGCGGTGTTTGGTTAGTCATGGTGGAAATAGAAGAGGTTCCCGTCCGGATCCCTTACGGTGAATTGCCGCAATCCCCAAGGCTTTTTTTCCAGAGGATCGACAATGTTCGCACCTGACGACTTCAGCTCCTGGTACGATGCATCGATATCTTCGGCAAACACCCAGTGAACGGCAGGTTCGAACGGCGGCCTCCTCTTGCGAAAGAATATCGCCACGTTACCGCGTGACACGGCCCCAATTTCCTTGCCTGGGTAAAGCCATCCGATCTCAAAGCCGAGAGCATCTCTGTAATGCTGTTGTGCGCGTTCGACATCTGCGACCGGCAACTCCGGCACTGGCTGGCCCATCGAACTCATTTTCTCTTTTGCACCCACAGGGATCTCCTTTATGCAACAGAACCGTCCACACGTCCAATCAGAACACTACCTCACGTTGGACTCGGTTCCAACCCAACGGTACAGCGAGCAGTCTTCATAATTCGCGGACGCGTACTCGCCGTCGGGCTGGTTGGCCAGGATGCGGTGGTCGGCGATGGCGTCTGCCCGCGAGCGCGCGACCTGCCCGCAAAACAGCCGCGCCAATCCGGGCTGGCGGCGGAGCACGCTTTCCTGCTCGTTGTTGACGTACAGGATGTCCAGTTGCCCCCCGCGGGCGGCAAAGGTGGTTGAGATGGCCGCAAGCAGCCGCCGCATCACCGGCGCGCCAAAGGGATTGAAGAGAAAAGCCACGCAGGGGCCGGGCGGAAAGTGGAACTTGACCGCGTCCCGGCAAAGAATGCGCGTTGGAGCCAACGGCCGGCCGGCGGCTCGCCAGACGGCCAGGTTTCTGCGGGCAATACGGGCCAGGGTCGGATTCAGTTCGACGCCGATCGCCTGGCGAAAAGGCAGACTGGCAGCCAGCATCACCGCGCGCCCCATGCCTGCGCCAAAATCTATGAAGGTGTACTGGTCAATGGGCGCAAGCGGATGGCTACGCCGCCAGCGGACGATCATGGCCTGAAAAACTGAGGGCGCAACGGCGTAGTATGCGGTGTTGTGACGATCGTGCTTGTGGCCGGACTTCAGGTGGCGGCCGGCGACCAGGCCGCTGGTGCGGACACCATGCTCGAGATCAAAAGGGTGGCGAGTGTAGCCGTCCGCAACCGCCAGGCCCGGCAGCATACGGCGCTTTCCGCAGGCGGAGTGTTTATCCTTCTCTTGCATCGCTTTTTTCACGGCTGAGACCTTAGCATAGAACGGGCCGGAATGGGTGTGCCCGCGGAAACACGCCTCGGAGTTCCCTGCTCTTCCTGGAAACGGAGAATTGGGTTCCCGTTTGAAGCTGAAAGCTGGACGTTCGCAAGGAACGAGTGTACAAAACAAGGCAGGGCGCGTCGAACGGATATGACAATTCCTGTCGGGCAACAGCGAGAAGGGAAAGAAGCGGACGAAGAACGGCTAGCTCAATTCGGGGGTAAAGCGTGACTTGGAGAAGGCATACTGGAAAGGCATCTGGACTGCGCCGGGCCGCTCATGGCTGCGGCCTGTTTTTGACGCTTTGGTTTTATCCAAACGCGAGCGCCGCACAAACTGCAACTGCCGCACAACCTGACGCTGCAACCGTGGTTCAGGCCGCTTCAACCGACCTGGCCGGCCTGCCCTCCGCGCCGGAGCCGAACCAGGCACAGGCCGGCGGCACCGGACAGAACCAGCAGAACCCGCCAAGCCAGCCAGACCAGCAGAACCAGACCAAGCCCGGGAACGCGCCTTCCCTGGGGGACCTTGGTTTCACTCCACAACAGGCGCAGGCGGACGCCAAATTGCAGGCGCTGCTCGACCGGCGAACCCACATGCTCAAGGTGCACCAGCGGCTGGGATTGATTGCCGCTCTCCCCATGGCCGCTGCCCTGATCACCGGGCCGATGGCCAATGCGAAGGGCAAAAACGGGCAGACCATCACCGAGCCAACCAATGCCAACCTGGATTTCCACGCCGCGCTGGGTGGAGCGACGGCCGCACTCTATGACACCAGCGCGTACTACGCCATGTTCGCGCCCAGGGTCCCGGGGACCAAGCACCGCGGAGCCATCCGCTTCCACGAGGCGCTGGCATGGATTCACGGGCCGGGCATGATTCTCACTCCCGTGCTGGGAGCCATGGCCTACAAGCAGGAGAATGCCGGCGAGAAGGTGCACGGGATTGCGGGGGCCCACGGCGCGGTGGCCTGGATAACGGCAGGAGCTTATGGGGCCGCGATCATTTCCGTATCGTGGCCGATCAAGATAAAGTTCTAAGGGGGAAACTGTGAGACTGAAACTGCTGCTTGCGCTGGCGCTCTCGGCGCTTCCTGCGTTGTCTCAGACCGACAGCCAATGGGTGCTTGAAAGGTCCAGGCTCACCTATCAGGTGTCGCACGTGATGCACCAGGTGCTTGGCATAAGCCATGCGGCCAAAGGCAAGGGCGTGTGCCATGCCGGGCAGTGCGACTTCCTGATTGCGGCGCCGGTGAACAGCTTCGACTCAGGAGACAGCAATCGCGACCTACACACGCTGCAGGTGACGCGGGGAGCGCAGTTTCCCATGATCCAGGTGCGCACTCATTTGCCGGAATCGACGCCTGCTTCCGGAACCATCTTCGCCGATATTGAAGTGCAGTTCGCCGGCCAGACCGTGGAGTACAAGCACGTCGCGTTCGAGAAAACGACCCACGGCAACGAGGTGCAGATTAAAGGAATTGTTCCGGCCACGTGCACCGATTTCAAGCTCGACCCGCCATCCTTCCTGACGGTGCCCATCAAGAACGAGATCCCGGTGCTAGTGGATATGACCTGGCAACCGATGTAGAACGCTGGTGCAGTTCGGGCTTTCCCCGTGCGAGTCTTCGTTTACTGCGGTTTGTTCTCAGCCGGCTCGACGCGAATCTTGCTGATACGGCGGCCTTCCATTTCCACAACTGTCATGCGGCGGCCCTCGTAGGTCACGCTTTCGCCTGCCTTGGGGATGTGGCCCAGGCGCATCAGCAGAAAACCGGCCAGGGTTTCAACGCCGCCTTCGCGGGGCAGCCGCCATTGGGTCTGGGTTTCAAGATCGCGCAGGTTTACGCCACCATCCATCAACAGCACTCCCGCGGCGGTGGCCAGCACCGGACGGCTGGGATCATCGAACTCGTCTTCCAGTTCGCCGGTAAGCTGCTCAATGGCGTCCTCGGCGGTGACCAGGCCTACGGTTGAGCCGTATTCATCCACCACGATGGCCATGTGGCGGCGGCGCTGCTGGAACTCGCGGATCAGGTCGAGAACCGTCTTGGTCTCAGGGACCACCAGCACTTCGCGCATCACCTGGAAGAGCTTGAGATTGGAGAAAAGACCCGGGGTGGAACGCTGATCCGGGCGCCGGAAGAACATCAGGCGTGCCAGGTCTTTGGAGTAGATAACTCCGACGATGTGCTCGGGACCGCGAGTCTCGTCGTACACCGGGACGCGGGAGTGCTGGCGGTCGATGACCTTTTCGCTGGCCTCTTCAATGGGCAGGTTCGAAGGCAGTGAAAATATTTTTGGGCGCGGGGTCATGATTTCGCGAATGGGCACATCGTCCAGTTCCAGGGCGCGGTGGATGAGCGTCTCCTGAAAGATGGGCAGCACGCCCATGCGCCGGGCGGCGGTGGCGATTAGCTTCAATTCCTCCGGCGAGTGAACCGCGGCGCGGTCGGTGATGGGAATGTCGAAGCCGCGGAGGATGACGGCGGCCGATCCCTTAAGCAGGCGCACCGCAGGGCGGGCCACGGCCATGAAGAACAACATGGGCGGGGCAACGGCCACGGCCAGCGCCTCAGCACGGCGCAGCGCCAGCGACTTGGGGACCAGCTCGCCCAGGACCACGTGGAAATAGGTAATGAGGGAAAAACCCAGCGCAACGGCAGCGATTGCCGCAAGGTGCGCATAGACGTGGGCGAGGGCTGGGGATTGGGGCAATGCGGAGATCCAGCCAAGAAAAACGCCGGCGGCAAGCGGTTCGCCGATCCAGCCCAGGGCCAGCGAACAGAGGGTCACGCCGAGTTGAACCGCGGGGAGAAAGTCATCCAGGTCCTGCTGCAGCCGGAGGACAGCACGGGAGCCGGGAACGCCCGCCGCCAGCATCTGCTCGATGCGCGTTTGGCGGATGGAGACCAGTGCGAACTCGGCGGCCACAAAAAAGGCGTTCGCCAGGATAAGCATGGCCACGGCAACGAGTTGGAGAAGCGGAAGTCCGTGCATCTCGCCTGTGAGAATAGCATCCCCGCAGAGATCAGGGGTCAGAGATCAGAGATCAGTCTCGTCCGTGCCACGCTTCTGGAACCACAGCCGGGCCGAATGCGTATGAAGTTCCATTGGCCGTGTGACTGCCGATTGATGTCCGCGGGTTGACATTGGAGACCGGCAGCTCCGACGCATAGGCATTCATTCATTGGTCTTTTCTCGCAACCTCTCTCCGTTTCCTGTAGTTGCGGGCTTCTTCACACCTCGGGAGGTATCTCTTGAACGGAACACGCAAGAAGAAGCGGTTCTGGATTTGGCTAAGCGCGGGAGTGTTGCTGGTTGTGGTGGTACTTGGAACTCTGGCCGCGCGGCTGGTTTCGGGCACGTCAATCGATCCCAACAAGCTGGCCAAGGTGACCAAGGGCGATGTGGCGCGTTCCGTGGTTGCCACTGGAAAGATCCAGCCCATCACCAAAGTCGAAGTCAAGAGCAAGGCGTCGGGCATTGTCGAGAAGCTTTACGTGGACATCAACAACGTGGTTCACAAGGGACAGCAGTTGGCGCAGCTCGACCAGCAGGAGATCCTGGCACAGGTTGAAGCGCAGCAGGCACAGTTGGCCGGCGCTGAAGCCAACGTGTCAACCTACGAAGCCAATATCGAACAGGACAAGGTCAACGCCGCCGCTCCCGATCTGCCTATGTACAAGTCCACTCTCGACCGCAACATGCAGATGCAAAAAGAGGGCATAGTAAGCCGGCAGGCGCTTGACGACGCCAACAAGGATTACCTGGCCGCTCTGACCCGGCGCGACTCCGCCAAGGCGCAAATCGGCGTGGACAGCGCCAAGCTGAAGCAGGCCCGCGCCCAGGTGATGCAGAGCCGGGCCAGCCTCAAGCAACTCGAAGAGCAGCTCAGCTACACCACCATCGTGGCCCCCATGGACGGCGTGATCCTGTCGCGCGACGTGGAGATTGGCGACGCCGTCAGTTCCATCCTGGTGCTGGGCTCCACGGCAACACTGGTGATGACCGAGGGCGACATCAACGAAGTCTATGTCCAGGGCAAAGTGGACGAGGCCGACATTGCCCACGTCTATATGGCGCAGCCTGCACGCATCAAGGTCGAAAGCTTCCGCGACCGGACCTTCCAGGGCAAGGTGACCAAGATTGCGCCGCTGGGCGTGGAGAAGGACAACGTGACCACGTTTGAAGTGAGGGTGTCCATCAACAACCCCGGCGGCGTGCTAAAGGCCAATATGACGGCCAACGCCGAGATCCTGCTCGACGAGCACAAAGGCGTGCTGACCGTGCCCGAAAACTCCGTGATCTACGACGGCCAGAAGAACGCCAGCGTTGAAATCCCCGACAAGAAGCAGAAGGAAGGCAAACGCAAGCTGGCCGTCAAAGTGGGCCTTTCCAACGGTTCGGTGACGGAACTGCTTAGCGGACTGAAAGAAGGCGACACGGTGGTATTGCAGCAGTGAAAAAGCAGGGAATAGGGAATAGGGAATATGGAACAGGGAATAGGGAACAGGAAATAGGGAATGAAAAGACGCCTCATCAACTCCGCGATTTTGTGCGGGATGGATGGGGCGTCTTTGCTTGTTGAGGTTGGTGCTGTCCCACCCATGCGACAGAAGAAAGTCGCATGAATGGGGCACGGAGCTTCAAGGGTGGATCGAGACTGCTCCCCGGGCTTTTCTATTCCCTGTTCCCTATTCCCTATTCCCTATTCTTTTACGCCGCGTGCTCGTCAGCGGACCGGACGCGGAAGCGCTTCATCTGGATGGAGAGCGTGCGCTCGATCTTGCGCAGGTCGCCGCGCTCAGATGGACCCGCAAAGGTGGAGGCTACGCCGTGCGCCGATGCGCGGCCGGTGCGGCCGACACGGTGCACAAAGTCTTCGGCCACCTTGGGCATATCGAAGTTGATGACGTGAGCCACGTTAGCAACGTCGATTCCGCGTGCGGCCACGTCGGTAGCGACCAGTACGCGGTGATGCCCCTGAGAAAAGCTGAGCAGGGCGGCGTTGCGCTGGGCCTGCGACCGGTCGCCGTGAATCTGCGTAGCCGAATGGCCGGACCGAATCAACCTGCGCGCCACGCGGTCTGCGCCATGCTTGGTGCGAACAAAGACCAGGAAACTGCCCGTTTCAGCGCCAAGCAAGTGCTCGAGAAGCTCCTGCTTCTTGTCCGCCTCTACTTCAAAGGTGCGCAGCTCGACATTTTCAGCGGGCTTCAGCACCGAGCCAATCTCGATGCGGGCGGGGTTGTTGAGATACTTGCGGGCGACTTCCTTGACCGGCCCCTCGAGAGTGGCGGAGTAGCAGAGAGTCTGGCGCACTGGCGGCAGCGTGGTCGCGATGCGCGCGATAGCCGGCTGAAATCCCATGTCGAGCATGCGATCCACTTCGTCCAGGACAAGGATCTTTACCTGGTCCAGGCGAACGAGCCTGCGCTTGATGTAGTCCTCAAGACGGCCGGGGGTGGCCACGATCAACCGCGCGCCGCGGCGAATCTTCTCCAACTGCGCGCGCTCGGCAAGGCCGCCAACCACCAGGGCGACCGATTGCATCGAGCTGGAGCGGATGGAGAGGAAAGCCTGCTCCACCTGCATGGCCAGTTCGCGCGTAGGCAGCAGGATGAGCGCCGAAGCGGCATTCATGTCCTTTGCTTTTTGCAGCATCTCGACGATGGGAATGAGGTAGCCGAGGGTCTTGCCGGTGCCGGTCTGCGCAGTGGCAAGCACGTCACGGCCTTCAAGGGCGGGAGGGATGCAACCGATTTGCACCGGGGTTGGAATTTCAAATTTGTTGGCGTCAAGCCGCGCCATGAGGGCGGGCGAAAGTGTGAATTGCGAAAACTGAGTGTTCAAAATGTTTGTACATTCCTGTTGGGCTCCGCGAGCCTCTTTTTCCTGTGAGGCCTGCAATCGGAACCGGACATGAGCGCACACACGCATCGTATACGGGTGCGAACCTGCTATCGATATGCGTAAGGGAGAACCGAAAGTCGATCAAAAAGACTGGCTGGTGAACATTCAAGAGGTGAGTGTTCGAGGCCCGGAGCTGCCACACGCTACTTGTTCGCCAGACGGCTCATTGCCGGCCGGCACCACGCTCCCGCTTTCAATCCCGGCTCAGTTGCGTCAACCTATTCAAAGGCTGTTGCGCGGGCGTTGAACCAAAGCAAGGTCCAATGCAGAGTCACCGGGTAGGAGACCAATGTGGTTACGCTGTAGGGGCTTGGGGAAATCTGTGCCAGGCAAACTTGCCATTGTAGGGGGCAAACCGCCGCTCACGGCCAAATCACTGAGCGCAAATACAGTGTAGCACAACTTCGACTTTTATTCGCACAACGCTGGAGACTGGAAGTGAAAGCTGAATCTACATTCCCATTGGGGATAGCAAGTTCCAGGAAAGGCGACTCCAGTCCCGAAGTGAATATAATGGCCGCAGTCCGGCAAGGAGATGTGAAATGCGCAAACTTGCTCTGTGGTTGTTGCTGGCAGGGTTCGCCTCAACAGCGCTTGCGGCAACGCGCGTGTCCGTGGGACAAGTTGAGCAGTTGCTTTCGGCTTCGCACAACCTGCCCGATGCGAAACTGGCGGCAAAGATCTCCGGCCTCGAACTGGTTGAACGGGCCAGTTCGGCGCGCCTGGCGCGGTGGCAGAATGATTTTTCAGGCAAGCGTACCCGAGAGGCATTGCTGGCGCTCGCCGATGCCTCCAGCTTCCTCGATCTTCCCCCGGCGGAAATCCTGCCGAAGGCCAGCCCGGACTCTGCGGCACAAAGTGCGATCTTTCAGCGGGCCGTCGCGTATGCAGATACGACCATCAAGAAGTTGCCGAACTTTTCTGCGCGGCGCAGCACAACGCATTTTGACGACGTGCTGCCGATGGAGCGATTCCGCAGCCAGTTTGCGGTCGATCCCGCGCGCGGCTTCCAGGCTCCCCTGGCGCCCGGCTCGCAGTCCTCGTCTTCAGCCCCGTTGGTCCGCTTTGGAGATCCTGTTGCCGTTGTGGTCACTTATCGCGATGGCGAGGAAGTGGTCGATAGCCAAGCAGAAAAAGACAAGAAACCCGTTGCTCCAGCGATCGGACTGTCTACCTATGGAGAGTTCGGGCCAATCCTCTCCGTGGTCACTGGAGACGCCATGCACGGCAAGGTGTTCTGGAGCCATTGGGAGCAGGGCGCGACCGGACCGCTGGCGGTTTTTCGATTTTTAGTACACCAGGAGGATTCGCATTTCACGGTTCTTGGGGCCGGCAATATGTCGCGGTGTCCTTCGTATCACGGCGAGATTGCGGTCGACCCAGCAACAGGCACCATGCTGCGCGTGACGCTGGTGTCGGACTGGAAGCCGCCTTTTCAGCCTTCTCAATCCGCCATCGTGGTGGAATACGGCCCCGTACAAATCGGCAATGCCACCTACACCTGTCCGATAAAGGGCGTGGCTATATCCAAGGTGCCCAATGCCGGCGTGGGCAACGGCGGTGGCGAGTTAGACAAATTGCCTCACCTGACGTTCGTCAACGACGTCTCGTTTACCGAGTACCACGTATTCCGCGCTGAAGTGCGCATATTGCCTCAAGAATAACGTGCGCTGCGACTGCAAAACCTGCCGCCGCAGGCCTGTGAAATGCGACTATAATGGGCCGCAACATTCAAGGGGCACGGAGTGAGCAAGCTTGCGATTCTGTTGTTGCTGGCAGGGTTCGGTCCTGCTGCATTTGCGGGAACGCGCGTAACCGTAGAGCAAATCGAGCAGTTGTTGTCGGCCTCGCATGGCCTTCCGGATGCAAAGCTGGCCGCAAGAATTTCCGATCTCGAACTGACTGAGCGGGCAAGCTCGCGGAGGCTCTCGCAGTGGGAAAAGGACTTCCCAGGCAAGCACACCCGCGAAGCCCTCCTTGCGCTGGCAGATGCCTCCGCATTTCTCGATCTACCCCGGGCAGAAATCCCTGACCTCGAAAAGCCGGACCCCGAGGCGCGAAAGCAAATCCTGGATCGGATGGTCAACTATGTGAACACGACCATTCATAAACTGCCGAACTTCTACGCCAGGCGCGCTACCACGCACTTTGACGACTTGCCAACGCTGCGAACCAACCCCCTGCACGTTGCGGACAGGACCGCAATCATCGTTACTTATCGCAACGGGCACGAAGTACCGAGCAGGCGTGCGTATCAGGACAGGGAAGCAGGATCGTATTACGCTGGACTAACCACCCGGGGAGAGTTCGGACCAATCCTCTCAGTTGTCGTCGGAGATGCAATCAAGGGCAGATTTTTCTGGGGTCACTGGGAGCAGGGCACAGCCGGACCGCTGGCGGTCTTCCGCTACAGGGTGCCGCAGGAGAACTCACATTACACGGTCACCGTGGCCGAAAACAGCCCGTTCTCGCCCGCCTATCATGGTGAACTTGCTATCGATCCGGGGAATGGCGCCATCCTGCGCATCTCCGTTGTGGCGGATTTGGACCCGTCGGCTGAGTCCGATTCGAATCCCGCCGCCGTTTCAAAATCGTATCGGCCGGGTCAGACCTTCGGAGCCGCAATTGAAGTGGAGTACGGCACCGTCACCATCGGAAATGCCCCCTATATCTGCCCCCAAAAAGGCGTGGCGATCTGGCGGACGATTCCCGGAGGCAACGTACTTCTATACCCTGACCTTGGGGAATACAACGAGGAGAACGTCCCGTCCCAAACTTTCGTGAACGACGTCTCCTTCACGCAATATCATCTCTTTCGCGCCGACGTCCGCATATTGCCTTGAGATGCAAGCGCTTTGCAATCGCACGGACCCGCGGGCGCCCCACATGAGCCCCCGCTGGGCACCGCGTCTTTGTTTTTGCGGCCGGGGTGGGGTTTCACAGAGTTGCGGGTTTCTGAGAACTGGCTATAATGGGCGGCGACATCCAAGGGGCATCGAGTGAGCAAACTTGCCGTTCTTTTGTTGCTGGCGGGGTTCGGCCCAAATGCGCTTGCGGCAACACGCGTGACCGTCGAGCAAGTAGAGCAGCTATTGTCAGCCTCGCATAGCCTGTCGGATGCCAAGGTAGCCGCAAAGATCTCCGATCTCCAACTGACTGGCCCCAGACACTCGTCAATGATGTTTCATTCACCGAATATCACGTCTTTCACGGCGATGTGCGGGTGTTGCCTTGAATGGAGTGGCGGAGAGAGCAGGAGCCTTCAGGCTCCTGAACTCCAGCCTGCGAGAGATGCGGCCTTATCCCCGGGCCTGAAGGCCATCCATTGGCTTCTTGATTCCGGGGCCTCGACCCATGTTGTGGGTGCCCCGCCCCAGCTCCCTGCGGAAAAATACAGGATCGAATCGTCGCTCTTAGCTATTCTCGCACCAGCCTTCGCTGCAACTCTTCCAGCGTCTGGCCCTTGGTCTCGGGATAGAACATTGCAACCACGATGAGTTGTATCAGGGTGAACGCCGCGAAGAACACGAACGGCATTCCTGCACCATACCGCGCCGCGATCACCGGGAAGGCGAAGGCGATGATGGTGTTCATGATCCAGTGGCTGGCAGAGCCGATTCCCTGTCCCTTGGAGCGGACTGAGGTTGGGAAGACCTCGCTGATATAGACCCAGATCACAGCGCCCTGCGACATGGAGAAGAAGGCGATGTAGGTGACCAGCAGCGCAAGCAACGCAGCCTGGTGGCTTTGCGAGATGAAGATCCAGGCCACGCCCGACAGACAAATGAATGTCCCAATAGCGCCCACCACCAAAAGGCTCTTGCGTCCAAAGCGGTCGATGACCGACATGCCCACGATGCAAAAGACGAAATTGGTAAGGCCGATGGCGATGGCTTGCAAGTCGCCCGAAAGCTGGCTGAAGCCGGCGGCCTTGAAGATGGTTCCCTGGTAATAGAGGATGGCGTTGATGCCCGCCAACTGGTTGAATGCTCCGATGGTGATGGCCAGGAAAAGCGGGAAGCGGTATTTCCAGCGGAAAACCGATTCGTGCTCGACGGCGTGCTCCGAGTTCATCGCCGACTGAATCTCCGCCAGTTCGGCCTTGGGGTCGGGCGCGCCCATCTGGCCCAGAACCGCGAGCGCTTCGTCAATCTCATGGCGCGAGGCCGACCACCGCGGAGAACGCGGAATGCCGAAGAGGGCCGTGAAGAAGATGATGCCGGGAATCATGGCCACGCCGATCATCACCCGCCATTCCAGGCCTCCAAAGTGCGCGAGGCGGACAAGGTAGTTCGAGGTGTAGCCGACGAGAAATCCTGCTACCACGTTCAACTGGAAGGTACCCACCAGCCGGCCACGCCAAAGGGCGGGCGAAAGCTCAGTAATATAGACCGGCCCCAGCACGGTGGCCGAACCCAACCCCAGGCCGCCGAGGAAGCGCATGACCAGGATCATGGGCCAGCTGGGCGCCAGCGCCGTGCCTAGCGCGGCCAGCAGATACAGCGCCGCGGCATAGCGCATGGCTGTGCGGGAGCCCAGCCTCTGGCCCACAACGCCGGCTACAAAGCAGCCAATCACGGTGCCGATGGTGCCCATGGCCACCGTGGCGCCCTTGCCAAAATCGCTCAGCCCGAAGACCCGCACCACCGGTTCGATGAACCCCGACACGGCGGCAATGTCGAATCCGAAGAGCAGGCCTCCGAGCGCGCCGGACAAGGTTGCCTTGATGAGGTTGGAGTTAGGTCGCATGGTGTCTTGCCTCCCGAGTTCAAAGAGAGATAGTACACAGCGGGTCTGAATATGGGCAAACCGGCGGCGGAGGTGAGCGGGGTTCGAAGGGTCTTTTGAGAAATACAGCGAGTTAGCCGCCGCTTCGCGGCGATAGCAAGTTAGCAAGTTGGCAGGTCTTTTAAGACAAATCGGGCCGGTGCGGCAATTTTCGCCATGGGTGACTTAAGTCGCTGCCACGGTAAACGCGGCTGCGTAGCCTTGAAACATCAGGAGGTTCACACCATGACCGTATTCGATTCCACCCTTCGCTCCATTGCCCTTGAACATCCCGCCACCATTCGTGTCTTTGAGAGCTTTCATCTGGATTACTGCTGCGGAGGCAACCGGCCGCTGGCCGCTGCTTGCGCTGAGAAGGGCCTTGACTTGCAGACTGTGCTGACCGCCCTGGCCGCCGCCACGACGGAAGGTGCGCCGGCCGCCAAGGACTTCAGCAAGGCTACGCCAACTGAGTTGATCCGGCACATCGTCGCGACCCACCATGCGTATGTCCGCACAGAACTTCCGCGGCTGTTGCCCATGGCTGAAAAGGTGGCCAAAAAGCACGGTCCCGTCCATCCGGAGTACGACCAGATTGAGCGCGAGTTGCAGCAACTGGCCGGCGAACTTACCCAGCACCTCGAAAAGGAGGAGTCGATTCTCTTTCCGTACATCGAAGCGCTGGAACTGACGCGGAAGCTGGGTGGCAACACCCCGGACGCCTGCTTCGGCACTGTGCAAAGCCCGATACAGATGATGATCAATGAGCACGAAGCGGCGGGCGCGCTGCTGGAGAATATGCGCACCTCGACGCAGGGATTTACGCCGCCGTCCGGCGCATGCCCCACCCTGGTTGGGCTGCTGCATGGGCTCGACGCATTCGAGAAGGACCTGCACCGCCACGTGCATCTGGAAAACAACCTGCTCTTCCCGCGGGCCATTGCGCTTGAAAGCGAGTTGCTGGCGGCGCGCTGAGGCGGGCGGCAGTCAGGCAGGAGACGAAAAAAGACGAGCGGCAAGGCAAAATGCGTCTATGCTCTCGGTAAGGGAAGAAGGAGACCGGAGATCGTGCACGAAATGCGCAGGAGTCTCAATCGCCAACTCGGTTTTTTCGCCCTAGTTCTTTACCTTGGCTTCCCGTTTGCCGCGCGCGCACAGGCCACTGCCGCCGCGCCTGCCCAGGCCGCGCCCGCCCCGGCCACGCCTGCCCCGGCCACGCCTGCTGCGCCAGCCCCGGAGTGGAAGAGCTACAGCTACTCCGCGAATGGATTCAGCGCTTCCTTTCCGTCTGAACCCGAAATGCAGAAGAGGGATATTCCTACGGACGCGGGCAGTTTTCAATTGCGATCCTATATTGCGCAGGTTGGGCCGGTGGCCCTCTTCGTGGGAGTCTGCGATTATGGCGCAGCGGCCGAGGGCAAGGACCCCGATGAGATGCTGCAAGGGGCCAAGGGTGGAGCTCTCAAGAACTCCAATTCCAACCTGGTGAGCGAACACAAGATCACGCTCGGCATCTATCACGGCGTCGCGTTTGAGTCGGAAAGCGACACGTCGCACTTCTCCGCCCGCATCTACGTAGTGGGCACAACGCTTTACCAGACGCTGGTGGTCGCGCCCAAAGACGCACCTTACTCCGATACCACGCGCTTTCTTGACTCGTTCCAGTTGATCGCGCGGGTGCGCAGTTAAAACGTCGCAGCGGCTCAGGACGCTTGAACGGTCGCAGCAGGCGTGACAGCCAGCACGCGGCAGCGTTGCTTTCCCACAGCGCTCCACGCGAGGGTCATCTCGCTTTCCATGCAGGCGCAGTCCCCGGTCTCAAGGATCTCCTGCATGCTACCCGTACTCAACTGCAAGCGGCCTTCCAGCACATAGACAATGGCGCTGGTTTCGCGCAAGGGGTCGGTGGTGGAAGAAGTTCCGCCCAGCGGGAATTCGATCATCTGTGCCACCAACCGGGGAGCGTCACCGGCAGCGTTCAGCGGCGTGATCTTCACCGAATCCACCCCCCGGCCTTTGCCATGCAGGTGAGCCTTGCGGGTAATCGAGAGGGTGTGCTTTGAGGGCTCTGAGAAGAAGTAGCTCATGCCGACCCCGTAGACCCGGCTGATGGTGGCCAGCGTGGGCAGGGTGGGGATCATCCGGTCAGTTTCCAGTTTCGAAAGCAACGCGGTAGACAGCCCCGTCTCGGCCGCCAGGCGGGAAAGGGTTAGCCGCTTCTGGGTTCGCAGCGAGCGTAGCTTCATGCCGATGCAATAGGGCTCTAGCGCCCACTGAGCGTAGGAAACGGTCTTTGCCATGACTAACTCCTGAAAACTGATGAGCTTTTCACTAGCATCGCATGGCATGGCCCCGGGTCAGCTGATGGAATGCTGAAGTTTTTCTGAAGTCCGGGAGATTCTCGGGCGGACTATTTCCTTCGGTGACGCATTCAAGCACTCCCGTCATCCGCAGCAATGAAAAACACGATATATTCAATTAAACTTTTAATAATGATATAGATACAAACAAATACACATGGTTACCTTTAAGTCATCAAGTAACCATATTTTGATTACTTTGCGCACCGGTTATCGCGCAGATCACGATGTTCACCAGAGCCTTTAGAGGAGATAATCTACAAGTCACAAACTACAAGACTCACAAGATCAGAGTTTGTCGTCTGAACTGCCGATTGCCTTCCCCGAGCGTCCAACGGACGGTTCTCCACGACATGGGCCCAATACAACCAATCGCCTTGCGCGGATGGCCAATGACTGGTGTGCGTGTCGAACGTGATTCCGGGGAGCAAGGTTGGAACGAATGAAGCGGACCTCGTCGGCATTTCCGGAACTCTCCGCTCGACGATCAAAGGCGATGGGCCCTGATCGCGGGGTTGGCGAAACCGCACTTTGTTTTGGTGGGCTCCGGCTGGAGGCAGATGGCACACTGCTTCGCGGCGAGGAAGTGGTTCACGTGCCTCCCAAGGAACTGGCGGCGCTGAAACTACTGTTGGCAAATGCCGGCCAGATTGTATCTCCGCTGCAACTGAAGAGAGCGCTCTGGGCCGACGTGCACGTGACCGCCGACAGCGTTCCCAAATGCCTGTCTTCATTGCGCGCCCTGCTTGAGCCGGAAGATTGCATCCAGACCGTCTACAAACGCGGATACCGCTTTACGGGCGAAGTACGTGATTGCGGCGCGGCAACGGTCCGCACTTTGCCGCGGCTGGCAATACTCCCCTTTGCAACGGGGTATGCCGTCCCGGAACATCTTGGCCCGGCCGTAGCCGAAGAGACCATTGCCCGGCTAACCAATGCGCACAATTCGAGCGTTGCGGTTGTAGCCAGGGATTCAGTCTTTACGCTTGCGCAGCGGGGGCTTACAGCACAACAGATTGGCGCGACTCTCAAGGCCGACCTGGCATTGACCGGCACTCTGCTGGCGCTGCCGGGGTATTACCGGCTGCGAGCAGAGATGATCCTGGTTGAGCAAAACACGCAAATCTGGGTTGAAGACATCATGGTTCCTGAGGACCGGACCGTAGGACTGGAGTCGGAACTGGTGAGCCGCCTGGTATCCCGGATGGGGATAGCCGCGGTCCGCGGCGATGCCCCGAGCCTGAAGGGTACCCCGGCATCCACTTCGTTGCCGCGGTTGAGTTCCGAGGGCGTGTCGATAGCCGCTGCCGAGGACAAAACCGGCCCCCAGCAACGGGAGGCCTACGAGATTTTCCAGCGTGCGCGTTATGAGTGGCAGACGCTTGAACGCCACCGCATGCAGGACGGTTTGCAGCATCTGACACGCGCTGCGGAGTTGGATCCTTCGCTGATCTCCGCCAAGATTGACCTGGCGCACCTGTGCGTAACCCAGGCCTTTTACGGCTTCATGGCTCCCATGGTGGCCGCGGAGCTGATTCGCCGTACAGCGGAATCGATTCCCGATCTCCCCCGCCAAGCGGTATCGATTTTGCCCGCGCTGGGCTGGATCAGCTTTTACGCGGAACGCAACCTCTCCGCGGCGCTCTGGGCCTTTTCTCAAAGCGCCCACCTGGTCCACGACCCCTGGACCACCCGTGTACGCGCCATGTTCGCCCTGAGCCGCCACCGGTTTGACGAGGCCATCGGGATGTTGACCGAGGCGTTGCGCGCGGACCCCTGGTCGCCCTGGCTGCATAACCGGCTGGCCTGGGCGTTCCACCTGGACCGGCAGGCAGACAAGAGCATAAAGCAGATCGAGGATGGTATAACCCGGTTTCCTGAACATGAAGGAACCAGCCTTTACGGCGCCATCATCCTTGCCTACAACGGCGAAACGGGGCGCGCCGTGCAGCTTGCGGAAACACTGGCCCTCCGCCTGCCTTATTTCGACCTTGCCACTTCAGTGCATGCGTACGCCCTGGCCCGAGGCGGACGCAAAGACGAAGCACGCACCATTCTCGAGCGGCTTCAATGGCTGAGCCGGGAACGCTTCGTGATGAAATCGTTCAACCCGGCGGTCTATCTGGCGCTTGGCGACCCCGAGAGCGCACTCGGCGAGTTGCGTGCGGCAGGAGAAGATCGCTGCCCCTGGTTCTTCCAGATGCTGGCCGATCCGCGGCTCGAGCTTCTTCACGGGCGCCCGGAATTCACCGAGATGAAAGCTACGCTCGCGCGAATGGAAGCCTCCGTAGCACAGGAAGCTGACCAGACGGGTTCGCCAGTCGCGGAATTCTTAGATCGAAAATCCTTCTACTAAAGCGATAAAGCTAGCCAAGTGCATCCCCGGCCTAGTAGAGTTTTTCACGGTTGCTCTTTCCCTTCTCCGGGCCCCCGGCGAATCACCGCCCGCGAATGGCCGTTCCAAGATAGGAAGGCAGAGCCGACCCCGGAGGAATGCACCAATGCCGCTTCGCCGCTCGATCTTCTCATCTCTGCTCATCCTGGCTTCATTCGGAATTTGCGCCGCTGCGCAGCAGGCGGCCTACCTTGACACCAAGCTCTCGCCTGCCGAGCGCGCCCATGACCTGGTGGGACGGATGACGCTGGATGAAAAGGCAAACCAGCTTGAGGATTGGGCGACATCCATTCCGCGGCTTGGCATTCCCGACTACCAGACCTGGGGCGAGGCGCTCCATGGCATCTCGCGCGCCGGCTACGCCACGGTGTTTCCCCAGGCCATCGGCATGGGCGCCACCTGGGACAGGGAAATGGTGCACAGCCTGGGCGGCGTGGTTTCCACCGAGGCGCGCGGCAAGTACAACCAGGCGCAGAGAGAAGGCAATCACCGCATTTTCTATGGACTGACGTTTTGGTCGCCGAACATCAACATCTTCCGCGATCCGCGCTGGGGCCGCGGCCAGGAGACCTACGGTGAAGACCCATTCCTTACCGGCAAGATGGGAGTGGCTTATACCACTGGCGTCCAGGGTACGGATGTGAACCACCTGCGCGCCGTTTCCACTCCCAAACACTTCGCCGTGCACAGCGGTCCGGAATCCTTGCGCCACGGATTCAACGTGGACCCCTCTCCGCGCGATCTTGAAGAGACTTACCTGCCCGCATTTCGTGCCACGGTGGTCGAAGCACATGCCGAAAGCGTGATGTGCGCTTATAACTCCATCGACGAGTTTCCCGCCTGCACCAACAAGATGCTGCTTAAGGAACACCTGCGCGACGCATGGGGCTTCAACGGCTTCGTGGTCTCCGACTGCGGAGCTATTGTGGATGTAAACCAGGGCCACAAGAAGACACCGGACATTACCCACTCCTCCGCCATGGCGCTTGAGGCGGGCACCGATCTCTCCTGCAGCATCTGGGCGCCGGGCTTCAACACGTTGGCCGACGCAGTGCGCCAGGGCCTGGTCAAGGAAGAACTGGTAACCCAGGCGGCGGAGCGGCTCTACACGGCGCGCATGAAACTCGGCCTTTTTGACCCGCAAGGTTCGAGCCCTCTCGATAACATTCGCTTTAGTTCCGACATAGTCGGCCTGAACCGTGAACTGGCCCGCAAGGCCGCCCAGGAGAGCATGGTTCTGCTCAAGAACTCCGGCGCTTTACCGCTGAAGACCGCGCCGGGCCATATCGCCGTGATCGGACCCACGGCTGACCTGCTGGTTTCCATCCTCGGAAATTACGTAGGCACGCCCATGCGCCCAATCACGCCGCTTGACGGAATGCTGCAGCAGTTCAAAAGTTCGCCGATCCTCTATGCGCAGGGTTCCACTCTGGCAGAGGGAGTAGGCGTGCCCGTTCCACGCACCGCCTTTGGTCTGGGTCAGGGCCTGAAGACCGAGTTCTTCGCCACTCCGGACTGGACCGGCCGCCCCCTGGCCACCGTTACACAGCCCGAAGTGCAAGCCGACTGGGAAAACGCGCTGCCTGTGCCGCAGATTCTCACCCATAACTACTCTGTCCGGTGGAGCGGCACCCTCACTGTTCCCGCCGCTGGCCACTACGTCTTCAGCATCGAGACAGGCGACAGCTTCCCCTACTCGCCGAAAGAGACTTACCGCCTGTTGCTTGACGGCAAGGTTGTTTCAGAAGGCAGCCTTCGCCAGGGCGCCGATATCTCGGCTTTGGGCAACTTCCACGCTGCGCCGGGAGCTTCGCCCACCGCGGCGCCGCAGATGAACTCGCCCAAGGTGCCGCAGATTCCGGTGGACTTCTCCGACACCAACCCGCACGAGTTCCAGTTTGAATACTCGCACTCTGGCGACGAAGAAGGCGGCGGCGTGGTGCTGAAGTGGCAAGCTCCGGCGCAAGCCCAACTCGATGAGGCAGTGGCTCGCGCCAAGGAAGCCGACGTGGTCGTTGCCTTTGTAGGACTCTCGCCGCAGCTTGAAGGCGAGGAGATGAACATCAAGATCGACGGCTTCAGCGGCGGCGACCGAACCAGCCTTGATCTTCCCGCGCCCCAGCAGAAATTGTTGGAAGCCGTGGCTGCCACCGGAAAGCCGCTGATTGTGGTGCTGCAAAGTGGCAGCGCGGTCGCACTCAATTGGGCAAATAAGCATGCCGCAGCCATCATCGAAGCCTGGTACCCGGGCGTCGAGGGCGGAACCGCCGTTGCGCGCACCCTGGCCGGATTGAACAATCCCGCCGGCCGCCTGCCGGTAACCTTCTACGCAAGCGTCAACGACCTGCCAGCTTTCACGGATTACTCGCTCAAGGGAAAGACCTACCGCTATTTCACCGGCAAGCCGCTCTGGGGGTTTGGCTACGGCCTCAGCTATTCCACCTTCAAATACGGCCCGGTCAAACTCTCCGCTGAGACCCTCAAGGCAGGCGACCCGCTGACCGCGAAGGTGACGGTGACCAACACCGGACAGATGGCCGGAGACGAAGTGGTGGAAGCGTACTTGAAGACACCGCAGGCCGATGGCCCCATCCACTCGCTGGTCGGATTTGAACGCGTCAACATTCCCGCCGGCGTAAGCAAGGAAGTAACCATCACCATCGATCCCCGCTCAATCTCCAGTGTAGACGAGAAAGGCGACCGCTCGATACTGGAGGGCAAGTACACCCTGACGCTAGGTGGCGCGCAGCCGCAGGAAACGGAAGCCAAATCAGAGGCGGGATTCACCGTGGCTGGTACGCTGCCTCTCCCCAAGTAGCGCCCAAGAACACCACGGGCGGAATCCACATGGATTCCGCCCGCGAAACCGAAATCCCCTCGCTTACTTCACAGTCACGCTACCTTCTTCGCCCTTCTTGAAGAACTCGAGCGACAGATCGATCATGTGTGACTCCTTATCTGGCTTGACGCCATAACTGAAGCTCAAGCCAGTCAACAGCCGTTCCTCCGCCATGCTCCGATAGAGATTCGAGATGGCATCTTCGTCATAAACACCTCCCGGCTTCATCCCAAAGAGATCCATTACCTTCGCTTTTTGCTCAGAACTCAGCTTCTCGATCTTCAGACTGCCTAAGTGATACACCGGTCCCGGCTTCACTGTTAAGTGATAGGAGACGACCGCGTGGTCGCGGTCTTTCACGGGATTGTCTTCAACCTCGACGTCTTGGTATCCGAAGTGCTTGTACAGTTGCCAGATGCCGTCCTTTAGGCGCAGGAACGGCGAAGGACCGGCAACATCCCCTCCTTTCAACCGAAAGAGCGGCGTCAAATCCTTACCCGCTAATAGAGGCCCGCCATCTGCATCGATGGACGAAATCCGGTACTGAGGCCCGCCATCGACTTCAATGAATTGGTCTACGGTGTGCTGGCCAGCCTTGGTGTGCACAGGACCGCGACGCACTTTCACTTGCGCATCCAGGTATCCGGCGGTTTGCGCCACTGTCTTGCAGCGTGACCGTAGAAACCAATCTCCGAATGTGCTGTAAGCATGTCCTTCACGGCCCTTGAACTCGGGTTCGAGCTTGGCACCCAAGTCTGCCGGAAAGGTGGAAATCTGCAGGCGATCCACGAACACCTCAGGACGCAGAATGCTGAACTGAATGGACGCTCCCGCAGCCTCCGAGTCCCACTGCGCGTTTAATGAAGAGTTCGACGGACGGTTCCTCGCTAAGCACGTCCGCGTCGATCCCCTTTTCCTTCAGTAAGGCTGTCAACGCCTCACGCATCCTCCCAATCGATGCGGAGGTGGTCGAAATCTCACCGCCCAAGCCGGGGATTCGTTTCTTCAACAGATCACGCAACTCTTCGTCGCTCCACCAAACGAAGTTGCCGAAGCTGTATGGCAGGTGGCTTGGATAGGGCGGATTCGGCTCAGGAGTTTGGGCAACCGCGGAAGCAGCCCATCCCAAGAGCAAGGCAAAAAGTGCGGCAACGAATGAACGAAGCGCAGTTTTCGACATCGGTCTCATGGAATCTGTGGCCTCGCCCACATCGTAAACCACACGCTGGGCTCGGCATCGTAAGTCAACAAAGCCTGGGTCATTCTGGACGGAGGCAGCGGTTTAAGCAATGCACGCGAATTGTGGAACCGCTCTGATCACGCTCGCCGATTATCCGTGCTTCGCAAACCACTTTCGCCGCGGAACCTGCTCAACTCCCTCTGATCCCATTGTGGAATACCAGGCTGGACCTGACATCCCGAA
>OCZT010001198.1_pt1 | contig 26855 bp, 11 predicted proteins | sample 1539031 | NCBI WGS metagenome assembly OCZT01 (sample SAMEA3539308, study PRJEB22396) | soil metagenome | biome: tundra; feature: field; material: soil | place: USA | collected 2010-05 | depth 0.15 m | reverse complement strand
GTTTTGCAGGATCCTCAGTCACCGACTGGCGCCTTTATGATGATGTCTATACCGAGCGTTATATGGATACTCCGCAGGATAATCCCGATGGATACAAGGATGGATCAACTCTCACTTTTGTTAAAAATTACAAAGGGAAACTTTATATGACACACGGAGATATGGATGACAACGTTCACATGCAGAATTCAATATACCTAATTTCAAAAATGGAAGATGAAGGAAAAGTATTTGAGTTCATGCTGTATCCGGAAGGACGGCATGGATGGGGAGGTGCAAAAGGTGTTCACTCGAGAAATGAAGCAAATAATTTCTGGTTAAGGAATTTTTTCGGAAAGTAAAAAGCTAAATTGATTCTTTAGTAAGCCTTAGTGAAAACCTTTGAGTCCCTTTGTGGCAAAAGCAAATCATTGAACCACAAAAGATCACGAAGTAATACACAAAGTAGCACTAATGGAAAAGTAAAATTAGTTCAATTATATAATTGGTTTGGATCAAAGTTTACATTTTAAGATAATATTAATTGAGATGAAATTATTCCGATCTGTTTTCCTGAATTTCTTTTTGCTATTGTCACTAAATGCAAGTAGTCAGAATGATATGGTCATTAACAGGATAATTGACCTGGGCAAGACTGACAACAGGGTTATGGAGCACATTGATTTTCTTACTAACCGCATTGGCGATCGACTGACAGGTTCAGATGGTTATCACAGTGCCTGTATATGGGCTGTCAACACAATGCGCTCGTGGGGTATGATGGCCGAGATGCAGGAAGCAGGAGAGATGGCAGTAGGTTTCAACAGGGGAGCCTGGTTCGGGAAAATGATTTCTCCCAAAGAAATTACTCTGGATTTTGGTACTCCATCTTACACGGCCGGAACAAAGGGCCGTCAGAAAGGACAAGTAATTATTTCGCCCCGGACTGTTGAAGAATTCTGGACCATGCGCGACAGCATAAAAGGAGCATGGTTATTGATTGATGGGGTTAGTGCAGGATGGCCCCGTGACCGGGGAGGTGAATCAGAACTCACAAAGTTGATCCGCGAAGCCGGCGCACTTGGGACAATACAACTTTCACCTTTCCCTATCAGATTATTATACGATAAAGTCGATTCCTGGGAAAACCTTCCTTCCCTGCCTGATATAAAACTCATCGATAAACAATATAATGAAATAAAAGAACTTATATCAAAAGGAGAGAGGGTCGTTCTCGAATTCGATATAAGAAACTACTTCAGGCCCGGTCCGGTAAAATATCATAATGTTATTGCATGGATACCTGGTACTGAATTTCCGGATGAATATGTTATTCTGGGGGGGCACCTCGATGGCTTTGACGGAGCCTCAGCTGCTATTGACAATGCTTCAGGGGCAACTGTAGCAATGGAAGCTGCCCGGTTAATTATGGCTGCAGGAGGTAAGCCTAAACGCACGATAATGGTTCATTTATGGGCCGGTGAAGAGTATGGTCTGCTTGGGTCCTCGGAATGGGTAAAACAAAATCCCGACAAGCTTCCCAGAATATCAGCTGTATTTAATCGCGACGGAGGAACAAACTGTATATCAGGGTTGTCTGTTTCAAAAGCTATGATGTCTGATTTTCAACAGGTTATTAAGCCAATTCTGGGTCTCAATCCAAAATACCCATTTGAACTTACTGAAAGGAGCAAACCCATGAGAAAAGGTGGAAGAGGAGGAACCGACACGTTTTCATTTTTACAGAAAGGTGTGCCCGCATTCGGATTCAGCACAAAGGGTGAACAGCAGTATAACCGCACCTGGCACACAACTCTTGATACTTATAATGAAATTATACCTTCCTACGAAGAATATTCCTCCCTCGTAACTGCTGTAGTCGCTTACGATGTGGCAAATCTTGATCACCTTCTTTCCCGGGATGGATACTTCATGCCTGAAGGAATCTATGCTGATTTTAACACTAACAAAGGAAGGATTTCAGTTTTGCTTGACTATAAGAAAGCTCCAATGACCGTAGCTAACTTTATCGGACTTACTGAGGGTACAATAACTAATGCTTCCTACCCGCCAGGAGTCCCGTTTTATAAGGGATCGATATGGCACAGGGTTGTAAAAGGGCATGTAATACAAGGCGGGGAACCGGAAACAGTTAAAGATCCGGCTAATTCAGATGTTAACTCGACGGGATATGAGATCCCAAATGAGATAAGCGATCTGAGCCATAATAAGGCAGGAATGATTGGCATGGCAAACTCAGGTCCGAATACAAATACCTGTGAATACTATATAACACTGGCGGACCGGTCATACCTGGACGGCAACTATACTCTTTTTGGAGAAGTTGTTGATGGAATGGATGTGGTGAACAACATAAACCAAGGCGATACAACCCGGTCAATCACAATTGTAAGGGCTGGGCCCGAAGCTGAAAAGTTCATTGTAAATGATGAGACTTTTAAAGAACTTGCAGACAGGCAGTGGAGAAAAGTAAATTTTGAAAAGGCTGCAAAAAAAGTCGGAGAGGAAAAATTCATCGCAGATAATTATCCGGGACTGCAAACTTTAAGCGATGGTTTGAGATATAAAGTATTGGAACACGGCAAAGGCAAAAAACCTTCAGAGGGTTCAGTTCTTACTGTTAAATACAGCGGGAAACTGTTATCAGGCTTAAGTTTTGTCAGTTCAGCCGATCAGGGAAAACCAGTAGCCGGATCAAAACCAGTGGTATTTTCTCATCCCATGGGCAAAGATGAATTAATAAATGGTTTGAACGAGGCCTTGCAGGATATGCAACCCGGAGAGAAGCGACTCCTTATTGTGCCGCCAGATCTGGCTTATGGAATTAATAACGCATATTATGGCAAGGAGATCACCGGTCAGAAAAGATTTGTAATATCACCGGGCGAAACACTAATTCTTGAAGTTACATTGATTAAAATCAATACGTAAAGTATCTTTTGTTTAACATTAAGAAGGTGATATATTATTGTTTATTAAATTGGTGAACAAAATCTGATGAACTTTAAGCACTCCAAATTCCAAACTTCAAACTTATGAAAACAGGCGTCCTTAAAGAAACAGGAAATGAAAACAGGGTAGCCATCCTTCCTCCTGAAGTTATTGCACTTAAAAAGATGGGTATTGATGTAATTGTGGAGAATAGTGCAGGGGAAAGGGCATTCGCATCAGACTCAGATTACAAGGCTGCCGGAGCCCGACTGGCTTCCAGAAGAGATGTTATTTCCGAATCTGAATTGTTGCTTTCAATCAATCCTCCTGTTGATGACGATATCAACTTTTTTAAGGAAGGGCAGGTATTGTGTTCTGTTCTTAATCCGGTTGTGAACAGGGACTGGCTCGAAAAAGCCAGGATCAAAGGATTATCTGTTCTGGCCCTTGACCTGATTCCAAGGACCACAAGAGCACAATCAATGGATATACTCTCCTCAATGGCTACTGTTTCCGGGTATAAAGCTGTACTTGAAGCTGCATCTCTGTTGCCAAGGTTCTTCCCGATGTTTATGTCGGCTGCTGGAACAATTAAACCATCACGTATGCTTATTTTAGGCGCAGGAGTTGCAGGATTACAGGCACTTGCCATTGCCAGGAAACTTGGTGCAGTTGTTGAAGTTTTTGATGTGAGGTCCGCAGTAAAGGAAGAAGTTAAAAGTCTGGGAGGAAAATTTGTCGAGGTTGAGGGAGCAAAAGAGGATATTGCTGCCGGTGGTTATGCTGTAGAACAAACGGATGAATTTAAAAGAAAGCAGCAGGAACTTATTCAGGAACGTGCAATAGCATCTGATGTTGTTATTGCTACTGCACAGATTCCGGGCAGGAAAGCTCCGGTACTTTTACTAAAAGAGACTGTATATTCCATGAAACCGGGATCGGTAATTATAGATTTGGCAGCTTCAACAGGTGGAAACTGCGAATTGACTGAGAATGGGAAAAATTTGGTGATCAACGGGGTTCATCTAATCGGAAAATCCGACTATCCTTCAGAAATGCCCTCCGATGCCAGTAAAATGTTCGGATGCAATATAATTAACCTGCTGAAAATTATGGTTGATAAGGATGCCCGGCTAAATCTCAACCTTCAGGATGAAATAATTAACGGAACGACAGCAGTTCACGGGAAAAAATTTGTCAGTCAGAGAGTTAAACAGTTGCTAAATTTAATATAATGCACTTCATGGGAAATGTTCTTGGATTTTTCTTGCAATACAGGGAGACGATATTCATTGTTATCCTGTCAATATTCCTTGGGATTGAAGTTATCAGCCATGTTCCCGCTGTATTGCATACGCCCCTTATGTCAGGTGCAAATGCAATACATGGAGTGGTAATTATCGGTGCAATAATTGTGATGGGGCATGCTGAAACCACCGGATCGCTTATCCTGGGATTTCTCGCCGTGGTTCTGGGTACTCTAAACGTAGTTGGCGGGTTTGTTGTCACAGACAGGATGCTGGAGATGTTTAAAAAAAAGAAGCTCTAAACTTAGAAACTGATAAGATATGAACCAGCTTTCTAATCTGCAAACGGGTATCTCAATACTTGAGATAACTTATATTATTGCCTCAGTACTTTTTATATCAGGCTTAAAAATGTTAAGCCACCCGCTTACAGCCCGCAGAGGAAATATCTTTGCGGCTGTTGGAATGGGAATAGCTATAATTGCAACAATACTCTTTCATCATAAAGATGGAAAGCCGATAGGAAATGTGGGATTAATTCTTCTGGCAATTGGAATAGGAAGTGTTATCGGGTGGATCATTGCAAAACGTGTCAAAATGACCGCAATGCCGCAGCTTGTTTCGTTCTTTAACGGAATGGGTGGTGCTGCCGCGGCTCTTATCTCAATGATGGAATTTCCTCATGTTAGTCAGGAGCTGATTGCAAAAAGCGGAATGGCAAACGGGCATGTGCTGGCAATACTTCTTGGGCTTATGATTGGTACTATCTCATGGGCCGGGAGTATGATCGCGTTTGGAAAGCTCGATGGAAGAATCGGTGATATGCGTATTAAGTCGATGAAGTACGTGAATCTGTTATTACTAGCTGTCCTCATTGGGTTTATTGTATTTATTATGACTCGTCATGTTCAGGCCAGTAGTGAACTTACTCCCTTGATTTATATAATGTTTGTGATCTCAGTTATCTATGGCATTCTGTTCGTAATGCCGATTGGTGGTGCAGATATGCCTGTTGTTATCTCTTTGCTGAACTCTTTCACAGGAGTTGCCGCCGCGATGGGTGGATTTCTTTACAACAACCAGGCTATGCTTACCGGTGGGATTCTGGTAGGATCAGCCGGAACTATACTGACTATTCTTATGTGCAGGGCAATGAACAGGTCGCTTCTGAATGTTATTGTCGGTGTATTTGGAGGAGGAGGCCGGACCGATACAGCTGTTACTGGTTCTGTAAAAGAATTATCAATTTCAGATGCAGCCATCCTTTTGAGTTATTCAAAGAAAGTGGTCATCGTTCCTGGTTATGGTTTGGCTGTCGCTCAGGCTCAGCATATCTGTCATGAATTGGATAAACTGCTGGAAGAGAAAGGAGTGGAAGTCAAATATGCTATCCATCCTGTGGCCGGTCGTATGCCCGGACACATGAATGTGCTGCTGGCCGAAGCGGACGTACCTTATGAACAGCTTATTGAGAGTGATGAGATCAATCCTGATCTTCCAAATACTGATGTTCTGATTGTGATAGGAGCAAATGATGTAGTAAATCCTGCTGCAGAAGATGATCCTTCAAGCCCTATTTACGGCATGCCGATTATTAAAGCACGCGATGCTAAAAACATCATTGTCATGAAACGTGGTATGGGCAAAGGCTATGCCGCTATTGAGAATATGCTCTTTTTTAATGATAAGACAAGAATGCTGTTCGGCGATGCAAAAAGCACTCTGCAAAACCTTGTCAATGAAGTAAAAAGCTTATAAAACTAAGTTCTTAAGGATTTATTTTCCTGATCTCATAATATCCTCCATGAGGACAATATCCATAACCGGAAATTCAGTTATCCTCAACCTTGCGCAGCCATAGGGCACAAGGGTTATTACTTCAGCATCTCCATCAGGTTTTACAGGGCTTATCGGTGGGTCGTCTGCAGAGTTATTCCGCATGGTCCACTCCGGTATTTTCATACCCCTTGCTTTAATTATTACCGGAGCATCCTGGGTCCAGACTGTATATTTTCCTGAATCAGATGACCAGATCATATCACCTTTATCGGCAAAAGGATATTTGCTGACAGGATTTTCTGTAACCTTTATTCCCCGCATGATATCTGCCTTATCAAGAAGTAATCCATAGTTCCATGGACTCCCTGGATCGATCTCCCAGTCTACGCTGCCTTTATAACTAAAATTGTCGTAATTGATTTTTACACTCTTATATTCTTTTTTAATTTGAAGCGAAAAACAGAGCGGCCCGCGCAAGATGGTTATTGAATTATTGTATCGGTTCTCGACACGCAAACGCATTGGCAATTCAATAAAGATCTGATCGCCATTCTTCCATCTCTCATTAATCTTGTATGTTGAAATGTTTCTTACTTTGATTATCTGGCCCTTGAATCTCAGAGTCGCTGAATCGGCCCATCCCGGTATCCTCAGATCAATAGGAAACCTGACAGTTTTTTCCGTACCTATAGTTAGCTTAACAGTTCCTTTAAACGGATAGTCAGTTTCCTCGGAGATTGTAACCTCATTGCTATTTCCAACCCTTGCTTTAACAGTTGACGGTCCGTATGTTACCAGTGCAAGTCCATTGTCATTTGTGGCCATCCACATGCTCTCAACAAACTTGGGCCATCCCTGATGCATATTTGCCAGGCAGCAGGCGAAATTTGGCATCAGTCCGTAAATATTTGAATAGTCTCCGTTGGTTGTCCAATCCCTCTTTGCCGCCGAAACCAGTACCTGGTTGGCCTGCTGATCATATTGGTGGGCCCATAAATCAGGTGTGGTTGTTCCAGGGAGGGAATTGTAGGCAAGAAGTTCCAGTCTGTCTGCCAGTGTATTGTCTCCAAAGATTTCGTAAAGTTCTTCCATTGAAAACATATATTCGACAACTGAACAAAGTTCCGACCCATGACCTGGACTTTTGCCAGCCAGGTGTTCGTCACCTGAGAATCTTCCTCCTGGCTGACCATGGTTCAGATCATATTTTCTGATTCCTGAAAATACCGCATTCTTGAATCTTTCATCTTTTGATTGCTGATACCATAACCCCGGATATTTAATTGCCATTGCATTGTTTACCACGTGCGCTGTCAATCCATCCGGTCCCCAGTTAAGAGGTATCTTTTTATCAGTAACGGCAGTTGAATCCCATGGGAACTTTTCATAATAGGTTGTCCAGTCTGAACTGTTTTTCTGTATTGAACTGATTGTTTCAAGTATCCATGGCTCACCTGTTTGCCGGTATAGCCAATATCCGGTTACTGCATTTTCTATTGCACGGACGCCTCTCCATTCCTTATCCGGCCAGTCAGCTTTAGAGTCGTGAAGGTATTTGAAGTATTTTGTGAGAACATCTATTGCCCGTTTATCTCCGGTTGCTTCATAGTACTGCATCAGCACTTTATTTGCAACAGCAAGCGGCCATCTGTCTTTGTTCTTAGCAGGTCCATACCAGCCTGTATCACTGCTGCTTGCAAGTATGGGTTCAATCCAGGTTTTGACTTTGATTTTGAGCTTTTCATCATTGAGAAGATAGGCGAGAGGAACCAGTCCATCGAGATAATATGGACCTCTTTCCCAGGCTTCCCCGTTACCTCCATGCCATGCAGAATTAACAAGGTCGGGCCAGAAGTCATCAAGATTTCCCGTAAGACCTGCTGCCTGATTTTCTAATTGAGATTTTAACCATCCGGCTGGTTTTATGGTTCCAAGTGGTAGTTTTATGTAAGCGTTATGAAATAATGGTGCAGGATTGCTCTTATAATTTGTGTTTATATTCTGTTTCCCGCATCCTGATAATAATATCAGAGCAGGGAGAACGATGAGCGAGAAGTATTTTTTCATATTATTCCATTTAAAACAAGAGCCTTGTAATATTCTATTGTAAAAATATGAAAAGATACTGTCTTTCTTCCAATCTCTTTTTTCAGGATACCTCATCCCCCAACCCCTTCTCCCAGGAGAGAAGGGGAGTAACTATTTGATATTCTTTGTTTTTGTCCCTCTCCCTTGGGAGAGGGGTTGGGGAGAGGTAGTCATTCCGCCTTCAACGCCCTTGCCGGATTCATAATTGCAGCCTGGTAAGCTTTATAACTTACAGTAACAAATGTTATCAGGATTGTTAGTAATGCAGCTGTCAGCAACAAAGGTACACCGATATTGGTGTGGTAGACATAGTTTTTCAGCCAGTCATTCATGAAATAGTAAGCTGCTGGCGTTGCAACTATAATTCCGATAATGACAAGAATGAGGAAGTCTCTTGCTATTAATCTGAGAACAATTGCCTCGTTAGCGCCGAATACTTTTCTTATACCTATCTCCTTTGTACGTTGTTCAACCATGTAAGAGGCCAATCCGAACAGCCCGAGGCATGCTATCAGAATTGCAAGTATTGTAAACAGTGTAAAGATAAGTCCTCGCTTTTCATCAGCTTCAAATTGTCTGTTAAACCTTTCATTCAGAAATGTATACGTGTAAGGTTCTCCGGGAAATACTTCTTTCCATTTTGTCTCGATGAAACTCAGGGTTGATTTCATATCGCTACCCTTGAGTTTAATATAGATAACATTATTCTGGGTTCTATAGGCAAGCAGCAAAGATTCGATAGCGTTATACATTCCGGTTTGATGATAGTCGTGCATTACCCCAATGACCCTGGCACGTAAGTTGTTCGCGTTACCTGCTTCAACTTTTTTCCCGATTGGTTCAGTCCAGCCCATCCGTTTTACAAATGTTTCATTCACAATAACTCCTGATAGAGTGTCAGAAGGCATGTCCTGCTGGAAGTCACGACCTTTTACGATTTTTATGCCAAGAGTTTTAACAAAATCATGATCAACAACTGCAAAATTGACTCCTTTCTGGGCCATTCCCTGATCAGTTTCAACATTAAAGATAAGCTTGCCAGAGCCTTCACCTATGTGCGTATCAGTTGCGCTTACATATTTAATTTCAGGATTCTGAAGTAGAGCTTCTTTCAAGACAGGGTATTTCCTGGTCATTGACTGATTCAGCTCAAGACTCAAGACATTTTTCTGATCAAAGCCCTGATCAGTATTCTTGAGATAGCTCAACTGCCTGAAAACAACCATAGTACAGATTATCATTGTCACAGATACAGCAAACTGTATTACAACCAGTATTTTGCGAAACTGACTTCCGGCCGTTCCCTGGGTGATTTCTCCTTTAAGCACAGTTACGGGACTGAAACGCGACAAAAAGAATGCAGGATAACTTCCTCCAAATATGCCAACGATAATTATAATACCAAGTAATGAAAGTAAAACGACAGGGCTATAGATAACATGAAGATCGAAAGACCTTCCCGAAAGGCGGTTAAATGAGGGTAACAAAGCCATTAGGATTATTATGCTGATTATCAGTGAAAAGATGGTAAAGAACATCGATTCCGACAGAAATTGCATCATAAGAGGTCCGCGTCGCGAACCTACAACTTTTCTCAAACCGACTTCCCTTGCTCTCTGGGCTGAACGCGCAGTAGCCAGATTCATATAATTCATTGCTGCAATAAGAACAAGGAATATTGCTACTATAAAAAAGATATAAACATAGGTAATACTTCCCGTGGGTTCAGGTTCACCGGCTTTTGTAGAATAGAGGTGTATTTTGGTTACCGGTTCAAGGATATATTCCATTTTAATATTCATCGGGCCGAATATCGGTTTCATATAGGTACCATACATATCCTGTATTTTTTTCTCAAAACCTCTGATGTCAAAATTCTTTGGGAATAAAAGATAGGTATACACTCCAAAATTTCCCCAATTCCCCAATTGTTTTGGCAGATTATTGCGTGAAGCTATTGCATCAAAACGGAAATGTGAGTTGGTTGGTACATTCTGAATAACACCGGTAACTTCGTAAGTATCTGTTCCGGTAGTTAAGGTCTTTCCTATAGGATCTGACTTACCGAAGTATTTATTGGCAATTTTTTCTGTAAGAATGATTTTCTTTGGTTCCAGCAGAGCGGATTTAACTTCTCCTTTTAAGACCTTATAGGTAAAAACATCGAACATCGTGGAATCCACATAATAGAAACCCTCCTCATTAAATTCTTTATCCTCATATTTATAGTGAGCACGAGGCATATTAATGAATCTTACAAACGATTGAACCTCAGGATAATCGTGTATAACCTGTGGTCCAAAAGGTATCTGGGCTACAATCCACGTAAACTGATCATCAGGTTCGGTTATCTTCGTGGAGACCCGGTAGATCCTATCAGCCTTCTCATGATACCGATCATAACTCAACTCGTTTGATACGTAAATTATCAGGAAAATTGCACTGGTAATTCCTAAAGTAAGACCAAGAATATTCAGAACACTATATCCAAAGTGTTTCAGAATATGTCTCATAGCTGTTTTAATCAGGTTTTTTAACATTTGAGGGGAAATTCGGTGAGTATTCAGATATTAAAAATAAAATTAAAATTAAATATTGGTTATTTATTAACGGAGAATGCGATTAACATGACATTAACATAATAATTTCAATTGAGATATGTTTTGTAGAGACAAGTCTCAGACCCGGCTCCACAGACCTGTCTTCACAGACCTGTCTGTATTCTTCTGAATCATTTATCCTCAGTCACTTTTACCTGGTCTAACCATGCAACTCCCTGTCCGGGCATTTTAAGTGTCAGGTTTGTTTTAAAATGTGCCAGAGTATCCTCAGGTATTGAAACAAATGTTACATACTCTCTCCATCGGTTGTCAGGAACAAATCTCGCCCGGCTGAATTCTCCAAGAGATACTTCTACATATTGAGGCATATCCGTTTTTCTATAAAGACGAGTATTTTCGGGTTTCGTTACAAGAACAAATCTTTGTTCAGGGTCAGATTTCGCCCAAATTGAAATTGTATAGCTGACACCGGCTTTAACTGTAAACGGGAAAAACCTGATAGCCAGACTCTTATTTTCAACCGGTGTTATCAGTCTTAACGAATGATTACCTTCATAAAAATCTCTGGTATCAAGAAAATAAGTTGCTCCCCTGTCGCCACCCGGACGTACATAACAAGCTGAAGGAAGGCCAGGAGAAGATAGATCTTCAAAACCGGCGTCCTTAATAAGGTTCGTATTCATGGTTTCAGTGACAGTTATTTCCGGTTTAATGCTTAAAAGATATACCTGCGATCCGAAAGGAGCAAGCTGATCAGAAATTATTCCACCCTTAATCTGAACAAAGCGGTTTTCAAATAACACTCTCACCTTTTCATTATTAATTCCGGTCACCCTGAATGATGTACTTACAGGTTCATTTATCCTGTTAACTGCCATAATGATGAGTTGACCATTATGAACTCTCGATGTAACTAATACATTCTTAGAGTTAGACTCCACAAGCAATGGTTCCTCATCAGAAAGCAGCCATGGGGTCAATTCTGCAACTTCAACAGCAATTCTTCCGCATTCACTCCACGTTGCCACTGATTTTGGAAAAGCGTTAGGTCCCTGCCGTACAAAGTATTGAATGCCGGTTGCCCCATTTATTATCGATTGCCATGTCATGGACCTGATTTCCTGGATAGTTGGCTCGCGACTCCATAATTCACCTCCGCCAAATGCTTGTGGCACAATCCAGAAAGGTCGTTTACCTTTAAATTCAGACCTTAGCTGGTCGGCAACATCTCCTGGTTTGGTCACAGGTAGATCAGGTACTGGGTACGGGTCCGCCATAACGATATCCAGAGCGTCTGAATATTTCTTTGAAGAGAGAAATGGTGCCATAAAAACTATCGAAACCGGATGCCAAGGATCGTTTTCCTTAACAGTCCTGTAAATATCTTCAAGCTGTTCAGGAGTCATGCTTGTCCCGTTTGGCTCATCCGAGATATACCATCCCAGTAAGGCCGGATGATCCCTGAATGTTTTAATTTCTGATATGAGACGTTCTTTTTTTTCAATGTCGCTCAGACCATCGATTTTAGAACCCACGCCACCGCCTCCCGATACCGAGAGAAGGTTATAATGAACTTTCATGCCAAGTTCAGCACAACGATCCATATAAGCCTTTCTTTCATTTAAAGTTTCCGGTAAGATCTTCTGATAGGGTGATATCATATTAAATCCTTTAACTACCTCTTCTTCCGGAAGCGAAGGAGAAACTGGTGAATAACAATAGAATCCAAAAGGGAAAAATGGTAACTTATTAACAATCAGTCCTCCCGTTAATCTATCGGTTTTTACCTCATTTGATTTATATTGAAGAATAATCAGATCGGTTTTCGCAGTATAGTTCCTTCCTGGAAAGGATGACAGGTTTACACTTGCTTCTGCTTTATAAACTGAAGATGCCAGGTTTATAGAAAATGGCAGCCTAAGTATATTCCTGCCTGGTATTCCATTCCATGAAACGACTGTTGTTTCTCCGATATTGACCCTTACTGACATATGATTTTTCGATAATGCAGGAGGTATGTGAAGAAGTAACTCACATTTTTTCTCAAAAGAATAGAAGCTCTGCCGTGAAACTATCCTAAAAGATGATGAATCAACTATCTGACATTGCAATTTCTGATAAATTGTAATGTTAAGCAGAAAGGCTATTATATAGAAAATAACTTTTTTCATATTAAAATCAGCTCTTAGTTTTGTTGTCTAAAATCTAAATATGATTCAGGGTTAAATGTAGTGACTTTTAAGATTATGGAACAAGAAATATTAGCTGTGCATGAAGTAGAATAGCCGGCGAAAAATAAAATTTAGAGAATTCGCCTCATCCCTGTATTTGATTTTATTTCAATCCATGGTATTGTTGAAATACGTATTATTGGTTAATTTTTTTATCTTTAAGACGCTGAAGTTTCGAAGTTCGGTTCTATATTAAATTCAATTACAAACTGTGGTTTTCTTAAAAAGTCTTAAAATCGGAACTCATTCATACTGGAAATATTTGATGATTTCATTATTAGGTATTGCATGGCCTGTTTCTTTGAATGCTCAGCCTGATTATTCAAGTTTCAGCCACCTCACTGTAGATGATGGATTATCAAGCAACCGGATAAGATGCATTCACAAGGATAGCAAAGATTATCTCTGGCTTGCTACCGACGTTGGTCTTGACAGATATGACAGCTACCAGGTAAAAAAATACCGGAGTAGTGAAAAACAGCCCGGGACCATCAGCAGTGATTTATTAACATGTATTTATGAGGATCACAATAGAAATCTCTGGTTTGGTACTTATGACGGACTGAATTTATATGATCCTGCCAGAGATAATTTCATAGTATTTAAACATAATCCGGCTGATAAAAACAGTTTAAACAGCAATTGCATAACCGGAATAGTAGAAGATAAAAACGGGAACCTATGGATTGTGACCGACGGGAATTGCCTTAACAAATGGGATCCTCAGAATCATAAGTTTACCAGATATCCATATGAAAACATTAAATATAATCTGTCAGTTCGACCTTCCCGAATGGTGGCAATTGACTCAAAAGGATATCTCTGGGTAACTTCTCTGAGCCCGGGAATTCGACGTTTTGATCCTGAATCAGGAATATTTATGGATTTTTCAGACTCTTCCATTGATTTCGGAAATTTAAGTTACAAGAACATCTTCATCGACAAAAATGATAAGATTTGGATAGCAACAGATGGGGTCGGATTCTTCTCGTATGATCCGATAACAAATAAATTTAAACATTTCGGATCAAAAGGCGACGGTAAAGGGACGAATGAAAATCTTATCCTTGATATCCTTCCGGAAGATGATCGTTATTTATTGCTCGCAGTAGATCAGGGTGGGATTAATCGCTTTGACAAATTGTCTGAAACATTTCAATATATAGTTTACGATCAGGCTAATGATGAAGGACTCAATAATAACGGGATCTGGTGTTTATATAAAGACAATGACGGGATTTTATGGGTAGGTACCTCAGGCGGAGGGATTAATTATTATAATCCCAAAAAGGAGAGATTCAAACTATTCATGCATAATAATAATAACCCCGAATCAATGTCATACAGCTTTACAGGCTGCTTTTGCGAAGATCATCAAGGTCTTATTTGGATTGGAACCGACGGAGGAGGAGTTAATATTTACGACCCTGTTTCAGGTAAATTCAAGATATTTAAGCACGATCCCAATGATCCTTACAGCTTAAGCGGGAATGTAATTCGAGGTATTGCTGAGGATAAAAATCATGATATGTGGATCGGAACATGGAACGCTGGACTTAACAGGTATGATAGAAAGACAGGGAGGTTTATTCATTATATGCCCGATAGCAAAGATCCTTCAAGTATTTCAGGATTAACAATTTATAACCTCAAAATTGATCATAATAATATTTTATGGTTAAGTATCTATAACCAGGGCATCGACTTGTTTGACATAAATAAAGGTGTTGTACAGCGGTTTAGACCCAATGCTGATCAGCCGGGTTCAATTAGTGGAATAAACTGCTGGTTCTATTTCGAAGATTCTGAAAAGAATATGTGGATATGTTCGCAAAATGGTTTGAGCCTTTTTGACAGGTTAAAAAATTCGTTCAAAGCTTACCATTTCCCGGATGATGATGTCGGGGCGTTTTATAGAGATAAGGCAGGGCATTTATGGGTAGGAACAAATACCAGGGGCCTATTCCTTTGCAACAACGATGGAACCATCATTAAAACGTATGATATGAGCAATTCTCTGCTCAGCAATAGAATTCATGCAATTACCCAGGATAGTAAAGGCGATATCTGGATTTCAACTAACTCCGGTATTAGCAGGCTGGATTCTATAACTCAGAAATTCAGGAATTATTCAAAAGAGGATGGTTTGCAGGGCGACCAGTTTTATCAGCAATCATTTCTTAAAACCAGTAAAGGAGAATTGTACTTCGGCGGATACAATGGCTTTAATTCATTTTATCCTGACAGTCTGAAAGACAACAATTTCATCCCACCTGTTTACATCACTGATCTGCAGATTTTCAATAAACCGGTAGTATATGGAATTCCCGAAGGTCAGTTTCAAACGCAAATAAGTGAGGCTAAAGAAATTACTCTCAACTGGAAACAAACTGTCTTTTCCTTTTCATTTGTAGGAATTAACTATACACACCCGAAAAAAAATAAGTATGCCTATAAGATGGAAGGTTTTGAAAAGGATTGGAATTATACTGATGCATCCAGGAGATATATAACCTACACCAATCTGAACGCCGGTGAATATACTTTCAGGGTGAAAGCATCCAATAATGACGAAATATGGAATGAAAATGGTGTTTCGCTCAGAATAATTATTTTACCTCCCTGGTGGAAAACATTATGGTTCAGAATAGTTTTAGTCTCTTCAATTATCTTAATATTTACTTCCTTTTTCCTTTTACGTGTTAAACAATTAAATAATCAGAAAATTCTGCTCGAAAAATCGGTGGCATTAAAAACTATTGAATTGCAGACAAAAAATGCTGCACTTGAAGAACGCCAGCATCATATCGAGTATCTCAATGCCTCAAAAGATAAGTTCTTTTCAATTATTGCTCATGATCTGAAAAACCCGTTTAATGCCATTATTGGATTTAGCGAGATATTACAGGATGAAATTAAATCTGGCGATACTGCAAAAATGGAGAATTATACAAGTTTGATAAATTCTTCTGCAGTTCAGACCTACAGGTTACTCGAAAACCTACTTGAGTGGGCAAATTCACAACGTGGGAAAATGCCTTTTGACCCTGTAGCAGTTAACGTGAGTAGACTTTTTAGTGAAGAAATATTGGTATTGAAGGAAATAGCTATCAGTAAGAACATAACCCTTAAAAGCTCAGTTCCGGATAATTTAACTATTATGGCTGATAAAAATATGATCAGGACAATTTTGCGAAATCTGATATCAAACGCCATAAAGTTTTCCAATAAAAACGGAAGTGTGATAACAAGCGCATCAGTAGCCGATAAAAAAGTTGAATTTTCGGTGTTCGACAATGGAATTGGTATGACTAAAGAAACTATTGCAAAGCTTTTCAGATTAGATGTTAACTTTTCAACACGCGGAACTGAAAATGAAAAAGGAACAGGTCTCGGCTTAATCCTTTGCAAAGAATTTGTTGAAAAACACGGGGGGAAAATATGGGTGGAAAGTGAACCGGGCAAAGGAAGCACTTTTAAATTTACAATCCCTTTCAATCGTATTCCGGAATAATAATATTTTCCGGGCTATGCTTACTTCAATTTTTATCAGAAAATATTTCTGATTATTCGCTTTTGAATATTCTGAATTTGATTATCCGAAAATAGTGTATCTTTAAAGTTCTGAGGTTTTTTAGTAATTTTCTTCAATGAATATTATTAAAAGGCATGGCTATTTTAACTAGTTTCAAAACGACCATGAATCATTTTTTAAATCGGTTAGTATTATTATCATTAATTTTAATATCAGTTGTAGCTGCCGGTTATTCGCAAAAGCTTTACTCACAATTTGACCATCTCACCACTGACAATGGTTTGTCGAGTAACAGAATCTGGTGCATTTTCAGAGACAGCAAAGATTTCCTTTGGATGGGTACTGATGTTGGTCTTGACAGATATGACAGCTATAGTGTAAAAAACTACAGGCATGAGGATAATCAGCCCGGTACAGTAAGCACTAATACTATTCTGTGTATTTATGAAGACCGGGCGAAAAATCTGTGGATAGGTACAAATAATGGTTTAAATCTGTATGATCCTGAAAAAGATAATTTTAAAATATTCAAAAATAGCCCTGAGGATAAAGGCAGTTTAAACAGTGATTATATCGCAACCATCGCAGAGGATGACAAAGGCAGACTCTGGATATTAACAGACGGAAATTGTTTAAATAAATGGGTTCCGGAAACTCATAGCTTTATCAGATATCAGTTTGAGGAAAAATACAATCGCTTATGGGCCCGTCCGTCGAAAATGATTTCATTCGATTCCAAAGGAAACCTCTGGACTGTTTCATTAAATAACGGAATTAATTGTTTTAACCCTGAGTCTGGGAAATTTATAAAATTTATTGATCCTTCAATAGAAATGGGCAATAATTGCTTTAAAAGCTTATACATCGATAAACAGGATAAGATTTGGATCACGACCGATGGTAATGGTTTTTTTTCGTATGATCCGGTTACAAATAAGTTTGAACAATTCGGATCAAAAGGAGACGGCAAGGGCACAAACCGAAAGATTATAATGCCCATCATACCTGAAGATGATAACCATTTATTATTAGGTGTTGATCAGGGAGGAATTAACCGGTTTGATAAAGTTTCCAAAACTTTTGAATATTTCATGTACAATAATTCAAATGATGAAGGACTTAACAATAATGGTATCTGGTGTTTTCACAGGGACAGGGAAGGCATTTTATGGGTTGGCACGTCGGGAGGAGGGATAAATTATATTAATCCACGGGATAACAAGTTTGACCTGTATAAGCATACAACTGATCCAAACTCCTTATCCTATAGTTTTACAGGTTGTTTTTTTGAGGACCATGAAGGCATGATATGGATAGGAACAGACGGTGGAGGGGTTAATGTTTTTGATCCTGTAAAGGGTGCCTTTTCTAAGTTGTTTAAACACGTACCATCTGACCCTTATAGCATAAGCGGTGATGTAATTCGGTGTATTACAGAGGACAGGGACCATAATATCTGGATTGCGACCTGGGATGCAGGACTTAATCGTTATGACAGGAAGACTAACAGGTTCTATAGATATATGCCCGATAAAAATAACCCATCCAGCATATCGGGAAGAAGTGTCTGGAATATTAAGATGGATCATAATGGCTATTTGTGGTTAGGAAATTATTCCGTAGGCACTGATCTGTTTGATGTGAAGAAGGGAGTTATAAGGAGGTTCAGATCAGATAAAAACGATCCAAATTCAATCAGCAGTGACCAACCATATTTCTTCTACGAAGATTCGGAAAAGAATATGTGGATATGCACTGAAAATGGGCTGAACCTGTATAACGAGAAAACAAATTCGTTTAAGGTCTTTAATTTCCCTGGTAATCAGATTGAAGCTGTTCTAAGGGATAAGGATGGCGACTTATGGGTAGGTAGCAATACAAAAGGAGTATTCTATTGCAAGCCCGACGGAAGTATTATTAAAACATTTAATGTTGCTAACGGATTGGCCAATAACAAAGTTCAGGCAATTTTAGAGGATAATAAGGGAAATCTCTGGATCTCTACCAGCGGCGGAATTAGCCGGTTGGATCGTAAAACACAGAAGTTCAGGAATTATTCCAAGGAGGATGGTTTGCAGAGTAACCAGTTTTTTCAGCAATCTTTTCTTAAAACAGCTAAAGGAGAAATTTATTTTGGAGGATACAATGGCTTCAACTCATTCTATCCCGATAGCCTGAGAGACAATGATTTCATTCCTCCTGTTTATATCACGGATTTTCAAATATTCAATAAACCCGTTCAATTTGGAATTCCGGGGGGCCAGTATCCTACATATATTACCGAGGCAAAAGAAATAAAACTGAATTGGGACCAGTCGGTCTTTTCATTTTCATTTTCAGCCATAAATTATTCAAGTCCCGAGAAAAATCAATATTCATATATTTTGGAAGGATTTGAGAAAGAATGGAATATTACGATTGCTTCCAGAAGATATGTCACTTATACCAACCTTGATCCTGGCGAATATACATTCAGGGTAATAGCTTCAAATAACGATAATGTGTGGAATAGAAAAGGAGCTTCTTTACATATTATCATAATGCCCCCATGGTGGAAAACATTGTGGTTCAAACTAATTGCAGTTTCTGTTGTCATCATTGTTATTCTTTCAATTTTTCTTTTACGCGTTAGACGATTGAAAAATCAGAAAACCCTGCTGGAAAATTTAGTTGATATAAAAACTACCGAGTTAAAGGAAAAAAACACTACCCTTGAAGAAAGACAGGAACAGATAGAAAATCAGAGTCAGGAATTATTGTCTCAAAAGGAGGCGCTTGTAAAAATGAATAGGGAATTGCATGAGCTTAATGCCTCTAAAGATAAATTCTTCTCTATTATTGCTCATGACTTAAAAAATCCCTTTAGTACCATTATTGGGTTCAGTGAAATTCTAAAAGAAAATATTTTATCGGGTCAACCTGCCGAAATCGAGGAATCCGCAGGAATGATCAATACTTCGGCTGTTCAGACTCTGAAGCTGCTTGAGAATCTGCTGGATTGGGCGAATTCGCAAACAGGGAAAATTTTATTTAACCCGATGCCCCTAAATCTGAATGAACTTCTTGACGAAGAATTTACCACTCTAAATGATATGGCGAAGGGGAAAAATATACAGCTTAAGAATTCCATAACCGATAATTTAACTATAGTTGCAGATAAAAATATGATCAAGACTATCCTTAGAAATCTGATTTCAAATGGTATAAAATTTACACACAAAAACGGTAAGGTGGAAGTTAAAACTTTTGTCAAAAACAACCATCTTGAGATAGCTGTATCTGATACAGGTATCGGACTGACCGGAGAAACTATGGAAAAGCTTTTCAGAATTGATGCAGACTTGTCAACGCGTGGTACTGAAAATGAGAAGGGTACAGGACTAGGCCTTTTCCTGTGTAAGGAATTTGTCGAAAAGCATGGTGGAAAGATATGGGCTGAGAGTATACCCGGCAATGGGAGTACGTTCAAATTTATTCTTCCATTTAACAATAATTCCTCGGTTGCTGCTTCAGAGTAAGAAGTTGTAAGGCATCATTCGATTTAACTTCTTCTGAGATCTGAATTTTTACCGTCAGGAGGAGATTCTTTTTAGTTCCTCCGGTATAACAAAAATCATATTTATTGAAACTTTTGTTACCTATTTTTAAATGAATAAATACCATTCCATGAAAGGCCGGTTTTTTATCAGGGTATTGGTTTTTTCTGTATTTCTCATTCTTGAGTCTGCAGGCATTAATTATGGTCAGGCTAAGCGGCTTCAGTTTACACATCTGAAATCAGATAATGGCCTGTCATCTTCTATCGTCACCAGTATATTGCAGGATCATAAAGGTTTGGTTTGGATCGGAACCTATGATGGACTTAATAGGTACGATGGTTTCAATTTTGTGGTTTACAGAAACGATTCTGATGACTCCAGCACCCTTACAAACAATGTTGTGCGAACCATAACTGAAGATCATAATAAAAACTTGCTGATCGGTACACAGCGAGGTTTATGCTTATATGACAGGGATAAGAACCGGTTTCTAAACTATATGATAGATAAATCATCGCCTTTAAAAGGGATGGATTGCATAGTGTCAAAAATCGCAGAGGACTCGATTGGCAACTTATGGCTGGCTACCAATATCGGATTAATTTACTTTGACCGGATCAAAAATCAAATCAGGCAGTATACTCACAATCCTGACATCCGGGAGAGTATCAGCTATGATTTTCTGGAAGCTGTTAGGATTGACAAAAACAACAGGTTGTGGATCACTACAAGAAAAGGCTTAAACCTTTTTCTTCCGAAGACTGGAACTTTTGAACATATCACACATTCTGTAAATGATACTAATAAATTTTCAGAAACATATTTTACCGAAATGGCAGAGGATCATGAAGGTAATCTCTGGTTTGGAAGCACAGCCGGACTTTTTTGCCTGAAAAACAATGGTGAGGGAAAAATTAAAAATCTAATTCCTTACCAGCATGATCCCATTGATCAGTATAGTCTTTCAATAAACCAGGTAAAATCCATTTATGTTGATGATTCTGATAATATATGGGTAGGAACTGAAAACGGAGGGCTTAATTTGTTTGACAGAGAACACAACAGATTCTGGCACTACGGAAAAGATGACTATGATCCGAAGAGTTTGAACAATGAATCGATCCAGACGATTTACCAGGACAGGATAGGCAATTTGTGGTTAGGTACCTTTACGGGTGGGCTGAATATCGCGATGAGAAACAGGGATGCAATTATCAGTTACCAAAACCTGCCTGGGGCGCCCTTCAGCCTGAGTCATAATACAGTCACTTGTTTTTTGGAGGATCATGATGGTCAGACATGGATCGGGACAGACGGTGGCGGATTGAACCTGTTTAATGGTCTGACCAATCGCTTTACACGTTTCACAATGGAGAATTCTCACCTGTCCAGCAATGCTGTACTTTGTATTCTTGAGGATTCAAATAACAAGATCTGGTTCGGAACCTGGGCAGGAGGACTCGTTCGATATGATACCAAAACAAAAACATTCTCATCAATGACCACTAAAAACAGTGGTATTCTGGATAACAACATCTATGCAATTGCTGAAGGTGATAACAATGATTTATGGTTGGGCAGTTTTGAACATGGATTAATTCATTATCAGATTAAAGAAAATAAGTTTACTGATTTTACACCTGAAAATAGCGGCTTAATCAATAAAATGATAATAAGAATTAAAAAGATTTCCAAAGGTCGTTTGCTACTGGGATCAACCAATGGTTTCCAGATTTTCACACCCTCGGAAAATAGATTTGTAAGCTATCTAACTGACTCAAAGAATCAGAATAGTCTCAGCTATCCCACAACCACCGATATTCTGGTGGAAAGCGACTCGAGTATCTGGGTTGGAACCCGAAACGGATTGAATCATTTTAATCCGGTAACCGGATCTTTTAAAAGATATTTTAAAAAAGACGGATTGCCCGGCAATGTGATCAAAGGACTTATTTTTGACCGGTCAGGAGCACTCTGGGTGACAACAGGCAGCGGCGTATGCCGGTTTGACTATAAAAAGGGGGAATATAAAAAATTTACAATAGCCGATGGATTACAGGGTAATGAATTTTCAGAGAGAAGCATCCTTAAAACAAGAAATGGAGCATTGTTTATGGGAGGCACAAGCGGTTTTAACATTATTTACCCTGATAAAATAACCGAAAACAAAAACATCCCTGATATCCTGATCACAGATCTTAAAATATTTAATGTGAGTGCAGTGCCAGGAGGTAAAAATTCCCCGTTGGTGAGGAACATTACAGAAACAAAAAACCTGATTTTATCATTCCGACAGTCAGTTCTGACTTTTTATTTTGCAGTAATGGATTTTACCGCTCCTGAAAAAAACCATTACGCGTATAAAATGGAAGGTTTTGATAATGACTGGATTTACTCAGATAATAAAAGGGAAGCTACCTATACAAATTTAAATCCGGGTTCATATGTCTTTCGTGTAAGAGGATCAAATAATGACGACGTCTGGAATGAGACCGGGACCTCCATCAGCATAACAATACTGCCTCCCTGGTGGCGTACCTGGTGGTTCAGACTGATCGTCATTTCAGCAATAATTTTAATTTTTACCGCTTTTTATCTTTCGAGGGTACAACAATTAAAAAATCAAAAAATACTTCTCGAAAAACTTGTTGAAATTAAGACTAAAGAATTGAGGGAGCTAAATGTTTCAAAAGACAAATTCTTCTCTATTATAGCACATGATCTGAAAAATCCGTTCAGTTCGATAATTGGCCTCAGCGAATTAATGCAAGAAGAAATAAAAACTTCCGATACTTCTCTACTGGAGAACTATGCCCGTATGATAAATAATTCTGCTGTCCAGACATTAAGGCTTCTCGAAAATTTATTGGAATGGGCAAATTCACAGCGGGGTAAGATATCGTTTCAGCCTGAAGTAATCAACTTGAGCGAACTCATTAATGAAGAATTTAGTATATTAAATGAAATGGCTTTGGGAAAGAGCATAGAACTTAAGAGCCTCTTGGATAATAGCCTGATAATCACTGCTGATAAAAATATGATTAAGACAATCATTCGAAATCTGATATCGAATGCAATAAAATTTACGCGTAAAAATGGCAAGGTGGGTGTAAGTGCATCAGTTATAAATAGCTATGTTGAAATTTCAGTAACTGATAGCGGCATTGGTATGACAAAGGAAACCATGTCAAAACTATTCAGATTGGATGGAAACCTCTCAACGCGTGGAACTGAAAATGAAAAAGGTACGGGTCTCGGCCTTTTCCTGTGCAAGGAATTTGTTGAGAAACATGGTGGAAGAATATGGGTTGAGAGTGAATACGACAAAGGAAGTACTTTCAAATTTGTCCTTCACTGACATATATCCTGAAAAGGATGAGATTCTATATTCGTATTTTCCGATAATTAATTTCTCAGGCCTCCTCAGATTCTGATTTACTTTCATAAGAAGAAGGGATAAGCAAAAAATAACATATCTTTAAAGTTCTTAAGTTTTTGCTACAATTTTTAATAGAAATTATTTACCTGGACCTGGTTGTGTTCAATATTATAAAAATAAGAGGAATTCATTCTTTATGTCGGTTCATTGCGATTCTTTTGGTTTGCTTTTTCGGTGTGATATCTTGTGCATATTCTCAGAAAAAATATTCCAGATTTGATCACCTTACCGTAAATGATGGTCTGTCGAGCAACCGTATCAGATGCATTTACAAAGACAGCAAGGATTACCTATGGATCGGAACCGATGTGGGTCTCGATAAATTTGACAGTTACCAGGTAAAGAAATACAGGCATATTGATAAAATGCCGGGATCAATAAGCAGCGATATCCTGACCTGCATGTATGAAGACAAAGAAAAAAATCTTTGGATCGGTACATACGATGGTCTGAACCTGTACAATCCCTCCCGGGATAACTTCAAGGTATTCAGAAAAACCAACTCGGACAATAACAGTTTAAACAGCAATTGTATAACAGGAATTGTTGAAGATAAAGAAGGAAACCTCTGGGTTGTGACAGATGGAAGTTGTTTAAATATGTGGAACCCCGATAATCAGAATTTTACCAGATTTTCATTTGAAGCTCAAAGGCAGGGCCTGTCGGTACGCCCATCCCGCATGGCTGCTGTTGACTCAAAAGGAGCTATATGGATAGGTTCATTAAGCCCGGGCATAACCCGGTTTGATCCTAAGACAAAACTATTTACCAAATTTCATGACACTTCATTGGGATTCGGAAACTATAGCTATAAAAGCCTCTATATCGATAAACACGATAAGATATGGGTCGCTACAGATGGCATAGGATTTTTTTCCTATGATCCTGAGATTAAAAAATTTCAACATTTTGGAATTACAGGGGATCGAAAAGGAACCAATCTTGAGTTCATCCTTGACATTATTCCTGAAGATGACCGATATCTGTTGCTTGCCGTTGATCAGGGCGGAATAAACCGTTTCGACAAGTTATCCGGGAACTTTGATTATATAAAGTACGATGATACCAATGATGACGGACTTAACAGCAATGGTATATGGTGCTTTTATAAAGACAGTAAAGGTGTTTTGTGGGTTGGCACATCAGGAGGAGGTATAAACTATTATAATCCTGAAAAAGAAAGGTTTAAATTATTTACTCATAACAGCAATAATCCAAAATCCCTGTCATACAATTTTGCAGGCAATTTTTATGAAGATTATCAAGGTTTTATATGGATAGGGACCGACGGTGGCGGTTTGAATATACTGGATCCTAAAACCGGTAAATTTGAGGTATTCAAACACGATCCGTCAAATCCATACAGTATCAGCGGGAACGTAATCCGTGGCATAGCCGAAGACAGGGATCATGACATGTGGATCGGTACCTGGGATGCCGGGTTAAACCGCTATGACCGGAAAACACACAGGTTTTTTCATTACATGCCTGATAATAAAGATGGCGAAAGCATATCAAATAAAACAATCTGGAACCTTTTTATCGACCATAACAATACCCTGTGGATAAGCATTTATAACGGAGGTATAGATCTTTTTGAAATAGGCAGAGGGGTAACCAGACGATTCAGGCATGACCCGGATAAACCAGGTTCTATAAGCGGAAATAACAGTTGGTTCTTTTTTGAGGATCTTGAAAAAAAGATGTGGATTTGTACTCAGAATGGACTGGATCTTTATGATAATCTGACTAATACTTTTAAGGTTTTTCATTTCCCCGACAATAATATCGAATCCTTTTATAAGGATAAATCAGGATATATCTGGGTTGGAAGCAATACGAAAGGATTATTTAAGTGCAGTGAGGATGGAACTATACTTAAAACTTATGATATAACTAATATTTTGCCCAGTAACAGGATCCAGGCAATCACTCAGGATAATAAAGGCGATATCTGGGTTTCCACAAACTATGGTCTGACCAGGCTGAATTCCGATATTTTGAGTATAAGGAATTATTCCAGGGAAGATGGATTGCAGGGTGACCAGTTTTATCAGCAGGCTTTTCTCAAAACAAGGGAGGGCGAGTTGTATTTTGGAGGATACAGCGGTTTCAACTCCTTTAATCCCGACAGCCTTAAAGATAATAATTTCATTCCACCTGTATATATTACCGATTTTCAGATATTCGGTAAACCGGTTGTCTATGCAGTTCCGGGAGCTCAGTTTCAGACTCATATCAGTGAAGCAAAAGAAATTAAACTGAACTGGGATCAGTCGGTATTTTCGTTTTCATTCACGGCAATTAATTATAACCATCCTAAAAAATGTCAATATTCATATAAGATGGAAAACTTTGATAAGGCCTGGAATTATACCGATGCTTCAAGACGTTATGTTACCTATACAAATCTTGATCCTGGCAATTATACCTTCAGAGTGAGAGCAACAAATAACGACGGTATCTGGAATGAAACCGGGGCCTCACTGAAAATAGTTATTTTACCACCCTTTTGGAAGACCTGGTGGTTTAAAATTACCAGTCTCTCTGTTATTGCTATTTTAATCCTTTCTGCTTTCAGATTACGCGTCAGACGGTTAAAAGAACAAAAGATACTTCTTGAAAAATCAGTAGCAATAAAGACGGCTGAATTGAATGAACTTAATGCTTCAAAGGATAAATTCTTTTCTATAATCGCACACGATCTTAAAAATCCTTTCAATACAATTATAGGTTTCAGTGATATGATGAAGGAATCTATACGATTAAATGACCCTGAAACATTTTATGAGTATACTGAAATGATAAATACATCAGCTATTCAGACCTTGAGATTACTTGATAACCTGCTTGAATGGGCAAATTCACAGCGCGGGAAACTGACATTCACCCCAGTTCAGGTAATCCTGAATGAACTTATAAATGACGAATTTGTGATGCTGGATGATATGGCAATTGGCAAAAATATTGAACTCAGGAATAATGTAAATGATTCAATAACTGTTGTAGCTGATAAAAATATGCTGAGGACTATTTTAAGGAATCTCATCACAAATGCCGTAAAGTTTACTCATAGGGATGGTAATGTGGAAGTAGATGCAATAGTTTACCCCGAACAAGTGGAAGTGACGGTCTCAGATAATGGAATAGGAATGACAAAGGTGACAATGGCAAAACTTTTCAGAATTGATGCCAATCTCTCGACACGAGGTACTGAAAATGAAAAAGGAACTGGCCTTGGCCTGTTTTTGTGCAAGGAATTTGTCGAGAAACATGGAGGAAAAATATGGGTTGTCAGTGAGGAAAACAAAGGGAGTGTATTCCATTTTATTTTGCCATTGAATTAGACGGCAAAAAAGTTTGTACGCCAACCTGAGAATATCGAATTCAGACATTATATCTTCAATGACGGTTTATCGAACGGTTATATTATTATGAAAAAGTTTATTTCAGGCGATGTGTTAAGGTTAATAAAAATTGTTATAGAGATCGGAAGAGCGTCGTG
>OCZT010001197.1_pt1 | contig 26856 bp, 14 predicted proteins | sample 1539031 | NCBI WGS metagenome assembly OCZT01 (sample SAMEA3539308, study PRJEB22396) | soil metagenome | biome: tundra; feature: field; material: soil | place: USA | collected 2010-05 | depth 0.15 m | reverse complement strand
CATATTTATGACAGAGGATATTAAGGTTACAAGATTAAGCAAAGCAGCCCGCGAATTCAATGTGGGGATATCCACTATTGTGGAATTCCTTCACAAAAAAGGGTTTGATCTTGATCCCAACCCAAATACTAAACTTCCGCATGAAGCTTATATTTTGCTTGTAAAAGAATATAGTACGGATATCAGCGTAAAAAAGGAGTCTGAAAAACTCATCCTTAAAGATCTGCACAGAAAGAAAGAATCTGTCTCTATCGGTGATTTTTCAGAGAAGCTTGAATCTGAAGACTCTGAAAGGGATGATGATGTTCTTGTCAAGGATTCTTCGGGAATCAAAACAACTGTAGATATTAAGACTGAAATCAAAAAACCTGAGGTAAAGCTTGTTGGTAAGATTGATCTTGAAAAAGCATTAAAACCAAAAGTTGAAAAAGTTGTTCCACCTAAGGAGGAACCCGTACAAAAGCCTGTCCCGGCTCCGCTTGAACCAGAAAAAACTGAAAAGAAAAAAACAATAGCAGAGAAGGAGACGGTTGACACTGCGGCCCCGGTTGAAGAAAAAAAATCTAAATCAAATATTGATCTTCGAATTGTCGGGAAGATAGATCTGGAAACAATTGCGAAAGACACAAAAACCGTTAAAAAAGAGGAACAGAAAGCTAAGCCAAAAGCAACTGTAAAAGCAAAAATCAAAGAAAAGGATATCCCGAAAGAGGTTGACAAAAAACCATCTGAAATAAAGGAACCTGAAATTAAAGAAGAGCCAGTCTCTAAAACGGTAATTGATGAGATCCAGATCGAAGATATTATTGAAGATACTGCACTGGTCTCTGAAGCGGAAGAAGATATTGTCGCTCTCTATAAGACTGATTTTAAAAAACTGGTTGGTCCAAGGGTTATCGGAAGAATTGATCTTCCTGTCGAAGAGAAAAAGAAAGCTACCCCATTTCAGCCTGTCAGAGTTAGCGGAGAATCCGAATTCAGGAGAAAAAAGAGAAGGAAGAGAATTCTGAAAGAAAAAGAAGGAGTACCTGTTGTTAAGCCTGTAACCACAGATAAAAAAGAAAAAACCTCCAACAAGAAGGTCGTGAAAAAAAGACCTGTCAGGGCTGAAGTAAATGAAGAAGAGGTTCAGAAGCAGATAAAAGAGACTCTTGCAAGGCTCACTACAAAAGGGAAATCAAAGGGGTCAAGATACCGCAGGGAAAAAAGGGAAGCTATAAGTCAGAAACATCAGGAGGTCGTTGATCAGCAGGAACTGGATAAGAATATTTTAAAAGTTACTGAATTCGTGTCGGTTAATGAACTGGCTTCGATGATGAGTATTCCGGTTACTGATATCATTTCGACTTGCATGAATCTTGGATTGTTTGTTTCAATTAATCAGCGTCTCGATGCAGAAACAATGGCACTTCTTGCTGATGAATTCGGTTTTAAAGTAGAATTCGTGAGCGCAGAATTACAGGAAGCAGTACGGGAGGAAGATGATGAAGAGGAGGATCTTAAACCACGACCGCCAATTGTTACTGTCATGGGCCATGTCGATCATGGGAAAACCAAGTTGCTTGATTATATCAGGAACACCAACGTGATTGCAGGTGAAGCCGGAGGTATAACTCAGCATATCGGCGCTTACGGCGTGATCCTTGAGGACGGACGTCAGATAACATTCCTCGATACTCCAGGTCATGAGGCATTTACCGCTATGCGTGCCCGTGGAGCACAAATTACTGATATTGCCATTATCGTAGTTGCAGCTGACGATGGTGTAATGCCCCAGACAAAAGAAGCTATAAATCATGCCTCAGCAGCTGGAGTGCCGATAATTTTTGCTATCAACAAAATTGATAAGCCAACTGCAAATCCTGATAAGATAAAAGAGGCTCTGGCAACAATGAATTATTTGGTTGAAGATTGGGGAGGAAAGTATCAATCGCAGGAAATTTCTGCAAAGAGCGGACTCAATATTGATATCCTTCTTGATAAAATCCTTCTTGAAGCAGAGATGCTGGAGCTTAAAGCCAACCCTGACAAACCGGCTCTCGGTACTGTTATTGAATCATCTCTCGACAAGGGAAGAGGATTTACTGCAACAGTCCTGGTTAAAGCGGGAACTCTCAAAATTGGTGATATTATGCTGGCAGGCAGTTGTTTTGGACATATTAAAGCCATGTACAATGAAAGAGGTTATAAGGTTGATGAAGTCGGACCTGCCACTCCAACGCTTATCCTGGGATTAAATGGCGCACCTCAGGCCGGAGATAAATTTAACGTAATGGATAGTGACCGTGAAGCAAAAGATATTGCAACCAAGAGGGCACAGCTTCAGAGGGAACAGGGTCTCCGTACTCAGAAACATATTACACTCGACGAAATAGGCCGGAGAATTGCAATTGGTAATTTCCAGGAACTTAATATTATAGTGAAGGGCGATGTAGATGGTTCCGTAGAAGCTTTGAGTGACTCACTCATTAAACTTTCCACTCCTGAAATCCAGCTTAACATTATTCATAAGGCTGTAGGTCAGATCTCAGAATCAGATGTTCTTCTGGCCGCAGCATCGAACGCTATTATAGTGGGATTTCAGGTCAGGCCATCTTTAAGTGCCAGAAAACTTGCTGAAAAAGAGGAGATTGATGTGCGACTCTATTCAATCATTTACAATGCAATTGAAGAGATTAGATCTGCAATGGAAGGTATGTTGATGCCTGAAGTCAGAGAAGAAATTGTAGCAACTCTTGAAATTCGTGAAATATTTAAGGTCACAAAAGTCGGAACAGTTGCAGGTTGCTATGTTAAAGAAGGCAAAATAACAAGGAACACCCGGGTAAGGATTATTCGCGATGGAATTGTAATTTATACCGGAGAACTTGGATCACTCAAACGATTTAAGGATGATGTGAAAGAAGTAGTCGGCGGGTATGAATGCGGACTTAACATCCATAATTTCAACGACATAAAACCGGGCGATATTGTAGAAGGCTACCAGGAGTTCGAGGTCAAGAAAACTCTCTAAAACCTATTTAACCGCAAATGGATGCTATTACAAAAGAGCTTTATATCCTTCCGGTGATAGCAGGTTTTTGACTTCAGATGGATTGATGATATTAATTTTTACCATCCAGCCTTTGCCATAAGGATCCTTATTCACAACATCAGGGGATTCCTCAAGTGCAGGATTCACTTCAAGGATTTCACCGCTGACAGGCATAAACATGTCAGAGACTGTTTTTACAGCTTCAATAGTACCGAACACATCCTCCATTGAAAGTGTTTCGCCGACAGTTTCGATCTCAATGAAAACAATATCACCTAGCTCACCCTGAGCAAAATCAGTTACTCCTACATAACCGAATTTTCCTTCTACCCTAAGCCACTCATGGTCTTTTGTGTACAATAAATTTGCTGGAACATTCATATTTGAGATAGTTTTTGATAATAATTTGAATTCATTTTTGCCTTTAGTCAGGTCTGCCAAAAATAAAGCTTTTTTTGTTTAAAAAAATTGACAAAGGACATTTTTTGGATTAATAAAAAAGATATCTAAAATGAATATTTAAATCACATTAACTTTCTTCTTCAAGACAAAACCGGAGAGTGGCGTAAGGCTGATTTCAATTTTTTTGCCGGCACTTTTAAACGTAACCCTCTTCCCGGAAAGTATATCTTCAAATTCCCCATCAGTTCTCACGGGAATATTAACAATTCTCAGGCTATCTGACCTGTTAAATACAACGACTATTTCTTCATTGTTCATCACCCTGTCGTAAGCCAGAATCATCTGCTGATCATCTGCAACTGAGAACCTGAGATCACCATATACCAGTACCGGATTTTCTTTTCTCATCTTGCATAACTTTATATAAAACGATCTTAATGTCGTATCTGGTCTGACAGCATCAACAGGCCGGCTTTTAGCAGGGTTGTAGGCAGTACGTTCATCATTATAAGTGATATCATCCCATACCATCGGTTTTCTGCAATCCGGATCATCTGCACCCCACATTCCAACCTCTTCACCATACCATATCTGAGGAGCTCCGATAAAAGTAAACTGATGAATCAGAAGGATAATTTGTTCCTTCCTCGTACGCTCGTCCGGCTTATTTATTTTATAATCAGGATTATCAGATGGCTTTGATTTGTATTTATCCATTGTCTTATTGAACAATGAAGTAGATAACCTGGGAGAATCGTGGGTAGAGGGTACATTCATCATTGCCTGAAGGTTTTCGATGTTTATACCTTTGTTGATCCGGTTTATTTCCTTTATAAATCCTGTGGGTTTTAAAACTGGTTCAGCCTGTCCGAAAAATCCCCTGGCAACCCGGTACCATCTGTAATTCATTATTGCATCATATTGATCACCTTCAAGGTAAACCTTCGGATCAAACAGTTTATCGGGCCATTCCAGCCACCAGATTTCTCCGATAAGGTATGCATCAGGGTTTACAGAGCGTACAACCTTTCGGTATTCGCGCCAGAATCCCATTGGGATCTCTCCTGCCACATCTAGCCTGAATCCATCAACACCGTCTGACGGATCGCCGTCTCCATCCGGATCAAGCCATCGCCTTGTAACATTGAATATATGCTTTTTTAATGATTCTGAATGAAGATTACCTTCAAATGGCATAACCTTATCATCAGGCGGAATAATATCCTTTTTAAACACTGGCATGTAGGGATTGTTCCCGCCCCATCCTTCATAACTTAATTTATCTTTCTTAGTTGCATGATCATCTGATTGTGTAATATTATACCAGTCTATATACTTTGAATTTTTACCATTCTTTCTTACATCGTTCAATGCCCAGAATGCTTTGCCTGTATGATTCCAGGAATAGTCCATTATCACCCTGATCCCTCTTTTATGAAATTCATTAATGACTTTCAGGAAGAGCTTATCTGCAGAAGTCCATTTCCATGTCGACGGATCATCATGGATTTCTGAATCTATCATTGCTGCATCACCTTTTGGATCATGGCCGAAATTCCTGTCAATGTGAGCGTAGTTCCTTGCATCATATTTATGTAATGAAGGCGAATCGTTAAGGGGATTAAAATATATTGCAGTAACACCGAGTGATTGAATATAATCCATTTTATCAAGTACTCCCTGCAGATCACCTCCGTAACGACGGGCCTGGATTTTTGAATAGAATCCGGATGCTTTGACACTATCAAGCCATGGTTCATGAGAATACCAGTCGTGGCCCCATGGTGTTATCTTCCATTTAGCAGGTATTGTATCCGGATATGATCCCGCCATATCTGCCGGAGTTGGATCGTTGCCGGGATCACCATTGCGGAATCTCTCGACAAAAATCTGATACCAGATTGCTTCTTTTGCCCAACGTGGAACAGAAGCAAGAGATTTGTCAGTTATTGGTATATTTTTGTTTTGCATAGGTTTGCATCCAACAAGAAGTAAGACAATAACATTCAAAAGGATTAATATATGTTTTATTGAATGCATATTAACTAATTCTGACTTCTGAAAATGGAATCCAGTAACCGCAATATTCGCAAAATTCTGATAACTATCGGGAGTTCAAAGGTCACTGAATTATCTGGATTATCTCTGTGTTTCTCAATGACAGTTTTTATTTCCTTATTCCCCCGCAGATTCTGCAGATTTCCGCAGATCAAATTCTTTACTTTTTACTTTTGCCCTTCCCCTTTTTACTTTTGTCTTTTGTCTTTTATCTTACAAATACCTTATACCCCCATGGCTCAAGCCGCAGCGAATCGGTTAAAGGCAAAACTGCTTTCGAACCGGCAAAATAATCCGTATAATCCCCATTAAGGTTTCCCGGGAGCGGCTTTAAAGCAACACTTTTCTTACTGAGATTCAGTAATACAATTACCTTGTTTGCATCTTTCTCCCTGTAAAAAGCAAAGACGGCATTATCTTTGCCAGTCTTGATTTTGATCATCGGACTTCCTGCATCACCGTTCCAAAGAGCTATATTATGCTTTTTCAAAGAGATCAGATTCTTATAAAATCCTGTCAGACTGCAGGTATCCCATTTGATTGGATCCCGAAAAAAGAACTTCAATCTTTTGTTAAGACAGGCTTCTTGTCCACTATAAATTAAAGGTACGCCCTGTGCGGTAAAAATTAAAGTTGCAAATGCCCGTTGCGAATCGCCCATTAATGAGTCAATTGTTCCTCCCCATGTATTCTCGTCATGGTTAGTAAGGAACTGAAGTCTGTACACATTATTCGGATATTCCATCCACTCCTTATTATAATACTTTACTAACTTACTAACGCTGTCTTTCCCTTGCGCCACACCGTTCATCAGATGATAAAGTTCCCAGGCGTAATTCATATCAAAACCCTTTTCAAGAAAATAAGTTGGTTCCTCGATTTCACCAATCAGGAGAACAGGCTTTATTGCAGTAAGTTCGGTCCTTGCTCTTTCCCAGAATTCCTTAGGGGTATTATTCGGGTGATCGATACGGAAACCATCAACCCCCATGTTTACCCAGAATTTCAATGCGCCTATCATATAATCCTGAAGGCCTTTTTTTGACCAGTCAAGCTGAATTACATCAGTCCAGTCAAATCCGATCGGCGGTGTAAATTTACCGGCAGCGTCTTTGACATACCAATCAGGATGTTCAATTGTCAGATTATTATCCCATGATGTATGATTCGGCACCCAGTCGATGATAACTTTCATCCCAAGATCATGGGCTTTGTTTAGAACTGCTTTAAAGTCGTCAAGGGTACCAAATTCAGGGTTGACATTCAAAAAGTCTTTTACCGAATAATAACTTCCCAACCCTCCTTTCCTGTTTAGAATTCCTATAGGGAAGGTCGGCATAAACCACAATACATCAACGCCAAGAGCTTTTAGTCTGGGAATATGTTCTGCAAAGGCATTAAAAGTGCCCTGTTCCGTGTACTGCCTGACGTTTACTTCGTACAGTACAGAATTTTTTGACCATTCGGGGTGCACAACATCGGAAGTTAAAGGTTTTATTTCCTTCTTCTTTCCAAAAATCGAACAACCGGCTATTGTAATTGTCAGTGCCAGAAACAATACCAGTATACTTAAAGGCAGTTTTTCCATCAGTTGAATAGTTAAGTTATAGTTATTAAAATTACATTTCTTATTCATAAGAGCTTAAGAAAAAAAATCTACTTTAAGATTAAGGATAATCTTCCCTGATCTTTCTACCTGATATTCCTTACCGGATATTACCACGTTTAATGGTTTTTCCGATATGTTATGTATACTCACACAATCTTTTGTTACCTTGACTTCAAACAAAACTCCACGGAAGCGGGCATGAAATGAATATGATTGCCAGTGTTCCGGTATAAGAGGATTCAGCAAAATCTTACCATCCAGGATCCTCATCCCTCCAAATCCCTCAACAATTGCCAGCCATGTACCTGCCATACTTGTTATATGCAGTCCATCGGAGACTTCGTTGTTATAATCATCAAGATCCAGCCTTGCTGTACGAAGGTAGAGCTCATAAGCTTTCTCGATATTGCCAATCCTTGAAGCAACGATCGAATGAATACAGGCAGATAATGACGATTCATGAACTGTTATTGGTTCATAAAAATCATAATTACGCTTTATTGTGTCGGTATCAAACTGATCTTCAAATAGATATAAACCCTGTAAAACATCTGCCTGTTTAATATAACAAGATCTCAGTATCCTGTCCCACGACCAATGTTGATTGATTGGTTTTTCATCAGAAGGAATACTGCTGGCAGGCTTTAATTCCTTATCCAGAAACCCATCCTGCTGAAGGAATATATTGCGTGTATTATCAACAGGAAAGTGCATGTCATTAATAAGTTTCTGCCACCTGGCTGTTTCGTCAGAAAAGTTAAAATTTGTTTTTCTGTAAAGGGCTGTTAGTTTATCGGGATTTTCTTTCTCCAGTATCCTGATGTTCTTTAGTGTATAGGATAATGTCCAAACAGCTAATGAGTTGGTGTACCAGTTATTATTCACATTGTTCTCGTACTCATTGGGACCTGTGACACCTAATATCACATATTTCTTCAGGTTTTCAGAAAATGTTGCCCGCTGGCTCCAGAATCTCGAAATTCCAATCAACACTTCCAAACCGTAATCAGCCATATATTCAGCGTCACCTGTATGCCTGATATAGTTGAGAATTGCGAAAGCAATTGCCCCGTTCCTGTGTATCTCCTCGAAGGTTATCTCCCACTCATTGTGACACTCTTCGCCATTCATTGTTACCATAGGGTATAAGGCCGCCCCATTTTTAAACCCTAATTTTTCGGCATTGGAAATACTCTTCCCCAGATGTTTGTAACGGTATAGCAATAGATTTTTCCCTACTTTCTGATCAGCAGTTTTTAAGAAAAATGGCAGACAAAAAGCTTCGGTATCCCAGTATGTGCTGCCTCCATATTTCTCACCCGTAAATCCCTTTGGACCAATATTCAGGCGTTCATCTTTTCCTGAATAAGTCTGATTCAGATGGAAAATATTAAAGCGTATTGCCTGCTGAGCTGAAAGATCACCCTCAATTAACACATCCGAAGCGGACCAGATCCTTTCCCATTCTTTGGTGTGGTCGAGGAAAAGTTTTGCATATCCTTTTGTTTTTGCCTCTTTAAGCCGTGCTTTAGTATCTTCGGCTAACTTTTCTTTTGCGTTATTTAATGAGGAAAGGACCGATACATACTTGTAAAGAACCAGTTCCTCCCCTTTCGCCATGCCGTGAGAGAAAGTGCTTGCAATATATTTATCCCGAATGGGATTTTCAGTTTTTATCATAATCTCCCTGTTGTCCTTCAGAAACTCAATACTCATTCCGGTTGCAACATGAAAATCTGTCTTCAAAGTACTGGTAATAAGGACCCCATTGTTTCCATTTATCTCTTTGCTGACCTCTACCCAGAATTTTTCCCCATAATTTGTATCTTCATTTTTTACATCACCATCAATATAAACAGTGAAATCGAGTTTCCCTTCAAAATCAATTGATTTAACAGCATATCTGATTATTCCAAGATCAGGTTCTGCCATGCTGACGAATCTCCTGCTCGTGATCTCAATGGTCTTATTTTCTGAAACAACTACCCTGAAGGATCTTTCAAGATAACCTTCCTTCATGTTGAGGATCCTTAAGAAGGAGTTGGTTTTTGATGTTGCAAGGTCAATAGCTTTCCCATTCACTGAGATATCAATTCCGATCCAGTTTGGTGCATTCAGGACTTTCGCAAAGTATTCAGGGTATCCGTTTTTCCACCATCCTACCCGCGTTTTATCAGGGTAGTATACTCCGGCAACATAACTACCCTGGAGGCTGTCACCTGAATAATGTTCTTCAAAATTGGCCCTTTGTCCCATATAGCCATTCCCTATCGAAAAGATGCTTTCCGACTCCCTGTTCATTTCCGGGTGGAATCCTTCTTCGATAATTTGCCATGCATCCTGTTTATAAAAACTATTCATAACCGGATATCTTTTCTAAAGTTAAAAGTTTTGTAAGGTTCATCTCATTTAACCCCGGAACAACAAAATGAGCTTTTGTTAAAACCTTCGGAGATCCCACACCAATACACATCATCCCGGCATTAAGTGCAGCCTGAACTCCTGCAACTGCGTCTTCAAACACTACGCAATGCTTCGGATTTATGCCGATCATTTCTGCTGCTTTTATGAAAACTTCCGGATTGGGTTTTGCTTTGCTGATAATGTTCCCGTCGACCACTGCATCAAACAATCCATTTATACCCACCCTGTCGAGGATCATGGGAGTATTTTTGCTCGCAGATCCTATTGCTACTCGGATATCTGCATTTTTGAGTTCCTTTATAAATTTGATACACCCTGGAAGTATCTCTGCCGGTGTCATCCTGCTAATATACTCAATATACCAGTTGTTCTTGAGTGTTGCATATTCCAGTTTCAAATTCTTGTCAGGTTTTCTGTTACCAATCTCCAGGATTATCTCAAGGGAGGCCATCCGGCTGACTCCTTTAAGCCGTTCATTATCTTCTTCAGTAAAATGAATACCAAGCTGATCTGTCAGTCTTTTCCATGCCAGAAAGTGGTATCTGGCAGTATCAACGATTACTCCGTCAAGATCAAAAATACATGCAGCTGTATGCATCATACTTTTTCTGATTTTGTTTCATCCACGTCCTTCACAAAAAGAATCAGTAAGGCGGCAATGAACATCGAAATACCTCCTGTTACCAGAGCATAAATACTTTCACCGCCAAAAACATCCCGTACAAAGAATCCGAGAATACTTGCTGCCAGTATCTGTGGAATAACTATGAAGAAGTTAAAAATACCCATATAGGTCCCCATCTTTTTAGAAGGAAGTGATCCTGTCAGAATTGCATAGGGCATCGCCAGAATGCTTGCCCAGGCCAGGCCGATACCAAGCATAGAAAGAATTAACATCTTTGGGCTATGAAACAAGATAATAGAAATTAATCCCAGCCCTCCCGCAATAAGGCTCACAGAGTGGGTTATACGTCTGTTCGTAAGCTTTGCAAGGACAGGAAGCAGAAAAGCAACCAATGCCGCAAAGCCATTATAAACAGCAAAGAGAATTCCAACCCAGTTTGCACCCTGATTATAGAGCTCACTTGTCGGATCCTTTGTCCCATATATGTGACTTGTTACGGCCGATGTCGTATATATCCACATTGAGAAAAGTGCAAACCATGAAAAGAACTGAACAATAGCCAGTTGTCCCATTGTTTTTGGCATCCTGTAAAGATCATTTAAAACAACTACAAGCCCATTCTTTGTTTTTCCTGCCGAAACAAACAAACCTGATATAATTTGAATTAATCCAAATGTTCCTATGCCAACTGACAGAATATACAATTCCTTTTCACGTGAAAATATGTAAATAAGCAGACTTATCATCAGTCCTGCAAAGATCCAGTAAAATCCTCTTCTTACATATACACTGGTCTCAAAAGAGTTATCTGTATCTGTATCATAATTAACCACAGAATTTTCTTCAGTCGAAAATTCTCGAAGCACCTCGGGAGAGTATTCCTTTGTTCTGATTATAGTCCATATCACGGCAGAAATAAACACAAATCCTCCTATATAAAAAGATAGTTTAACAGACATTGGTATCTGTCCGGCCGGTGCAGTATTTTGAACATGAAAAAAATTAGTAAGAACAGCTGGAAGAACCGATGCAATAACTGCACCTGTGCCAATAAAAAAGCTCTGAGTTGCAAAACCTGTTGTTCGTTGTTCTGAAGGCAGCATATCTCCTACGAAAGCTCTGAATGGCTCCATTGAAATATTTATCGATGCATCCATAATCCAAAGCGTTCCTGCGGCAATCCATAATACAGGTGAGTTTGGCATAAAGATCAATGCAAGCGATGCCAGTATAGCACCTGTAAGAAAGTATGGACGCCGGCGGCCCAATCTGTTCCACGTGTTATCACTCATATGTCCTATTATCGGTTGAATAATAAGACCTGTTACCGGAGCAGCGATCCACAAAATGGGTATATTTTCAACCTTGGCACCAAGCGTCTCAAAAATTCTGCTGACGTTTGCATTTTGAAGTGCAAATCCAAACTGAATTCCAAGAAATCCAAAACTCATGTTCCAGATCTGCCAGAAGGTTAAACGTGGTTTTGATCTTTTCATATATTGCGACTAAATTTTAGGAATTAAATATAAATCTCCCGTTTCTATTCAAAAATAGAAAAAATGGTTTAATAAATGGTAGTTACAGATCATTTATTTTAGGCCAGATTCATTGATTTTCAGGCAGAAAACCCGAATTGATTAAGTTTCAAACGTTTTCTGAATAAAGGGAAAGAATTAATTTTACAATCAGTCTGCTACTATTGAACAAGTGTAAACTTAAGACTGAATCCGAAATTAGTGTTAGAAGTTGGAAAGGTATTGGCTACAAATGGATTATTCATGGTACGATCGGCAAATATCTGAAGATTAAACTTGTCGCTTAAAACATAATCAGCAGTCGCTCCCAAAGTAAATACTTTCTCTCCTATAACAGGCTGATCAACATCCTCTATCAGTTTCCTGGCAAGTGTTTTATTATCACGGATCGAAAGATCTAGACGTAAATTCAAATCGCTTTTCAATTTCCGTTGCCCCTGTCCTGTTTTGAGAATTATCTGAACATTATCAAATCTGTATCCTGCTCCGAATACCAGTTCATTAATTCGTTCATCAGAAACCTGGTTACTGGTCATATTAAGTGAGACAGTGCGTGATTTTTTCCATTCAAACCGGGTTGTTAGACTATTTTTCCAGTTCATGTCTACATTGATCAAAGGACTGAATTGCTCGCTGATTGTCACAACATCTATTTCATATTGCTGGATAAAATTATTCTGAAGGTCCCTTACTCTGCTAACGCCATCCTCATCTGGTTCGTAACTCAGATTTGTAGTATATGAACCTATCTGGTAGGTACTTCGGTACTGATGCATCAAAGTTATTGATCTGAAAGTTTTTTGAATAAAATCAAATTTCGACAATCCATCAAAATTTATCCTCCAGTTTGGCATCATTCTTAAAGCTGAAGGGAATGCTCCAAGTCCTACATTATTGGCATTTGTCCTTGTATAAGCAGCCAGGAATGCCGGTATCATAACTTCACTTGATGTCTCTCCATATCCGCTTTTATATGGCCCTTCGATTGGATCCCCGGTTGTCGGATCAGTGTCAGGGTCATATCCCGGATCTGCTTTCTGCCTTGCGGCTGCCCTCCTCTCAGAAATAATAATAGTATTTCTCTTAAAAGCTTCAAAGGTAGGAGACGCATAATCATTATTCTTTGAGATCTTTTCGAATGCAGTCCCCCATGAAATAATTGATATTGAGAAGTTCCCGTTAATAATCCGGTTTCGTGTACTATCTGGGAAGTTGCCATTGTAATCGGCAATATAATATGAGCTTTCCGACTCCACGAATCTCCTGTCAGCATTAATATCAATTCTTAATCCGGGAAAAGGTTCAATAAGACTTCTCAAAGACAGGTCTCGTTTACTATCATAAACTGCCGGAGTATTGAGCAGGGTATCTTTTGAGACCCAACCGTTTGTAACCGCTTTGTCAAAAAAGCTTCTGTCGGCGTAACCTAAAATAAATGGCCATCCGGGGGCAAGCTTATTATTAACTGTTGACATTCCCAGGAATTTTGTTTCAGGAGTATATCCCGGAAGGAATTCTCCCTGAGACGTTGTGTAGGTCAGACTCACTGACCTTATGCCCATCAATGCCCTGATGAGATATTCACCAGTAACTATCAGCGGATTTCTGCTCTTCTTTACCTGCCCTTCAACAACTATCTTTGCACTATCAGCCTGTTGAGCCGAAGTGAAATTAATTTTATTGTCGCTGACAATATCCAGTTTACCTTTCAACTCTTCCCCATGTTTCCCGACAATCTTAACTTTTACATCCTTTGTATTAAGATTATGATAAATTGATTTGACAACATTTGCCTTGAAGCTAATGTTATCCTTCGAATATATAACTGTTTTTAAATCGGCCTTCATTTTCTGAGCAGCACCAGGTTGAGTATTATTTTCAATCTTTTTAAGGAACTTGAATTTAGTATATAGTGTTGAAAGGTTTCCCATTGCAGTAAATGCCAGCTCACTATGATTCTTAATTGAATTTCCCAGATTAATCTTAAGACTGTCGGGAAATATAGGGCCGGCAAGCCATGTATAATCTGAACTATATCGGGCATTGGCATTTACCCATGACATCAGAGGAAGTTTATTTACGGGAAGAGTGTAAGTAATATTAAGAAAATGATTGTAGTCTGTTGTTCTTCCTCCCCTTCTTAAGTTTGTCAATACCGAATCGCGCCATTCCTGATAAATGCTGCTATATCTACTTTTGTCCACACCTCCGGGTGGTTCATCAATTCGAGCCAGATCAGTTGCTGTAAAATCAAATTTAAGCTGACGGGTAATATCGTATTTAAAATCATAAATCCTGCTCCATTCAAAATCTTTTTTGAATGATGGCGTGATTTTCAGATACGGATCATCTATATTCCTTGTTATTAATTCATTATAAGTCCGACTAAGATCGGTCCTGAATGACAGACTTTTTGGAAAAACATAAAAGTTGAAGTCCTTGACAATTTTGAAAATCGGTGAATTCAGGAATCTTACATTTTTAAATGGCATAATATTGGCTGGCTGTGCCTGGTAGTCATAGTTAAGACCTCCTTTATAGTCTTTTTCAAGATCAATCTGGGTGTTAATATTACTATTGAATATTTCATTGTAAGTATAGTTCACACTTAAGTTTGCAGGGTCCCAGGGGTGAGGTTTTGCACCACGCTTTGTTATACCTGCATTACTTACTGTAATTGTTTTTCTTCGGGAATAATCTTCTGAAATAGATAATATTGAGTCTCTGACGGTCTTATTTTTAGCTGCCTTTAAGGCATCAGAAAGAAGGATGTCAGGATCAAGAGGATTATACTGAGGTCTTATATGTGTTTCTGAATAGCCTACATAAACAGGAAGTCTGACACCAATCTTTTCCGGGAAAAATTTCCCAAGTTCCACATTCGATGAGATATCGTATTTCATTATCTCTTCTTTACTTCTTTCATTCACTTTTTGCTCGAGGCTTCCCCAGCCGGGTGTACTCATTTGACCAACTATATCAACAGTACCCAGGTCGGCAAGACGAGTCTGTAAATGACCGTTTGCGGCCCAGCCCCCGTCTTCAATAAAATCACTGAGACGCAGTTCATTTACCCAAACTTCAGCATATTTTGGAGTTCCGTCATCTGTTGTCCTGCTCCTTGTTTTTATAGGATTCCTTACACCTATCATAATTACCTTGATATTGCTCATATTTGGATTACCGGAAACAGAAACACGGGCCGTTCCGCTTTGATATACAAAGACATCTGATACGCTTAAAGATGATCCGGGCAACGTCATTTGCCTGTTACGTTCCTGTTTAGCTGCCTGCAATACTGACAGATCAATGGTAAAAGCATTTTCAACAGGCCACACTTTTGTTCTTTGATCATCAGAATTATTATCATAATGCCCTGGTGGAGTAAGCTTTAGAGGAATTTCATATTCATAGAAGTTCCCCTTATAATCCGAGCCGATTCTGATAAATGCTGTCAGGTCACCATCCTGCAATGGTTGTCCTGGAATTGCTTCGGCATGAACCTCCATCAGCAACTTGCGGTACTCCCTTATATCCAGATTTACATTTCTGTAAGCTGCACGCGCATCCCCGTCCTGAAGATCCATAACTTTAAGTACCATCGATTGTTCGTTAAGCTGTTGTAACTGGGGGTTCTGCGGGTCCGTTTGTCTGCTAAATCCTGGAGGTAAAACATAGTTTACAGGTATTTTCCCTGAATTCTCTTCAATACTAACCGAACTTATTTCAAAGGTTCCATCAGTAGACTCAGGCACAGTGATCCTTTCCCCACCTTCCATGAACGAAATATTATATTTTCTCCATTCGGCACGTACAAGATCAAGCGTGGCAAAGCGCATAATTACAGGCTGGTCGAAACCCCTGAGAAACATTCTCATGAAACGGATTGATTTAAAATCTTTAATGGAACCAACTACTTTCTGATAATCAGTTATAGGAACCTTAAACTGGTACCATTTTACTTTCGATTTTTTGCCGTTTGCAAAAGTAGCTTCATACTCAATCTCATCAGTAACAAAATTTGAACCGACTTTAATATCACCCGGACGCATACTAACTCTATACTGGTAATAACTTTCGGTTTCACTTAAGGTATTATCACGGTTGATGTCTTCCTCGTCTGGCAATGTTGATCCGGAAGTTGGATAAGATTCCTTCGACATATCGGAGGTAGGAGAGTTTCCTTCCTCACCGTTATACTTTTTATACCGGTCGAGAATACCCAGTTGTTGAGCATCGTAATCCGATCCCCTGAAATAATGATAATCATCTCCTGAAGGATCCTTAAATATTTCCTGGTATGCTTCAGGCGTGGTAATCAGAACAGATTTTTGAAGGTAAGCCGAGAAAAAGGTCTGTTCGTCCTGATCCATGAGACCATCCAGCCCAACATCCTGATATAACCTCGATTCTGGTGCATTGTCAAATGCATGTACTACAGCCTGAATGGTTGGAACTCTACCCCAGGCAGTAGTGTCAACATTTTTTACAACAGGGGAATTAGGAAGTCCATTTTCAAAACTTTTTCGGGAATCCCTTAAAATATCTTCTGAAATATTTCCAAGGTTTAAATAAAGATCTCCTCCCGCCTCATTAGGATTATCAACAAATGGATCCATAAGCCAGAACTCAACATATTGAATGTTAGCAGTTTCGAAATCACTGGTAAGCACTTCTCTCATTATTCCTCCCCATCTTGATTTAGGGTCGTTAAGTTTACCACTCGAATTCAAGCCTCCGGAATATGCACCGGGATTTGTATCATAGTTATAGGGACCTTTTTCATCAGGATAAAATGCCAGGTTTAAAACGGTTATATTAGTGGGTATCCCGGTAGCACTTTCCTTATACGGGAAAATTTCATTTTCGTATATCTCTCTGACAAAGTGACTCGATTGCTCATCAGGATGTTGCCTTATATATTCGGGTGTCGATGATCCGTTCCTTAAAAAGAGCGGGTCTATCGAATACCAGGCAAGCTTAGCCCTGTTAAATCCGCTTACAAGATTATTATTAAACTCTGCTTCAGGAAAAAGCTGATCCTGTCCTTGAGGGACACTGGAAATCGTCCATGCATTGAATGCCTTTAAGTCAAGTGGAATTTCACTTGCCTCAAAGTCATCAATATAAGCATTACCGGCGCTTGTTATCGCCTTTGAATGCCCGGGAATCAGGTTGGCAAACTCACCAAAAAAGGAGAATGATGAAGGAGTTTTTGTATTGAGAAGCGGAATCTTGTCAATGAGTTTTGTAAGCAATCGGGATTCTGATTTATATGAGGTATTTAAACCCCATACTGTGTTTGAAATCGGTTCCTCTCCATAGTTTACCTTCTGGGTATATGGCCTTTCAGTCAGGTGAAGTATTGTTGCACCGATATCGAAGTTATCCGAAGCTTTGTAATCGAGATGTGTGCCAACGAGTGTTTTCGTCTGAAATCCAAAGAACTGATTATTCTCCAGTGAAACCTGAATCGGAGTCTGCGAGTCAATAAGTGCACCGTTAATAATAGTCACTGTACCCATATTATAATCAACTGTATAATCGGTGTTTTCAGTAAGTGGCACACCTCCGGCAGTAACCTTAACAGAACCTTGTGGTATACTCGTTGCATTGAGTCTGATTACAGATCCGGATTGAGACGAGTATTGACCTTTTATTTTAAATTTGTTTTTTTCAGCCATTTGACGGGCAGCAGTCTGGGTTGAATCATATAGCTCCTGGTAGACATATTTGGCGATTAGTTTAGGATCGACAATCAACTTTTTAAGATGGTTTCCAAAAGGTTCAATTTCGGGAAAGATAATTTTCCCTCTGTCAACCATAACAGTTACTCCATCAATAAAATCGAAAAACCCGTCAGGTTCTCTGTCAAGCTGGGAGTTCAGATTGTCGAGTCCCATAACCTGAAGAAGTATTTTATCTGCCAGACTTCCCTCCGGAATATAGTTTACTGAATTACCTGTTTTGTCATCCTCATAGAGCACATTAAGTACAAAGTCTTTTTTATCGAGCTTTCCTGACCCGAGAGAATAAATGTTCTTCATCATCAGGTTCCATGTGGGTAATTTTGGACTCAGGGTAGTTCCTTTAAGAAGTTTCAGTATCAGAGCCTGAGGGGCAGCGATCCCATCGGTCGAGAATTCACCGACCTTGAAGACATGGCCTTCTAATGTATATTCGTAGGCAACTGCCAGAACTTCATCCGTATTGAGGGCAGTATTAAGTGAAATATATCCCAGCTGCCTGTTGAAATCATACTCTCTAACATCAAGTTTCCTTGCATTCTCAATCTTCTCAAAATCCCTTCCGATCTGAAATCCCGGATATAATGGACTAAAAGCATTTGTTACCTGATCTACGTTTCGTATAATTCCATATGCAGTAGTAAGCTGCTCATACATTCTGTTGGCATTATTATCAGTGTAAACCAGGGTACCCCGGGTTGCCTGAAAAGCCGGCACTTTATTAAAAATATGATTTGAGTTTTCACCCAGATCCATAAATGCAACTATATTCCTGTTGCTGGCATCTTCAAAACTGCTTGATTTATTTGTTACCCATACTTCGATCCTATCAATATTAATTCCCGAACTGATAACGGGTATATTTTTAAGAGATGCATCATAAGTATCTCTGAAGTATTGAGATAAGAAGAAATGTTTGTTGGCATCATAGTCATCTGCATACACCTCATAATCTGTCAACTGAGCACCTCCCTTAGCTTGTATTACAGAAGATTGTCCCTTCTGTTGTGAAAGCACTGTAGTGATTGTAAGCTTTCCGAATTGCATTTCTGTCTTAAGACCAAAGAGGCTATAACTCCCTGTGATAAGAGTCCCGGTCAGAGGAAGAGTCACATCACCGGCCTCAACTTTTTTCAGTATTTCATCATCCTTACCTGCATATTGAAGTTTTGTTCTGTTCTCAAATTCAAACATTGCATCAGTATTATAATTCACCCCAAGCTGCATCTTGTCACCAATTGTACCAGTTACATTCATCTGAATTTTTTCCTTGAAATCGAAAGTTGGAATAGTTTGGAGTTTTACCGGAAGGGTCGGATTTTGAGTTTTGGAAATATTTATTCCAAAAATAAGTTCAGCAGACCCCTGTGGGATTATGTTGATAGTATTACTCCCAAATATTTTATCAAATGCAGCACCTCCGACTTCGATTTGTGGTATAAGATTTGACTTAAACCCGGCTTGAGCACCCGATATACGCGAGTCCCAGTAATCGCGCATTGCTTTGGCATATTCATACTTCCTGTATTCTTCAGGACTCATATGTACCGGAGTCCGATAATCCAAAGCGCCTATTTTCTCATAAAGGATATATTCGTTCTTATCGGGGTTATAAATTACTGAAGATTTGTAATTTGATGGTTTATCGAGGAAAAGAGGGGCCTTTTGTTGCGATTCCCACGGAATTCCTGAGTCGTCATTAAGTTTCAGAACTGATTTACGGGTTGTATCTGCTTTGGCACCATTTGGCAAAACTGTCTGACTACCTGCTTCTGAGGACATTAATAGAAGAGAAGCTGATAGTAGTAGATACGAAAATATCAGAATATTTTTATGTGATATCCCTGATCCCAATCCGGCTTATTATGAGAATTACAAGTTTTTAAGCGCTCTCTTTATCATATCCTCAACAGTCAGGTTTTTTTCATCTCTGACTATCTTATCAAGGACTTTGGAGACAGCGCTTTTGGCAAATCCTAACATTACTAATGCAGATAACGCTTCTTCGCGTTTTGTATTGTCTGCAAAAGCAAATATTTCACCGCTTCCGGTATGTTTGCCAAGTTTGTCTTTCAGGTCAACAATAATCCTTTGGGCTGTTTTTAATCCTATACCCTTAACGCTCTTCAGAAGGTCGGCATCAGAGCCTAAAATTGCCTTCTCTATCTCCCCCGGGCTAAGTGAAGAAAGCATCATTCTTGCTGTATTCGCACCAACACCGGAAACTGAAATCAGAAACCTGAAAATATCTCTTTCCTCATTATCAGCGAATCCAAAGAGCTGGTGGCTGTCTTCCCTGATTACTTCATGGATCAGAATTTTAAATTCTTTTTTGGCCTCAAGTTTGGAAAACGTCGATAAGGATATATTGATCAGATAACCGATTCCTCCCGTTTCCATAGTGAGGAATGTCGGAGTGATCCGGGTAATGTCACCTTTAATATAGTCAATCATATTTATTGCTCAGGATTAAATATATCAGGAGGAAGTTCATCAATGCGGTCGCTATGAATTTCAATATCCTGATGTTTTAAGGGATTTTTCGATATTTCGGCATACAACTGTCTGTTCCTGAAGATATCACATGCGAGATAAATTGCCTGACGGAAGGAATTTTCTGATGCTTCACCTTTGCCTGCAATATCAAAAGCAGTACCATGAACCGGCGAGGTCCTTATAAAAGGCAATCCGGCAGTGAAGTTAACCCCTGAATCAAATGATAATGCTTTAAATGGAGTAAGTCCCTGATCATGATACATTGCAAGGATTCCATCGAATTTTGTAAATGATCCCGCACCAAAAAATCCATCTGCCGGGAAAGGGCCGAAGGTCATTATTCCTTCTTTTTGAGCCTGCTGAATCGCAGGGCTGATTATTTCAACCTCTTCTGTTCCGATTAACGCTTTATCTCCTGCATGTGGATTAAGTCCAAGTACCGCAATTCGGGGTTTACGGATTCCGAAATCAAGTATGAGTGACTGATTCATGAGCCTTATTTTATGAATAAGGGTATCCAAAGTTATTAATCCTGAAACTTTGTTAAGCGGAACATGGTCTGTGGCTATTCCAATTCTCATGCTTTCACCAATCATAAACATAAGAGCTTCAGCGGAACCAGCTACAGATTTCAGATAATCGGTATGCCCTTTAAAATGAAAACTCTCCGATTGAACATTCTGCTTGTCAATGGGTGCTGTAATCAGCACATCAATTTTGCCGCTTTTAAGATCTTCTACCGCTTTTTCAAGTGAAATAAGAGCAGCTTCTCCTCCCTGCGGTGTTGACTTTCCAAGTTCCACCCTTATATTGTCATCGAGACAATTAATCATATTAGCCTTCTTCGCATGAGCTTCATCTGCTGTCCTGATATTATTAAAGCTAAAATTATTAACATTTAAAGCTTTACGATGGTAAGCAGCTACTTTAGGGGAACCATATACAATTGGTATACAAATATCATTTATTGTGGGGTCAGAAAGAGCTTTGATAATAACCTCGTATCCGATGCCATTAATATCTCCGTGCGAGATGCCGGCAAGTATTGTTTTCTTTTCCATAAAATATTATTTCTTTTCTTTATAGTTGGCTGCAATTCTCCTTAGGAATGTCGACAATAACCTTAACCCCGATGCGGGTCCGTTTTTCAGTCTGTAAAAATCATCCTTCTTCAGCATTTCAGTCCCGGCAATGTCCATATGTATTAAGGGGAATTCTGCAAAACGTTCCAGGAATTTACCTGCGATAATAGCTCCGGCTTCACGACCGCCGATATTTTTAAGATCAGCTACATCGGATTTCAGTAACTCTCCGTATTCATCCCAGAAAGGTAATTCTGCAATTCTTTCATATACATCGTTACCACATTCTTCGAGCAGGTTGATATATTTTCTGTCGGCGTTTGTCATTACCGCAATTGCCTGGTTGCCAAATGTCATAGCTGCAGAACCTGTAAGAGTTGCTATATCTATAATCAGTTCCGGAGAATATTTTGAAGCATAACTGATAGCATCTGCCAGGATAAGTCTGCCTTCAGCATCCGTATTCCCGATTTCTACACTCATTTTATTAAACATAGTAATGATATCGCCCTGGGTATAAGCATTTCCGCCGGGACGATTATCAGTTGAGGGTATCAATCCTATAATATAAAGAGGAATCCCGGTTTTTGCTACGGTATGCAGAACCCCGGTTACAGTTGCAGCACCGGCCATGTCGCCGTTCATCCCGGCCATAAATTCACCGGTTTTAATATTCAAACCTCCTGTATCATAGACAATTCCCTTTCCTACCAGGACAATCGGTTTCTTGTTAAGGCAGTTCGCCGGATGCCATTCCAGTATGCAGAAAACAGGTGGATCAACACTTCCTTTATTAACAGCCAGTAGTCCTCCCATCTTTAGAGCTTCTATCTTGCCCTTTGTTAATACCTCAACTTTGAAACCGGCAGAATCTCCTATTTTTTTGATCTCCCCTGCAAGCGAAGTTGCATTTAGCTGATTAACAGGCTCTTTAATAAGATCGCGGGTAAAATAGACAGCATCTGTAAGATCAACAAGCCATTTAATTTCTGAATCCTCTATTTTGCCCTGGAACAGAAGCTTGGCAGGATAGTTCTTTTTATCGTCCTTCCCAGTTTTTGTCTTGTATTTATCGAAAGAATAAAAGCTCAGAAGCAGTCCTTCTGCAAAATCTTCAATTGCTCCTTTATAGGCCTTTTCTGAAGTTATAACAATTTCAGAATGGTTATTCTCTTTTATTAGTTTTCTTAGATTATATGACGTCCTTCGGAGTTCCTCTCTGACTTTGTAATGAGCAATACCCTCCTTTAATCTGATCAGGTAAGTGCACCTGTTATAAGAATTAATGAAAATATACTCTTCCTTTGACTTAAGTTGGGTTTGAGCAAAATCAATTTCTTGTTTAGTGAGTTTTAACCTTGCAGGAATCTTATCAGTTCCCATAATACATATAACAGATTGGGCAGATGATATTTGTGATATTTTTTGAATTTCAGGTTTCATATTATTATCGGGTAGTTATTGCAGATGTAAAGTTAACTAAAATATTGATTGTTTCGTTTCCAAAGAGTTACCTTTGACAGTCAGAAGTCGGAAGACTGAAGCAAGATTGATTCCCTCCTTCCGACTTCGGACTTCCAACTTCCGACTGATTAGTTACAAATTTGTTTATTTCGATGATTTTAGAAGAATTATATGAGAAAGCCCTCCGGCTTATTCCAATAGATATCGAGGAAGGAGTTGCCCTTTATACCACTGCTCCTCTTGAAGATCTGATGTTTGTGGCAAATGAACTCAGGCAGTTGCATAATCCGGGGAAAATTGTGGGCTGGATGATTGACAGGAATGTGAACATTACCAATATATGTTTTTCCCAATGTTCTTTTTGTAACTTTTGCAGGAAAAAAGGATCTCCAGAGGCATATATTACATCAATGAATGATTACAAATCCAAAATTGATGAATTGTATTCACTCGGAGGTGATCAGCTTCTTTTGCAGGGAGGAATGAATCCGGATCTTGGTATAAGTTTTTATATTGATCTTTTCAGAAATCTTAAGCAACTGTACCCATCATTGAAATTACATGCCCTCGGACCTCCGGAGATTGTTTACCTGGCAAAGAAAGAGAAGTTATCCTATTCAGAGGTTCTTTCTCATCTGATTGATGCAGGACTTGACAGTCTTCCCGGTGCAGGCGCGGAGATACTTTCTGACAGAGTAAGGAGAGTTGTTTCTCCTGCAAAAGCTACCTCGGAAGAGTGGCTTGGGGTAATGCGAGACGCCCACAAATTAAATCTGCCCACATCGGCAACTATGATGTTTGGCCACATCGAGACAGCCAGAGAGAGGATAGAGCACCTTATCAGGATTAGAGATCTCCAGACTGAAAAAACGGACAATCTTTTTGGATTCATAACCTTTATTCCCTGGGCTTTTCAGGATGAAGGAACTATCCTGTTAAAAAAACATGGAGTCAGGAGTAGCTACAATGGTCCGGATTATATAAGGATGATTGCCATAAGCAGGATCTTATTAAATAACATCAGGAATATACAGGCCTCAATATTGACCGTTGGTAAGGAAATTGGGATGTTGTCACTTCATTCAGGGGCAAACGACCTTGGATCCATAATGATAGAGGAGAATGTGGTCAGCGCAGCCGGAACTAATAACCGTTTCAATGCCAATGAGATGCAATCAATTATTAAAGAAGCGGGGTTTATACCGGGTAGAAGGAACCAGAAATATGAATTAGTGAATCCACCCCCAACACCCTACATGGGGGGCTAAAGAAGCATTAAAAAGTCCCCCATTTGGGGGATTTAGGGGGTAAAAAATCAAGTGGACAAGGAGACTAAACAACAAAAACCCCGCACTTTAATGCAGGTTTCTGAATATAGTTAAATCAGATTTAGTCTTTTCGTGTTACTTCTTTATCGTCCTCAGCAGGATCATATTTTGATGCTTTCTTAAATTCCTTCATCCCCTGACCAATTCCTTTCATAAGTTCGGGAATCTTATGACCACCAAAAAGCAGTACTACCACAACTAAAATCAGTAATATCTCAGTTAAACCTATATTTTGCATCTCTTTTAGTATTAGAATTTACACAAAGTTAAAAATACTTTACTTAAATACAAATCATAAAAAAACCAAAACCTATTTCCTGAGCAGTCTCAGGACATCATTACCATTGGCATAGAGCAAGAGTGCCAATAATAAAATCATCCCGGCAATCTGCGCATATTCAAGAAACTTATCACTCGGTTTTTTCCCTGTAATTACTTCAAATAATAAAAAGAGAACATGTCCTCCGTCAAGAGCGGGTATTGGAAGGATATTCATGACTGCCAGGATAATTGAAAGAAATGCAGTCAGGTTCCAGAATCTTTGCCAGTCCCAAACTCCGGGGAAAATGTTTCCGATTGTAATAAAACCACCTAGTGATTGATAAGCTTTTGTATGTTTTGAAAAAATGAGTTTGAATTGCTTCAGATAATCGGAAATTGTCTTGAAACCTTTGTTAATACCTGCAGGGAATGATTGAAAGAACCCATATTTAATAGTTTTAAGCTCAAATATCTTATCAAGGGATACGGATCTGCCTATCCCAAGCATTCCCAGAGAATCGGGAGTTACTGAAATATTAAGTTTCTCATCCTTACGTAGAAGATTAAGAATTACAGGATGCTCCTTGTTATCGAAAAGATATTTTTGAAATTCATCGTAATAAGCAAATTCTCTGTCGTTGAGGCCAATAAGTTGATCATTAATGAGGATTCCGGCTGTTTTGCCGGGAGATTTTTTCCCAAAGCTCTCAACCACATATGGTCCGAATGGTATCCTGGAGTCAATCTGACCCTTACCCTTCAGCATTTTAGGAACATATTCCTTAGGTATTTCAATATTCATCACTGTACCATCGCGCTCTAACTGGATAGTTTTGCGGTTGTTCAAAACAATATCGGAAGTTATCTCCAGGAAGTTCTCCACATGCTGATTGTCGACAGTAAGAATCTTGTCTCCATTTCTGAGACCAATGGCATAACCGACCGAGTCAGTAACTATTCCATATTTTACATTAGCCGTTGGCAGATATGTTTCGCCCCAGGCAAACAAAACAAGAATAAATATCAACATTGCGAAAATAAAATTAAAAATTACCCCTCCGGTCATTATCAAAAGTCGTTGCCATGATGTCTTTGACCTGAATTCCCAGGGTTGAGGAGGCAGTTTCATCTGCTCCTTATCCATAGATTCATCAATCATCCCGGAAATCTTTACATAGCCGCCGAGGGGGAGCCAACCTATACCATATTCGGTTTCACCTTTCTTATATTTAAATAGTGAAAGCCACGGATCGAAGAAAAGGTAAAATTTTTCGACTCTTGTTTTGAATAATTTAGCAAGTGTAAAATGTCCTAATTCATGTATAATTACAAGAATTGAAAGGCTCATTACAAACTGCAGGATTTTAATAAGTATTGTCATTTTTCTTTTTGAAGTTTATTAATAAAACTGAGAGCTGTTTCCCTTGCGCTTTCATCAGTAGCATCAAGTAAATCCAGATCAGGAGAGGGGGAAAATAAACTATTTTTCATCGTATACTCCACGATTTCAGGCATTTGCGTAAATCCTATCTTTTCATCAAGAAATGCCTTAACTGCCATCTCATTGGCTGCATTTAATATACATGGCATGTTCCCACCCCTGGCAAGCGCCTCATACGCCAAGGTAAGATTCCTGAATTTCTTTATGTCGGGATCACTGAATGTTAAAGCTTTACAATCTTTAAGCACCAGACGCGGAAGATCGGATTGCATCCGATTCGGATAACTCAGGGCATAAAGGATCGGGACCCTCATATCGGGAACGCCAAGTTGTGCTTTTACGGATCCATCAACAAAATGGACAAATGAATGAATGATCGATTGGGGGTGAATAATAACCGAAATCTGTTCAGGAGTGAGATCAAAAAGCCATTTCGCCTCAATCACTTCCAGCCCTTTATTCATAAGTGAAGCAGAGTCAATTGTGACCTTACAACCCATATTCCAGTTGGGATGTTTAAGAGCATCACATGGCTTTACTTTCTTCAACATCTCTTCGGATAAATTCAGAAATGGTCCTCCTGAAGCTGTAAGTGTAATTTTCTCTATTGGGTTTCCCGATTCACCAACCAGACATTGAAAAATTGCCGAATGTTCTGAATCGACGGGAATAATGATGCTCCCCGATTCTTGGACCAGTCTGGCAATAATCTCCCCTGCCACAACGAGAGTTTCCTTGTTTGCTAGGGCTATCTTTTTCCCGGCTTTTATTGCGGCAATAGTAGGTCTCACACCTGAATATCCTACAATAGAAGCAATGACCACATCAATAGTTGAAGAAGTAACTACCTGTTCTATGGCCTCATTTCCTGCATAGACTTTTATGTTTGTACCACGAAGGCTTTCTTTTAATTGCAGGTAATGATCAGGATTCGCAATTACGACTGAATCAGGCTGATACTTATGTGCCTGTTGTATAAGAAGATCAATATTATTTCCGGCAGCCAGGACCTCAACTGCGAACTTTCCCGGATACTTTGAAATAATATCCAGAGCCTGAGTGCCGATCGACCCGGTTGATCCCAACAATGCAATTCTTTCTGGCATACCTGACGTTATGGTTATTAGAAAAGAATATGTTTCTCGGGATCCAGAGGGCTCCCTTTGTACCAGATCTCAAAATGAAGGTGGGGACCGGAGGTATACATTTCACCGGAGTCACCGACTACAGAAATTGCATCACCGGCACGAACAAGGTCTCCTGTCTCTTTCAGGAGGCTGGCATTATGTTTATATACTGAAACAATATTATTCGGATGTTGAACCTCAATTACAAATCCGGTTTCCATTG
>OCZT010001196.1_pt1 | contig 26880 bp, 15 predicted proteins | sample 1539031 | NCBI WGS metagenome assembly OCZT01 (sample SAMEA3539308, study PRJEB22396) | soil metagenome | biome: tundra; feature: field; material: soil | place: USA | collected 2010-05 | depth 0.15 m | reverse complement strand
GGGTGACCGATCCCAACTGTCCAACGTCCAGCGCACTGCTGTACTTGAACTCCAGTTCGGAGTTATCGAAGTTGGTGAGCTTTCCAGTCGCCTCCAGGGAGGATTTTTCCGACGTCACTTTCAGAGACTTAATTTGCAGCCGGTTGGGCCACAGGCTGAACGCCATCTCGCCCTGCGCCGCCACATCGCGGAAGTCCTGGTACTTCGCATCCATTTTGCCGACTTGCACGGTGCCGTCATAGCGGCGGTCGAGGTGATCGTAGGTCATAACTGCGGTGACATCATCGGCTGCGAAATCAAACGGCAGCGCCCGGTCATTCACCAGCAACAGCCCGTTGTTCAGATCGAGGTGCTCGATAGCCAGATCGAACAATTGTTGCACCGGCGTGGTTCGGCTGCGCAGCTTCGGTTCCGGGGCATTCGTCCTGCCATCGGGATTCACAATCAAATGCACGACAGGATGGTCCAGGCTCAAATCCTTGACGTTGATCCGCTTTTCCACGAAGGAGATGATGTGCAGCCGCACGTGGATACGGTCAGCGTGCGCGTATGGCTGCTGGTCCGCAGCTTCCAGGCCGTGAATGGTCAGATCGTCGGCGTCGAACTCAAGCTTGGAGAGGTTCCAGCGAAAAGCATGCAACTCGACGCGGCCGCCGGTCATATCTTCCAGGGTCGCAATCGTCTTGCGCCGAACCAAATCCGCGAACCGTGGGCTTCGCACATACCACACCAAGACAATAGCGGCCGCCAACAACACCACACCGATTGCGGCTTCAATCCACAAGCGAACGTGCGAACGGCGAATTTGGGTTTCTTCGGTCATTCTCAGTTAGCGCCGGAGGCCCCGCCCTGATCGGCCGGAGCATTCCCGGCGGGAATTGCTACGGTGCTGTGTATTTCCGCCTGCTGGCGCAAGTTATGCAACCATGCGTCTAATAGCTCATCCATGCGCCGCTGGACAAGCAGCTCACGAATCCGGGGTTCCGCTTCATCTAAGGCAACCATTGCGCCGCCGGCTTTTTGCAAATCAGGCAGCAACTGATTCTTGTAGTAGGCCTCAACTTCCTCAGGCTGAACGCGCACGTGGGGCCGTAGACGAACCTCCACGAAGTTCATCACTCGCACCTCGGTCCGCAGATGGTCTCTTAGCATGTCCGGGGTGAGTCCATGGGTAGCAAGCGCCTTCTGCCAAATCCGATCGTCGCCGCCGTTCGGAACCTGCGCCCGAAGTTTGGCAACATACTTGTCGATATCGTCTTCCGGCGGTTGCAGGAAAGTCTCGTCGCCCATCTGCGCCTGCAGCAACTGACGATCGATGAGGCGCTGCAAGGCCTGCATTCGATCTGCCTCGGTCACCTGGGCGATAGGCTTCTGTTGCATAAAGGCCTCGAAGCAGATCGCCTCCTCCCAATCGCTCTGGAACAAAGGCTGGCGATTTACTGTGGCAACTACTCCATCAATGACCTCGCCGGCCAAGGCGAAAGGCACAACTGTGGGCAGCAAGAACAATAAGCCAATGGTTAAGTACAAAATTCGTTTCATCAAAATGTCTGTCCAATACTGAAATAGAAATTGATATGACGCAGTATTTCCACCGTGTCCTGTTTCTGGATTGGGTATCGCGTCGGATTTAAGTTATAGCCGACGTCGAGGCGGACGGGCCCTACCGGTGTCTTATAGCGTACGCCCATACCGACGGCTTGCGGGTTGTAGTTGAAGTTGCAGGTTGCCTTGCTGGTTGGCGCCGAGCACTTCGCGATCGAGGGCTGACGAATTTGCACCATCCCGCTAATGATATGGTTTGCCGTGTCGAAAACGTTGCCCATATCGTGGAAGAAAACAAATCCCAGGTTATCGCCCACGTACGGCAAGGCCACCGGAGGGGTGCGAATTTCCAGGTTGTTGACGAAGAGTCCCTGACCGCCTATGGGAAATCCGGTTTGCAAGTCGCGGGGGCCAGCCTGGTTTATGGAGAAGCCGCGTAGCGAATTGCTGCCGCCCGCAAAAAACAACTCTGGCAAGGGAACGGAGGTCGCTTCCGTCGGCAGCTTGCTTCCCATTGGTGGCGGACTGAGGAAATTGTTCGTGCCGTAGGGATGCAGGATCCCGATCTGAGTGTTCCGCGCGAAGACCCATCGTTTCTTAAAGGTATAGTAGGTCGAATTCTGGACGAGTACCTTCCCAAAGTTCGCTTCTGAACCCAGTGCGCTGGTCGCCAGACCTAAGTCCACAATGTTATAGCTTCCTTTGTGCGAATCGATGGGATTGTCACGCGTGTCGCGCACATACGTGAAGCTCGGAATTGCCAGTCGAACCGGTTTTGTATACAGAGGGATCAGAGTTGGATCGATGACCAAGCTATTGGGATCGACAGATACACGCTGGTAACTTAACCGATAAAGCAGGGTCGTCGCCCGGTTATATTTCTGCTCAGCCTGCAGGGTTCCATCGAGCCGTTCCGAGGTGAACGTGTTCACGTCAGCCGTATTGTCGTAGAAGGCGGTGACGTTGAAGCGCCACCTCTCGCGGTGAAACAGGCGCGGCGCGTCATAGCCGATCAAAGCACGCCGCGTGAGCAAACCGACTCGTGCCCGCATAGTAAGAGTCTGGTCCCGTCCAAACATGTTCAGGCGAGTGACTTCCAGTACTCCGTTGGGACTGACTCCGGTTTTGCCTTGTGGGTTGTTGGTGGTGGGAATATTGCCGGTGGCAAACTCAAAACCGCCTCCGTACCGGAAGGTCCAGCGCTTGGCCTCCTGCAGGTTGAAGAGCACATCTTTGGAAGGCCCCTGGCCATCGGGATTCTGCACCGCCATGTCCACCTGGTTGAACAGGCCCAGATCATAGAGGCGCCGTTGTGAATCCACCATTCGAGCCTGGCTTAACGGATCTCCGTCGTCAATGCGCATCTCGCGATTCACCACGTAAGGACGCGTATACTTGCGGCCGCTCACCAGCACACGATCGACGAAGACCTGTTCTCCCTCGACGATCGTATACGCTACCTGCATGCGCTGTGGCTCGCCCGGGACCGGCGCGGCCGCAGCGTCAAACTGCACATTGGGAAACCCGTGGTTGTAATAAAAGTAGGTCACAGCGTCGCGATCGCTAGCGACGTTGACTTCGCTGTAGGGCTGCCCTTCCGTGCAGCTCAGCAACTGGGTCAGCCGTTCCAGCGGGAAGGCGTTGTTTCCGATTACCTTCAACGAACTCACCCGTGTCTGCGGGCCTTCCTCAATCTTGATCACCACCGCCATCTGGCTTTCCTTGCCCTCGTAGTCGTCCTGCAAGTCCGCCGCGACCTTGACCTCAAGAAACCCGTTGGCCTGGTAGAGGTTCTTGATGATTGTCAGGTCGTCGGCCAGCAGTCTCTGGCTGAAACGGCCATTCGACAGAATGATGCTCGACGGCTGTATCGCAATCCGCTCGCGGATCGTATCGCTATCGAAATACTTGTTGCCTTCGAGCCGCAAGGCGGCAAGCTTGTGGCGCACGCCAGGGTCAATCTTGTAAACGATGTTGAGGTGGTTTTTCTCTGGTGACGGCTGCCGTTCTACTTCCACGTTGGCGTCGAAATAGCCTTTCGTCTGCAGGTAGTCGCGCACGTTGCGGCGGCCTTCGTTCAGCAAATCGTCATCGACAGAGTTCTCCTGGTAGACCGGAACCAGCTTCTTTAATTGGCGGTTACTGATCTTTGCACCGTCGGTGGTAATGGCCACCGTCGGTCCCGCTTCCGCTTTGAACACGTAGTCGAGACGGTTGGTATCGGGATGGTAGTGACGGTCGATGAGTGAGACCTGGGCCTCCAGATGATCGTTCTTCTGATACTTCTCGCGTAGCCGCTCCAGTGCGCGGGTGACGTGCTGCTGCTTCACCTTGTCGCCGGATTTCAGCTTGGTAAGGCTGCGAACCTTGTCCGGCGGAATACCGGTGTCACCTTCGATGGTGACCTCGCCAACGCGCGCCAGTTCGCCGGGGAACACGTGAAAATCTATGTCCATCTGTCGCGTATCGTCGTGCGGTCTGAGGTCATAGGTAAGGGTGGCTTTGTAGTACCCATTATCGGCCATCACCTTCAGCATGCGTTCCACGGAGCGATCTACGCTCTCCTGCGAGAACGTAGCCCCTAGGTCGAGCTTGCTGGACTCCACCAGTTGATGCGGCTTGGGATTCGTCTTGGCCGGTGCTCCGTCCACGTTGACGTTGCCGTTGAAGTAGTTCTCCGTGGCGACAAAGACCAGGGACAACCCGTTCTGCTGGCTGGGCTCCGCCTCCACCTGCAACGCGGAAAAGCGTCCCGTGGCGTAGAGCGCCCGCAAACTGGCCCGGATTTTGTCACCATCCACCGGCTCACCGGTTTTCTGTACCAGCAGCTGCCGAAGCCTCTCCGGGTTGGTGCCCTTGATACCTCGGAACTCGATGGCACGAACGGGAACGCCCTGGTACTTACTCAGTTCGCCCAGCGCTGCGGGAAGATTAGTCTGGGAAGCGGTCGGGTCGGGATTTTGACCCGTGGACAAGGGGTCGCTTTGCGGCCACGCCGAGGGCAGCACGCTGAGCATCAGCAAGGCGCAGATCGCCGCAATTTTGTGGAACGATGGCGTGATTGGCTCCGTCAAACTCTGACCTTCAGCACATCCGCTGCCTGGACGACCTCGTCTGACGGGACCAGTCCGGCGTGCCATGCCGGCGAAAGTGCGTCCCCCAGCGCGGTGCAACTGTGGCGGCCTTTCTTCAACCCGGTCCTCACGGCGAAGTGAATGTCGAATCCCTATAATAAACAAGGAAGCCTTCCTCGGAGCAGGTGCAGTCGTTGGAATTCGCCGAACGCTATTCCCGCCAAATCCTCTTTCAACCCATCGGGTCGCCAGGGCAGAAGAAGCTTGGGGCGGCACGGATCGCCATTGTCGGATGTGGAGCTACCGGTTCCGCCATGGCTTCCCTGCTCTCCCGGGGCGGTATAGGCATCCTGCGCATCATCGATCGCGATTACGTGGAGCCCAGCAATCTGCAACGGCAGGTGCTGTTCGACGAGGCCGACGCCGCCGAGTCGCTGCCCAAAGCCATCGCTGCCGCCCGCAAAATTAAAAGTTTCAATTCGGAGATTGTGGTCGAGCCGCACGCCGCGGACCTCACGCCCGCAAATGTGGAAGCCCTGCTCAGCGATGTCGACCTCATCCTCGACGGCACAGACAATTTCGAAACCCGTTACCTGATCAACGACTTTGCCGTCTGGAAAAAATTGCCATGGATCTACGCCGCCGCGGTGGCCAGCTACGCGGTCACCATGACGGTCCTGCCCGGCGAGACGGCTTGCCTCGCCTGTGTCTTTCCGGATTCCCCCCGCGGCATGGTCGAGACCTGCGACACTTCGGGCATTCTGAATTCGGCCGTGAACTTTGTCGCCTCGATTGCCTCTACCGAAGCCATCAAACTGCTGGTCGGCGCCCGCGACAAGGTCCGGCGGACGCTTCTGTCTTACGACGTATGGACCAACGACTTCGCGGAGATCAAGTCGGCCAAGCCTCGGCCGGGCTGCCGGGCGTGCGATCAGCACGACTTTGTCCACCTCGCCGGCGAGGGACGGCCGCACATTACGCTCTGCGGGCGCAATTCCGTCCAGATTCACGAACGACAGCGGCCCATTGACTTCGACGAACTCACTCGCCGCCTGACCCCTCTCGGCACCGTGCGGCACAGCGAGTTCATTCTCAAGTTCTGGCGCGACCCCTACGAGTTAACGCTCTTCCCTGACGGCCGGGCCATCATCAAAGGCACCACCGACACCGCCATCGCGCGTAGCTTGTATGCGAGGTACGTCGGGTCGTGAGGCCGGAGCTAGGGCGTTAGGGGCTCGGGCTAAGGATTGGGATTCAGCATTCAGGCCCGTCAGCCGGTTTCGCTCTTCGACGCTTGACTCCGAGCCGCTGGTTGCTTACTCTGCTTTTAGGCGAATAAAAAGCGAAGTGAGGTAAGCTCCCAATGCATCCACTCCTACTCCAGACCGACGCGCGCGAGCCTGCCCCGCTGGTCGGCATTGCCAAGCTAGCGGCACAAGGGGAATCGATTCGACAAGGCTACCTGGTGGAGTATTTCACGCTTCCCTCGCGGGCCCTGCTGAATCGCTGTACCTCCAGTCGAATGCCTTTCACCTGGACGATCAATCCTTACCGCGGCTGTGAGTTCGCCTGTAAGTATTGCTATGCGCGCTACACCCACGAGTTCATGGAAATGCGCGACGGCGTGGACTTTGAGCGCAAGATCTACGTCAAGCAGCAGGCAGCGTGGCTGCTGCGGCAAGAACTGAAGAAGGTTAAGCGTGGCGAAGAGATCGCCATCGGCACGGCCACCGATCCGTATCAGCCGGCGGAAAAGCGCTTCGAGGTCACCCGCGGCATTCTGGAAGAACTGGCCCTGCACCATGGGCTGGAAATCGGTATTGTCACCAAGTCGGACCTGGTCCTGCGCGACGTTGAACTGCTGCGGCAGGTTGCAGAACACAATTCTTTGTTCGTCAATATCACCATTACAACCATGAACGCGAGGCTGGCGCGCATTCTGGAGCCGCGCGCGCCCCGTCCCGACCTGCGCATGAAGGCGATGCGTGAACTAAACGCCGCAGGCGTCAACGCGGGTGTCATCTGCGCACCGGTGCTGCCCGGCATTACGGATTCGCCCTCGGCGCTGGATGTCCTCGTGCGCGCGACCAAACTAGCCGGCGGAAAATACATCTATGCCAACCCGTTGTTCCTGAAGCCATGCTCGGCCACCGTCTTCCTTCCGTTTCTGGAGAAAGAATTCCCGCAACTGGTTGAGGATTACCGCAAACGCTTCGCAGACCGCGCCTTCGTGAGCAAGGCCTACAGTAAATGCATTTCGGAGCTGATGGCGAACCTGCGCAAGAAGCACGGATTCGATACCGAATTCGGCTCGCGCAGCCAGAGGGCACATCCGGTGCAGCAAGAGGCGGAGCAGATGAGCCTGTTCGGGTGAGCTGTGCAGAATTTTGAGTCGCCGGGAACATGTATGAGCAAGGCCTCGCGTACCTGTTCAAACCAGGCACACGTGACCGGTATCACTGACGTCAGTTAGCTATCCCGCGTAACATAATCATGGGACTAATTGCTGGCCGAGAGGTGGTGCTATGGCCGGTAGTCCAGTACTGGCTTGCATTCCGCCCTGGCAAGTTTCATCTGCGACGGGCTTCGCCCCAAGAACAGACAGGGGATACCTTAGCGCACAACCGATTTCCGCCGCTCTCCCAAGCGTGCCTAGTTTGCTTTACGTCGTTCTGTCGTCACCAGCCATCTCTTCAACCGCACTCTGCCGAACTGGAACACTATTAGGCTGAACAGACTTCCGCATGGAGGCATTATGCCCCTTAATACATTTGAAATCCGAGTTTCCCTGGAAAAGCTGCTGATCGTTTTGATCGTCATCCTCGTGCCACTCAATTTCATCGGTTTGTACCTGACCATGCAGAGCCACACAGGGGTTGAACGAACGACCGGATCGCTCTTTCGGGACATTGCTCAAAGCGATGCGATCGCCACGCGCCAATTCGTCGACGAGCGCGTTATGACCGTCGGCGCCATCGCCTCGCAGCCTGCTGTCGTGGATGCCATCGTGGAGGCGAACCGCGCCTCCACAGGGATGAACGATGCTACGAGGACCGCCAAGATCGCCGACATGGAAAAGAAGTGGGACACCGCCGAGGCTGACACATTAGTGGCTAGCATCCTGGCTTCGCGAGCTTCCGCCTCGTTGCGGCGCTCGCGTGAGCTGGATCCACGATTCATGAAGCTCATCGTTCTGGATACCGACGGCGTTCCCGTGGCGGCCTCCGACAAGCCGCGCCACTATGCCCCGGCGGATGAAGTCTTCTGGCAGGGGGTTTCCGCCCAGGGCAAGGGCGCTGTCTACGTCACCGGGGTCCTCTGGGATGAATTAGGCAGGACTAACTACGTCGGCATTGGAGTCCCGGTACTAGATGAAAGTTCCCGCCGGTTCATCGGTGCAGTCTACGCTTTGGTGGATGTCTCGGGATTGTTCGCACAGCTTAATCGCGAGCAACCCGGAAGAACTACAGCCACCGTGTTGGTGAGGGAGGATGGCACGGTCGTCAGCGCCCCCAATGTCGTGCCGGCGATGCAGCTCAAGTCGGAAGAATATGGCGCAGTGCGAGACGCGCTGGGCACGTTGCAGGGCCGCCAAGCCGGATACCTCATTGCCAATCTGCGTGAGGGGAATCGGATTGTGGGATTCGCCGACACCGGGCTGACCCAGAGCTATTCCAATCTGAGTTGGTTTGTCATGGTAAGCCAGAATGAAGGCGAGGTATTGGCACCGGTCCGCACGGTGGGCTTCTTCGCCATCCTCATGGTGGTATTCGGCTTGCTAATGGTCACTCTGCTGGCGGCCTATTTCTTCCTCCACCGCGCGCGTGAGATGGCTGAAATCGAAGTACCGAACGGGCGGAGGGTGCCCGAAGAAGAAGAGGAGGACCACGTCGGCGTTCGCTGAAGGTGGTTCTCCACACAATTGAAATTGCACTGGCCAGTGGTCTCCCGGAGGTAGCGATGCCAGTTTATGAGTACATCTGCCAGGAATGCCACGCTTCGTTTGAAACGATCCTCACCATGAAAGAGCACGAAACGGAGGAGGTACATTGCCCGAAGTGTGACAGCAAGAGAGTAGAGCAGGACGCGACCGAGTTCTTCGCGGTGACGTCGCGTAAGAGCTGATTGGTGTATCGGCTGTCGGGCCCAGCCTCGAAGCGGTTGTTCGCCTAGGTCTAGGTGGGGCGAAGATCGTAGGCTAGCGCTTCGTCGCGTCAGGAACGCAGGGTGCTGTGTGCAGGGCACGTCCGTCGGTTCAACCGCCGATCCGCCGTGTGTCCGCCGTCACAGACAGGTGGTGAAACCTGCGCTAATTTGGTCTGTAATGGGGAGGTGTCACGTGGCAGCGCCTTGGGCACATCGTTACGCGCAACGCACAAAAACAGCTAAGAGTTCCATCATCCGCGAGCTCCTGAAGCTCACGCAGCGTCCAGAAGTGATTTCCTTTGCGGGCGGCTTGCCTGCACCGGAGATTTTTCCGGTGGAGCGTTTTCGCGAGGCCTGTCAACAGGTACTGACAACCAACCCCTCCATCGCGCTGCAATACGGGCCAACCGAGGGCTACCGTCCCCTGCGCGAACTAATCGTTGCTCTCATGGCACGGTATGGCATTATCGCCACCGTCGATAACATACTCATCACCTCGGGCTCGCAGCAGGCGCTGGACTTGATCGCCAAGCTGCTCATCAATCGCGGAGATCGCATCCTGGTGGAGTCGCCGACCTACCTGGGCGCGTTGCAGGCCTTCGATCTGATGGGCGCTGAATACGTGACCGTGCCCACCGATGACGACGGGTTGCAGACCGACGAGATGGAACGCGCACTTCGTTCCGGACCGAAGTTCATGTATATCCTGCCGAACTTTCAGAATCCGGGCGGTACCACGCTCTCGCGTCCACGGCGTGACGAACTGGTGTTGCTCTCCGACAAATACGGCATTCCAATCATCGAAGATGACCCCTACGGGCAACTGCGTTACGAGGGTGAGCACATTCCGCCACTGGTGGTGTTGGATCGCACCAACTTGCTACGCGATAACGGATACTTGCTGGGAAATGTGATCTACCTGAGCACGTTTTCCAAGGTGCTGGCGCCGGGGTTGCGGCTGGGCTGGATTGTCGCACCGCCTGACGTGATAACCCACCTGGTGCAGTTGAAACAGAGCACCGACCTGCACACCAGCAGCTTCACACAAATGGTGGCCTACGAAGTGGCTCGCGACGGCTTCATGGAAGAGCACGTAAAGCTGATTCGCAGGGTGTACAAAGAACGTCGCGATGCGATGCTCGAGGCCTTGCACAACTACTTCCCGCCCGAGGTTTCGTGGACGCACCCGCACGGCGGCCTGTTCCTCTGGGTCACGCTGCCTTCTGGAATCGACACCATGAAGCTGCTGGACACGGCTTTGCGCCAGGACGTAGCGTTCGTGCCCGGTGAGCCATTCTTCCCGTCGGGACAAGAAAGCGGCTCGCACATGCGGCTGAATTTCTCGAACGCGAAGCCAGAACAGATTCGCGAGGGCATCCGCCGGCTGTCGATCGCGGTTGCGCATGAGCTGGAACATTCTGCATCTGGCGTGGTGGGCGTGAATGCGTGATGCAGGCTTATCACGCCAACATGTAGCATCGGTCACTGCCAAATTGCCTGGTTGAGGTCTAGACTGTATTTAGCAGTAGAGTCGCCCTCGATTCTCCAGAGCTGCCCGCAGTTCTATGGCAAGGCGAGGAGGCAGCTTATGTTCGCCGTCAGGCTGGTTCAGCTCATCGAAACGCACGCCGATAAACTTTCTGAAGCATTAATCCACAAACTGAAGAATGCTGATGAGTGTCGCGAGTTCCTGGACAAAGTCCCGGCTCACGAACTGAAGCACAGGACCTATGAAATCTATCGCCATCTCGGCGACTGGCTGCTGTCTAAGACGTTGTCGGAGGTCGAAGAGAGATATATCGGTTTAGGGGCCAGGCGCGCTCGGCAGGGCGTGCCTTTCAGCCAGGTGATGTTTGCCGTCCAGACCACTAAGCACGTCCTGTGGGATTATCTATTGCTGGAAGGCCTGCTCGAACCGGAAGACCTCATTGGCGAAATGGAACTTGTGCGCTCTTTGGGACAGTTCTTTGACCGCGCGCTTTACTACGCTGCGATCGGTTATGAACAGGTATGGAAGAACGAGCTAGCTGCGGCGTCCTCGTCCCACGTTGCGACCCACCGGTAATGGGGAGAAAACATGTCGCTACGGGGTTGAGCAGCCGCTCAGTCGCGCAGCAATATTCTTCGCGGCCCCCGAGATCGAACAGTTCCAGAGTGGCTGTAGCTCGGTTAGTGCGGGCGGATACACAATCCTGGGCCCGCGCTAGTTTGTTTGTCCCGTGAATGCCGGAGAAGCAGGTCCCTCCGCTCGACCGCCGTGGCGTCCTCGGTCGAATGACAAAATAACAGGAACTATTCACTAACCCCTAGCCCCTAGCCCCTGCTTCTAGAACGAGAACAGCATCTGCAGATCAATGCGACGGTTGGCTGAGCCTGAGGAGAACGGCGGTCCGGCTAACGCATTCGATGTGCCGAAGATTGGCGAATCGAGATTGCCGATCGGGGGCGCATAGTTGACGTTATTTAGCAGGTTGCGCGCGCTGACGCTAAAGGTCAGGTTGTAGCGGTGCGTAGTCTCGTTTCCGAAGTTGAACGGGCTGCCACCCCCGCCGCCAAGTCCGCGCCCGCCAAGTCCGCCGCCGTGGCCGCCACCACCGCCTCCATGCGGGCCACCACCAGGACCACTGGCACTATGACTTTCCGTCTTAGGCCCCAGCCCGATGGTCTTGCTCAACCGCAGATTCAGGGTAAACAAACTCTGGCCGCTGCCGTAATTGATCGGGGTGATCGTCTGCCCCGGAATCGGTACGGTGTTGAACGTGCCATAGGGCGTGACTTTGACCACTCCGCCGGGCCCCGCCGTGCTGGCCAGTGCGGGACGATCGTTGAAGATAGAGTCGCCGTTCAAATCCTGCCCGACGATGATGTTAAAGGGCGCGGCGGAGTTCGTGAGGATAAACGGACTGAGGCGAAAAGCGTAGGGCAGAGAAATCGTGCCGCCGATGACCCCGCGACTACGAACGTCGAATGCGGCACGGCCGTAGTCCTCCATGGGATCGTACGAGTTCATGATGAATTCGGCGGAACTGGAGCCTCCGCCAAAAAAGCCGCCACCGCCACCGCCGCCAGCTCCCAAGTCGCTGTTGGAGAAATTGAGGGAATAAAAGCCAAACAGCGACAGCTTCGGTCCGACGCTCACGCGGCCGTTGACGATCATTTGGTTCTGCCGGTAAACCCCTTCCGAGCTGTACTGATAAATGTTGGTGGTTCCGCCGAACGGCCGAATACCACTGGTGGGATCTGAGGGATTATATGTTCCCGGCAGCGGCGCATTGGCATTGCGCAGGAAAAGCTGATGTTCCCCGCGCGAATTCAGATACGTGACCGACATGGTCGCGTTCTTGGTAAGTTGGCGCTCGACGCTGAACGCCGCTTCCATGGTGTACGGCATGCGCAAATTGGGCGAAACCTGGTAAATCGTGGGCGAGGTTTTCGCCAGCTTGCTCAGTTCGCTGGGCGGAGGAATCAGCGGGTAGAAATCAGGCTGGGTAACGGTGTACTGCTGCTCTGTGACTCCATTTAGCCGCTCTGCCTGCAGCAGGTAGTTGTAGGAAAAGCGGTCGTAGAAGATCCCATATCCCCCGCGTAGCACCGTCTTCGGCGAAGCCTTGGAGTCGCCAAGTCCCCAGGCCAGGCTCACGCGCGGAGCCCAATCCCCCTGGTACGGGATGCCGGTCTGAGTTTCGTAACGCAAACCATAGCTCAGCGAAATGTTGGGCCGGATTCTCCATTCGTCCTCCGCATAAAAGCCGACATCAATCATGGAGACGTCCGAGAGCGGCTGCCCGGTAACAATGGAAAACTGGCTGGCGCCTCCGCCCAGCGCGCGGATTTGTGCTGGCGTCAGGCCCTCTTGCAGGCCGACTTCCGTGATCTGATATGCGTTCAACGAAGGGAAAGTAAATTGCCCGTTGAAATTCGAGTCCTTGTTGCTCGAATACAACGTCCCGCGCAGCCGTCCGCCAAACTTGATGAAATGCCGGCCATGCGCGATGGAGGTGTAGTTCTGCAGTTCGTAGTGGTCCTGCTTGCCGATAACCATGCCTTCAGGACTGCCTCCTCCGTTGAAGGCCCCCAACACATTCAGCGTTGGTTGGTCGCTGAGCGGAATCTGATTGCTGCTGTTGCGGATGTACTGGAACCGCGTCTCATTCACCATCGTCGGGCTCAAGACCTGGGTGTCGCTGATTTGCACCGTCTGTTCCGTGCTGTGGGAGTTGAAACCCTGCGAAGGAAGCGAAAACTGTCCAATGCCTTCGTTGTCTTGCTTGTTCCGCACATACTGATAGCGCACCGTCAAGGTGTTGTTCTTCGAAAGTTGGAAGTCGGCGCGCGGACTGATATTCAACCGTGTTGCCGGGCTCGGAACCGTAGTGTTGTACGGAACGATGGTGTTATTCGAATTCAAGACCTGCGCCACAACCACGCTGACGTTGTCGATGTTGCGCTGTTGCGCGGTGAAGAAAAACGATGCCTTCTTACCCAGCGGGCCACTGATGTTGCCGTTAAAGATCTCAGAGTAGTAACCGGGTTCTTCGGTCACAAACGGATTCAGCGCATTGAAGGCCGAGGAATTGCCGTTGATCATGGCCTGGCCATGGAACTGGTCCGTCCCCGGCTTGGTGAAAATCTCGATGCGCCCATAGCCCAGCTTGTCATATTCCGCGGAGAAGGGATTCTGGTTGATGCGGATTTCACGGATCGCAGACTTCGGAGGTAGCTCCCCCGCGGTAAATCCATCGACATAAATCTGTCCACCATTCGGCCCCGCCGACGGACCGGCAAGCGCCTGCAACTCCGAAGCCAGTTCGTCAGGATCGTCAGAGAGGGCGTCGAGGTCCTGGCCCTTCAGGACCAACGTGCCCGCACTATTTTGCTGACTGACATCGACGGTCGGAGTTTCTTCCTGAACTTCCACGTTCTCCTGTTTCACGGCGATGGAGAGCGCGATGTCAAACTCCTGAACTTGCCCCGCTGTAACTTTGACCGCTTCTTCCTGAGCAACCGCAAAAGCTCTTGCCGTCGCGGTGACGGTATAATCCCCGGGCGCCAGTCCCTTGAATTCATAGATTCCTTGCGAATTGGTGACAGCCGTGACCGACTTTCCGTTCGCAGTAGTGGCTGCGACCGTAGCATTGGGAATGACGGCCCCGGAGGGATCGGTGATCCGGCCACGCAGCGTGCCGGAAGCAGTTTGCGCCGGCATGTTGGCCGTAAGAAGTGCGAACAAAAGAACAACGAAGATGGCACACGCGCGCATTGGAAATGTTGGCACTTTCATGAACAGCGGAGTTATGGGGCATCTCCCATCGCGCCCGCTACCCCACCTGTCGACAAATTCCATGGCGAAAGAATGGTTCCCGCCTGGCTGGGCGCAGCCGTAAGAATCGGCTCAACGCCGCTCAGTAGAATGATTGCCGTCGAGGGAGAATCGGCGCTTCCTTCGGTGGCCACAATCATCAACGCATCGCCTTTCTGCAAGTCGGTGAGGGAAATTGCAGGCATGCGACTCAGCATTTGCTGGAAGTCAGGCCCACCGCCTGCGCGGTGTCCCGGGCCATTTCCGTTCGCTGGCGCGTCGGCGTCCGTCGTCCTCGGCGGCCCACCTGCCGCTGCGGCTCCGCTCGCTCCGCCGCCTGGCGTGATGCCTTTCAAGCGCATGGCAATGCGCTGAGCGAACATGGTCGGCAGTTTATGCATTTGTGAATCCGCGGTTATTTTCAAGGTCACCGGCCATCTGCTTGCCAGGTCCATCACCGTGACTGAATTATTTCCCTGATCGGTTGCGACGACCGTACCCGCGATATTGCGGAAGGTACCCGAAACAATCTCATCGGCCGTCAGTTCGTTGCCATCGGCGCTGCGGGTTCCGCGCGCGCGAAGTTGGTCCCCGAGCTTGATCTGGTCGAGCGTGCCCGGCTTGGCGTCATCGAACTTGACCGAATCCGGCGCGTAGCGGCGAATGATGGCGTTCTTCGCGACGTGAATCGTAAGATCCTTAGCTGGCAGCGTACCAGTAGGAATCTTGATCGTTCCAGTTTCGGCATCTACTGCCTTTACCACACCTCCAACCCCGTGCTTCTGCCACTCCTCGCGATCCTGCTCCTGCTTCTCGGCGATATCGGACTTCTTCATAACGATCGCCGTGGCGGCCAACACGGACTTGCCATCTTCTGAGGCAGTCCCACTGGCCAGAAGACGGTCGCCCACTTGCAAATCCTGCACCTGGATTGGAGATGCGCTCTTCAGGTCAGTTTGACCAGGAATGCTTCGAACCATACGCGTGGACGGCTGGAGGATGACGTTGACCTCTGCTCCAGTATCGGTTGTTACCGCAATGGTGTCGCCAGTGATTGCCTTGATCGTCCCCACCGCCCTTACTCTTGATTTCGGTGCTCCCGTCTGTTCAGTTCCCTCTTTTTGCGCGGCGGCGAAGAGTTTGGGCGCAGCGAGCAAAGCGATAAAGACTACGACTACAAACACTTTTGCAATTGCAAGAGGTCTTCGCATTGGAGTCACGGCGGACATTTCTGGCCAATAACAACCTAAACACACCGGCCGTAGCTCGGTTGTTAAGAAAACATAAGTTTTGTAAACCGCTTATGAGTAAGCAGAATCGAGGTGTACTATCGATCCGGAGGACTCGTTTAGGAGCCAATGATCGTTTGCAAAGAAGCGGATTGCGCGCTAGCGGTCGACCGAGCCTACCAAAGAACCCGCCAGAGGTTTGAGGCTTGGAAAAACGACCCAGCGCATCCTCCAGCATCCCGCTACGTCGTCCCCGACGCTACAGAACCAGCTGTGGGGTTCGCAATCTTTTATACGCCGGCAGCTTTCCAACCAAAACTGCTCCTCGTTGGCCAAAACCCGGCCAATTTCGCCGTCGGCCGGAATCTGCGAGATCCGCCCAACGCGGAGATGCTATCTGGAACGAAGCCGCCGCTCAGGAACACCTACGTCGAACACAAACACCGCTTCGCAGAAGCACTCCAGAATGGTTTCGCTCAGCACTTTTCGCTGCTTGAGAGCTGCGTTGGAATGAACGTGTGGCACTTCCAATGCGTCAGCCGCGCGCAATCAGCGCCCCAAGATCTACTACGCTTCTGCGAGTGCACCACAAGATCTCTCGTGAAGGCTATTCAGGCGAAGCACATCCTATGCTTTAGGAAGACCAGCGTTCAGTGCGCTGCTTAGTCAAAGAGTCTCAGATACGAACAGGGCAGAGGTTGTTAGTTTAGGGTCGTCTAAGCTCTGGTACGTCCCGCACCCAGCCGCGCGACCACGGTCTGATTTCAAAGACGATTTGCCCGTCGTACTTGAGAAGATCGAGCGCGAGTTATCTGGCGCTACCGGGGATGGCTAACAATTCCCTAGCCCAGAGTAGGCGCTGAACGACTCCCGCAGGGTTATGTCGCGCTCGCCAGTTGCTGCGACAGATAGGTGCCAATTCCCATTTCCTTGATCGAATGCAGTTGGGCCTCCAGGAAGTCGGCGTGGCCTTCTTCATCCTGGATCATCCGCTCGAACAGGTCCTTGGTTCCGGCGTCGCCGACTTCGCGGCAGATCTTTGCGGCCGCGTTGTACTGCCGCACGGCATCGGCTTCGTCGGCATAATCAAGTTGCAGTTGCTGCTCAACGGTGCCGCCGACCTTGGGCGTTAAGGGAACATTGATGGCTGGCGTTCCATCGAGGAAAATAATGCGCTCGATCAGTCCTTCGGCATGGTGCATCTCTTGGATCGCCCGCGCCTTGGTGAGACCGGCCAGCCGGCGATAGCCCCAACTCGCGCACATTTCCGCCTGCACCATGTACTGCGCGATGGCCGTCAACTCCGCGCTGAGGGCCGCATTCAACTGCTCGATGACCTTTTTGTCGCCTTGCATCTACACTCTCCTTTTCATGCTCAAGAGTCGCCCTATTCTACGGGAAACTCTGCGAGATGCATCACAGCCGCGCGTGACGAATGCACTACTGCGACACCAGGTACTCCACCTCGCGCTCGATTTGCGATATCTGGATTGGCGCGACGCCACCCTTTTGCAACGTGTTGTTAAGGCGGGGTAGCTCGTTGCTCTTGAGTTTCGTCCACTCTGCGATGGGCGCTTTGGCGGCCTCGTCGGACTGGTGGTACAGCTCCACCGCTTGTGATGGCGTCGTCCGATCGCCGCCCTCCACGACGCGCAACGCCGAGGCCAGGCCAGTGTTCGCAGCTTCGAGTCCCATCATCGCAGGGCCGCTTCCCTTCTCGATTTTCGCAATCGCCGCCTGCAACTCTGTCACCTGCTTGAGCAGTTCGGGCTGGTGGCCGACAATCTTCTGCTGCACCTCGTCGAGATGTTTCTTTACCGCGCTGATTTCAGTCACCGCCCTGCGGCTGCGACGCACCTCGCCAAAGATTTCCAACCCGAGACGAAGTTGTTCGTCCAGTTCGACCGAAGTCGCGGATGATCGAGGATCTATTTCTATCTTCAAGTTCTGCATTAAGATATCGCCGTCAATCGTAAGTCTAAGTTGGTAGATACCAGGTGTAACACGCGGTCCGCGTGGAGCTCCGTAACCTTCATCTTCCTCGATCTCTTCGGGGCTTCCGGAGCTGCTCCACCGGAGGTCCCAAACAAAACGGTGCATGCCCGCGCCGTTTTCCAGCACGACGGGCTTTGGCAGCCAGCGCGGGGCAATGGGCAGTGGAGGATAAGTTTGTTCTTTTCCGCCGCTCGCATAGCGGCGTACCAATTGCCGGCTCGAATCGTAAATTTCGAGTGTCACCCGTTTGGCTGGCGACTTCAGGTAGTAGTCGAGCACAGCGCCGTCAGGTGGGTTCTTCGCCGCGGGTTCCTCCGGAGGTAGCGGTGAGCCCAGAAAGACATCGTTGTCAATGCGAATCGCCGTCGCCGGCTGATAGAGGAGGACGTTCGCACCCTGCGGCTGAGCCGCAATCTGCCGCAATGGCGTGATGTCGTCGAGAATCCAGAACGCTCGTCCGTGCGTGGCCACGATCAGGTCATCTCCATGGATGGTAATGTCGCGAACGGAGGCGACAGGCAGGTTCAATTGCAATGGCTGCCAATGGTCGCCATCGTCGAATGAAACGTAGATGCCCAGCTCCGTTCCCGCGAAGAGCAGTCCCTTTTGCTGCGTGTCCTCACGGATCGCGTTGACGAAAGATTGCGCGCCGATGCCAGCCGCAATCGGTTGCCAGGTCTTGCCGTAATCACGGGTGCGATAAATGTAGGGAGTGAGATCGTCCAGCCGATGGCGCTCCACCGCCGCGTACGCCGCGGCTGGATCGAACCGTGACGCCTCGATCATGGCGATCTTGCTCCAGTCGCCGATGCCGTTCGGCGTAACGTTCTGCCAGGTCTTCCCGCCATCCAGAGTGAGATGGAGCAGGCCAGTATCGCTGCCCGCCCATATCTGGGCGGCTTTCAGGGGCGAAGGCGCGATGCTGTACACCACGCCAAAACCTCGTTCTTTCGCGTTCTGTGCCGTGGTCGGTCCGGCGGACTTTTCGCTTGCGACGTTTGCCGCAGCACCGGTGAGGTCGGGACTGATCTTCTCCCAGTGCAGGCCCCCGTCCGTCGTCTTCATCACGTACTGCGTTCCCAGATACAGGGCGCTCTTGTCGACCGGCGAGAAGACGAGCATCGGCGTCCACGGGTCGCGATATTTGCGCTCGTTAATTTCGCTGCCGAAATTGGACGCTGGCCATGGAGTGATGTCCTGGCTCAGCGAGGTGCGGCGGTCCCAACGCACCACGCTGCCATAAACACCGGTGGCGTAAAGAATGTTGGGATCGCTGGGATCGGGCGCGAGCCATCCGCTTTCGCCTCCGCCGACCATGTACCAGTCACGCGCGGTAATCTGCCCATGATCGGTTCGACTCAAGACCGCGGCGCTACCGCTGTCCTGCTGCGCGCCGTAGACGTGATAGGGAAACTCGTTGTCGGTGATCACGTGATAGAACTGCCCGATCGGCTGGTTGTACCAGGAGGACCATGTCTTGCCGTCGTTGAGACTGATGGACGCCCCCTGGTCGGTGCCGAGAATCATTCGCGCAGAATTCTTTGGATCGACCCAGAGCTGGTGGTAGTCATCGCCGCCCGGCGCGCCGCGCACAATGGAGATGGTCTTGCCGCCATCCTCCGACCGATAGAGCGCGATATTCGAAATGTAGATCACGTCGGGATTGCCGGGGTCGACGGTTATGCCGATGAAGTACCACGCGCGGCTGGTGAGGCGGGCATCGCCGTTGGCGAGCGTCCACGTGTCACCGCCATCGTCCGAGCGATAGAGCCCGGACTTCTTGCCTGCATCCAGCAACGCGTACACGCGCTTGCCGTCCGAAGCTACGGCAACACCAACTCGTCCCCAATCTCCGTCGGGCAATCCATGGCCGGTCAGTTGGGTCCAGGTCGCTCCGCTGTCGGTGGAGCGATACAGTCCTCCGCCCGGCCCTTGCAGCGGTGCATAGGCGCTCCACGGTGGACGGTGCGCGTTCCACGTGCCAGCAAACAAGACATTCGGAGCACCTGTCGCGATGGCGAGGTCGGAAATGCCGATGGTCGGCCCGTTGTCGAGCACGTGAGTCCAGGTCTCTCCTCCATCGGTTGATTTGTAAACGCCGCGCTCCGCGTTGGGGCCGTAGGCGTGACCCAGCACTCCGACGTAAACAATGTCCGCGTTGTGAGGATCGACGACGATGCGACCGATCTGGCGGGAATCGCGGAGACCGATGTTTTTCCAAGTCGCGCCACCGTCCAGCGACTTGTACACACCGTCTCCCGAGGAGAGATCGGTGCGAATGTCCGACTCCCCGCTGCCCGCGTATATAACATCAGGACTTGAAGGCGCTACCACCAGCGCCCCAATCGAAGCGATCGGTTGACTATCGAAGATCGACGTCCAAGTCACGCCCGCATCGGTCGTTTTCCAGATGCCGCCTCCCACGGAGCCGAAATAAAAGGTAGCCCCATCACCGGGCACTCCGGCGACGGCAACCACACGCCCGCCACGGAATGGGCCAATCATTCTCCATTGCAAGCCGCCGAAGAAATCGGAAGGGACGGATTGGGCGCTGGCAAGAAAGCTCAAGGCGAGAGCGGCGACAAAAACAAACAGAAATTGACAAAGACGGCTGGCAGAAAGTCTCAACTCAAATGTCCTCTACCCGGTAACAATGTGTTCCGATAGATTACACTTTCGCGGTGAAGTCGTCGAAAAGACATAGCGGGAGAACAACGTCGCCACACCGGGCTCCGATAACCAATCCTGCGCAGCAGGATGAAAGGGCTTCGCCCATTGCTTCAGCTGGATTATTCATGAGCGCGCGTAATTTCTTGGAGTGTCATCCTGAGCGACGAGCGCAGCGAGGAGTCGAAGGAACCCTTTGGGCGCCAGCAGTCCCGGACTTGCTGCTGTGCAAGGCGGCCACACTGTGATTGGTGCGGCAATAGGGGTCCTTCGACTCCGCGCCCGCCCGACCCGCACAATCACCCCAACGAGGGCAAAAGCGGCGCTCGTTGGGGACCCCGAAAAGAAGCGGGTCAGGCGGGCGCTACGCTCAGGATGACACCTCGCATTCATGAATAATGCAGGTTCAGCGCTGGGTAGGCTGGGCAAGAAATCCGAGTGCCGTAGGTACGTCAGATAGAATTTCCTCTGCCGTCCCTACGGGACTCGATTCGTTCTCAACCCGCACCCAGCGCTGAAGCGCTGGGCTAAGCTCTTTCGCCCCACAAGCGGGCTCGTGCGTCGACGACGCCACAGTTCGGAGCGACACGTTGCACCTTTTCTCCTGCTGCTGTTCTTGCTCATCTTTGATCTGACGAGGCCTGATGAACGTAATGCAAAGTTTGTTCTTAACATGCGTACTCCTGTTGCTTTCACTTTTCGCGTCCGCCCCTCCGGCTCACTCGCAATCAATCGACACGAAGCTTCTCAACGAGATGCACTGGCGAAACGTCGGGCCTTTTCGCGGAGGCCGTACCCGCGCAGTCTCGGGTGTGCCCGGCCAGCCGAATGTTTTCTACGTCGGCGCGGTGAATGGCGGAGTGTGGAAGACCACCGATTTCGGCCGGACGTGGACGCCTATCTTCGATCGCGAACCAACCGGCTCGATCGGAGCCCTGGAGGTAGCGCCTTCCGACCCCAATGTCATCTATGTCGCTAGCGGCGAAGGACTGCATCGTCCCGACCTGTCGGTGGGCGATGGGATCTATAAATCCAGCGATGGCGGCGCCACCTGGACTCATCTTGGATTGCGCGAGGGCCAGCAGATTTCGCAGATGGCGATTGATCCCCACGATCCTAGCCGGCTCTTCGTCGCTGTCGCGGGACACCCTTACGGGCCCAACCCGGAACGCGGGATCTATCGTTCGACCGATGGCGGCCAGACCTTCGAGAAGGTGCTCTACAAAGACGAGAACATCGGCGCTGGTGATGTGAAGATCGATCCATCGGATCCAAACATCGTCTATGCCACATTGTGGGAGGCGCGGGAAGGGCCCTGGGAGAACGGCGAATTTAGCGGCACGAACGGCGGTGTGTTCAAGTCAACCGACGGCGGAAAGAACTGGCATCCCCTAGCAGGAGGACTGCCGAACGGCATCGTGCAAGCCTACGTTGCCCTCGCGCGCAGCAATCCCAAGCGGCTCTTCGCTTCCGTTGCGACCAAGGAGAAGGTTGAACTCTATCGTTCCGCCGACGGCGGCGACACCTGGACAATCGCGACCACCGACGCGCGTCCTGGAAGCCGCATCGGCGGCGGCGATTTGCCCGTGCCGATGATCGATCCGAAGAATCCTGACGTGGTTTACATGGTCAGCACCGTCACCTGGAAGTCCGTTGATGGCGGCAAAACCTGGACTGGCTTTCGTGGCGCTCCCGGCGGCGATGATTATCAGAACATCTGGATCAATCCCAACGATTCCAACACGATTATTTTGACGAGCGACCAGGGGGCCATCGTGACCGTAAATGGCGGGGCCACCTGGAGCTCCTGGTACAACCAGCCCACGGCCCAGATGTATCACGTGAACGCGGACAATGCTTTTCCCTATCGGCTCTGCAGCGGACAGCAGGAGAGCGGCTCGGCCTGCATTTCCAGCCGCGGCAACGATGGCGAGATCACGTTTCGCGATTGGCATCCGGTGGCGGCGGAAGAGTACGGCTATGTGGTGCCCGATCCACTCGATCCCGATATTGTTTTCGGGGGAAAGCTGACGCGCTATGACAGGCGCACGTCCCAGGGCCAGAACGTGATGCCGGTGACGATACCAGGGCCTGACTTCCGCGTGATACGGACCGAGCCGATTGTGTTCTCGCCAATTGATCCGCATCTTCTCTACTTCGCGTCGAACACTTTGTGGACTACACGCGACGGCGGACAGAGTTGGAAGCAGATCAGTCCTGACCTCACCCGTAAGACCTGGGAAGTGCCGGCAACCGTCGGCATCTTCCGCAGCGAGCCTTCGGCCCAGCCCAAGCAGCGCGGGGTAATCTACGCGGTCGCGCCGTCGCCGCTCGACATCAACCGCATCTGGGCAGGAACGGATGATGGCTTGATCTGGTTGACCACCGACGGCGGAGCGCACTGGAACAACATCACGCCGCCACAGTTGTCGGCGTGGCAGAAAGTTTCGGTCCTCGAAGCCAGCCACTTCGATCCGCAGACCGCATACGGTGCCATCAACACGTTGCGCCTCGACGATTTGCGGCCGCACATCTATCGCACCCGCGATTCGGGCACCACGTGGACCGGGGTCACAACGGGCATTCCGGAAAACGAGAACGTGAATTCCGTGCGCGAAGATCCCAAACGCAAGGGCCTGCTGTTTGCGGGCACCGAGCGCGCAGTGTACGTCTCTTTTGACGATGGCGATCATTGGCAATCGTTGCGGCTAAACATGCCCGCAACCTCGATTCGCGATCTGACGATCAAGGACAATGACCTTGCGGTGGGAACGCATGGCCGTGGCTTCTGGATCCTCGACGACATCACGCCGCTGCGTCAGTTGGACGAAAAGGTTGTCGCCAGTGAAGCATTCTTTTTCGGTCCCGAGCTGGCCTATCGGGTTCGTTGGGACACCAACTCCGACACGCCTCTGCCACCGGGCAAACCCGCAGGCCAGAATCCGCCGGACGGAGCAATCTTCAACTATTACTTGAAGTCAGGCGCTGCTGGCCCGGTTATGCTTGAAATCCTCGATAGTGCGGGCACTGTGGTGCGGCGATACTCCAGTGCCGACCCCGTTTCTCCACCCGACCCTGAGCTGCCTATTCCCGCGTATTGGTTGCGGCCGCCGCAGACGTTGTCCAGCGCCGCGGGACTGCATCGTTTTGTCTGGGACATGCACTACGCGCGGGTGCCGGGGATGAAGCCTGAATATCCTATTGCCGCAGTCCCGTGGAACACGGCCCCGGCACCAACTTCGCCATGGGTCATGCCGGGCAAATACAGCGTCGTTCTGACGGTTGACGGACAGCGGTACACGCAGCCGCTCACCATCGAAATGGACCCTCGCGTCAAGACCTCGATTGCCGATTTGCAAAAGCAGTTCGAGTTGTCGAAGCTGATCTGCGACGATTTGCTGGCGCTGCAGCCGGTGGTGGAGAAGGCCGCTTCGGCGCTGACGAAGTTGAGGGCTGCGCGCGCAAGCGCGACTGGACCTGAAGCCGCCAAGATTGACGCCGCCATTCAGGAATTGGAGTCGCTACAGGGAGCAGAAGGCCGCCGCAGACGCGGGCCGCACACCGACACCCTCTCCGGCGTTCACACATCGCTTATGGAGATGTTGTCCGTATTGCAGGACGTGGACGCGGCGCCTACAACCCAAGCGGCACAAGCCGTTCCCAGATTGCATCAGTCAGTGACATCCCTGGTGCAGCAGTGGCAACAGTTCGCGAGCAAACAGTTGGCGCCGCTGCACGCGCAACCGTGATTCCTACTCCGCCAGCAGCGCCTTGGTGATTTCGCGCCACTCGTGTTCCAGCGAGCTTTGAGGAGGATTCTTACCGGCGCGACCATACCAGTAGGCGGCATTCGAGGAGTCGCCTTCCTTGCGATGCAGATAAGCGTGGACCCACGCGGCACGCGGACTGTCATCCTGCTGGGCCGATTCATGGGCCATCTTCCAATCGCCCTTTGCATCCCACCACAAGGCCGTGAGTGCGCGATCCAGCGCCCGCGGCGGACCGTCGCGCTGTAAAGATTCGCGGAAGTCATCGAACGTCATGTCCCTATTCATGTCCACAACGACGAGTATCGCAGATCGCAGAACGCTTTGAAGGGGCACGGCTTCAAGCCGCTGCTGAAAAAATCGGAAAAGCAGATCCCTCGCGGGCTGAAGCCCGCTCGTGATGACAAAAATAAGAAACTTAACGGCGCACCTAAAGGTGCGCCCCTTCGAAACGCCGCTCAAACCGACTTTTTTCACCAGCCCTGAAGACGTGCCCCTTCAAAGCGTGAGGTCCTCATGAAATATGCAGGTGAAGGCCCGCGCCGCCTTCCCACCGTCTTTCAAGACCAGTTGAGACATAGATCATGCATTCGTTACCGGCGCTTTCTCCCTTTCCGTCAGCGACTTCACGATCACGTACAGCACCGGGATGAAGAACAGGTTCAGCACGGTGGAAACGATCATGCCGCCGAAGACCGTGGTACCGACCGAGTGACGGCTCTGCGCGCCGGCGCCGGTAGCGAATACCAGCGGCAGAACGCCCAGAATGAAGGCGAACGAGGTCATCAGAATCGGCCGCAGACGGATTCGCGCCGCCCCCACGGCTGCTTCCTGAATCGAGAGCCCCTTATGTCGCAACTGTTCGGCGAATTCGACGATCAGAATTGCATTCTTGCTGGACAGGCCAATCAGCATCACCAGCCCGATCTGGCAGTACACGTCGTTCAACTGGCCGCGCAGCGACTGCGCAATCAACGCGCCCAGCATGGCCATGGGCACGCTGAGCAGGATGATGAACGGCAGCACGAAGCTTTCGTATTGCGCGGACAGAGTGAGATAAACCAGCAGCAAGCCCAACCCGAACAACATCGCCGACTGGCCGCCCGACTTGATTTCTTCCAGCGAAAGACCTGACCACGAGTAGTTGAACCCCAGCGGCAGATCTTTCTTCGCCACAGCATCCATGGCCGCGATCGCCTGGCCTGAGCTGTATCCGGGAGCTGCGGCACCGTCGATCTCCGCCGAGCGGAAAAGGTTGTAGTGGGTTATGACCTGCGGCGCGGTGCCCTCCGTGATGCTCACCACGTTGTCGAGCGGAATCATCGCTCCGCTGTCGGAGCGCACGTACAAATTGCGAATGTCACGCGGCTGGCGCCGGAACGGTTGGTCCGCCTGGACGTACACGCGATAGGCGCGGTTGTTGAAATCGAAATCGTTGACGTAGGCCGAGCCCATGTACACCTGCAGCGCATCGCTGACCTGCTGGATTGGAATCTGCAAGCTGCGCGCTTTCTCGCGATCGATTTTGACCACGAACTGGGGATCGTTAGCGGTGAAGGGACTGAACAGGCCGCTCAAGTCGCGCCTCGAATTCCCATCCTGAACGAGCTTCTGGGCCACGGTGTACAACTGCTGCACGGTGTTGCCACCTTCGTCCTGGACTTCAAAGGTAAAACCGCCAAGGCTGCTCACGCCAGCGATGGCCGGCGGCAGAAACGGGAAAGCTTGTATGTCGGTGAGTTGTGACAATGGTCCTCGTATACGGTTTACGATGGCCGTAGCGGACTGCTGCTCCCCTTTTCGTTTGTCCATGTTCGCAAGGTTGAGAAAGACCATCGCCTTGTTGGGACCATTGCCGGTAAAGCTAAATCCAACGACGGTGAACGCCCCTATGATGTTCTTGTCCCTGCCGATAATGGCTTCGACCGCGCGCATCGCATTGGCGGTGTACTCCACCGAGGCGCCTTGCGGGGCCTGCACCGTGATCATGAACCATCCCTGGTCCTCGTCGGGCACGAACCCAGTTGGGACGGTCTTGTACACAACGTAAGTTGCGGCCAGGCCGGCGAAGAATATAGCAAGAATCAGGTAACGCAGCCGAAGGGCTTTCTTGGCGGACACGACGTAATAAGCGGTACTGCGATGGATGAGATGTTCTACACCGCGGAAGAATACATTCTTGCGTTTTCCGCTCTCGCCCCTGAGCAGCAAGGCGGAGAGCGAGGGCGTGAACGTCAGCGAGTTAAAGGCCGAGATGGCGATGGCGAAAGCGATGGTGAGCGCAAACTGCTTGTAGAGCAATCCCGTCGTGCCGGGGAAAAATGCCACTGGAACGAAAACCGAGATGAGCACCAGCGAGGTCGCGATCACGGCGCCGCTCACCTCGCTCATGGCCGCCGAGGCGGCGGCGTGGGAGTCCGTGTGCTCCTCGCCCATGTGGCGCTGGATGTTCTCGATGACGACGATCGCGTCGTCCACCACCAGCCCCGTCGCCAGTACGATTCCGAACAGGGTCAGGGTGTTGATCGAGAAGCCCGCAAGCTGGATAAAGGCAAACGCTCCTACCAGCGATACCGGAATCGCCACTGCCGGAATCAGCGTGCTGCGCCATTCCTGCAGGAAGATCAACATCACCAACATGACGAAGAAGATCGCTTCCAGCAGCGTCTTCAGTACTTCGTGTATGGAGTCGCCCACAAACGTCGTGGTGTCGAATGCAATTTGGTACTCCAGCCCAGGCGGAAACCGCTTTGACAACCTTTCCAACTCATCGCGGCACGCCTTGTCGACATCCAGAGCGTTGGCAGTGGGCAGTTGAGTGACGCCAATGCCGACTCCTTCGTAGCCATTGAAACGAAGCTTAACGCTGTAATCCTCCGCGCCCAACTCCGCATGCCCTACGTCGATGACACGAACCAGCGAACCGTTACTGCCCGGCTTGAGGATGATGTTGTTGAACTGCTCCGGATCGGTCAGACGGCCCAGAGCGCGCACGCTGATCTGGAACATCTGGTTGGCTGATGAGGGCTCAGCCCCGACCTGACCGGAAGCGATCTGAACGTTCTGTTGCGATAGCGCTGAAACTACGTCCGGAGCCGTGAGCCCCCGCGCCGCGAGCCGTGCGGGATCGAGCCACAATCGCATGGCGTACTTGCGCT